>Ga0068851_10000208_pt1 | contig 27891 bp, 18 predicted proteins | sample KBSCornC12_FD_66588 | JGI IMG/M metagenome (GOLD analysis project Ga0068851, IMG submission 66588) | Corn rhizosphere microbial communities from Kellogg Biological Station, Michigan, USA - KBS Corn C1-2 | ecosystem: Host-associated > Plants > Roots > Rhizosphere > Soil ...
GATGGCCGGGCTGATGACCTTCGTCTTTGGTGGACTAGGTGTTGTGTTCCCGTCACCTGGTGGTATGGGTACATTTCACGCCATGGTGATCATGGCCTTAGCTATTTATGGAGTATCAGGAGATGATGCATTCTCCTTTGCCAATATTCAGTTTTTTTCAGTGCAACTTTTCGGATGCATGTTGACCGGCATTATCGGCCTGATTGTATTGCCTATCATCAATAAGAAAAATAAAGCGCATGTCGCAACACCGGGTCCCGGCCCAACAGAAAATATTTGATCGAGATACCCTCATCAAACAATTACAACGCTGGCATGATGCCGGTGAAGAAATTGTTTTCACGAATGGATGTTTTGATATTCTTCACGCCGGACACATTGCTTATCTCGAAGCTGCTGCAGGATTAGGTGATCGCCTGATCGTTGGCGTCAATGACGATCCATCTGTCAAACGCTTGAAAGGTGAAACCCGGCCGATTAATGTGTTGTCCAGCAGACTATATCTTTTAGCCTCTTTGAGCAGTGTTGATGCCGTGGTTCCTTTTTCAGAAGACACTCCGTTGGATTTGATCAACTTGCTTCGCCCGGATGTTTTGGTGAAAGGCGGTGATTACCAACCTGAAAATATTGTTGGTGCCGCGGAAGTAACGTCATGGGGTGGTGAAGTCAAAGTCATTCCTTTCATTGAAGGATTCAGCACAACGAAACTCGAGAGTAAAATTCTCTCTCTTCACAAGCTAAAAGAAAAGGAATAATGAAACCATTGTGTGGAGAAGTCATTGAGTTTTTAGAAAGCATTGCGCCTCTTCACCTCCAGGAATCTTATGATAATTCGGGGCTACTGATTGGCCATCCTGAACAGGTGGTGAAAGGTGTTATGGTGTGTCTTGATTGTACAGAACCTGTGCTCGATGAAGCCATGGCCAAAGGATGCAACATGATTGTATCTCATCATCCAGCGATCTTTTATGGTGTAAAAAAGATCACCGGCAGCAACATGACTGAGAGGCTGATTGAAAAGGCTATTAAAAATGACCTCCTCCTTTATGCCATACATACCAATCTCGATAATACCCTCATCAATGGGGTTAATGAGCAAATCGCCCGAAAATTAGGTCTGGAGATCGATGGCATCCTTCGGGGCATGAGTGGTGTCGCCAATCCGATGGTCGGGGCCGGCCTGGTGGGCTATTTTGAGAACCCCATGCCCGAAATGAAGTTTCTTCAGCTCCTCAAGGATCAAATGAAGACTGGCGTGATCCGCCATACTGCGCTGACTCACAGGCCAATACAAAAAGTGGCTGTTTGTGGGGGCTCGGGTAGTTTCCTGATAGAAGATGCTAAAAAGGCCGGGGTTCAGGCCTTCGTAACTGCTGATTTGAAATACCACCAATTTTTTGATGCCGACGGGGAGCTATTAGTCTGTGACATTGGACATTATGAAAGTGAGCAATACACGATCCAACTCATTCAATCGCTTCTTTCCGGGAATTTCCCTACATTTGCCGCCCATTGCACGGAAATCAATACGAATCCGGTGCAACATTTCACCTGATTTTCTATTTAATAGACCTATGGCAAAGACAACTGAAATCAGTATTGAAGAAAAACTGAGACAGCTTTATACGCTCCAAAAGATTGATTCCAAAATCGATGAAATCGAAGTGCTGAAAGGCGAACTTCCTATGGAGGTGAGCGACCTTGAAGATGAAATCACCGGGTTGGAAACCCGCCTCAAAAACCTGAACGAGACCGTTAAGGATATCGAGAAGGAAGGCCAGAAATTTACTACCCGGATCACCGAAGGTGAGGGGTTGATTAAAAAATATACCAAGCAGCTCGATGATGTCAAAAACAACCGTGAGTTTGACGCTTTGAACAAAGAGCTCGAGATGCAAAAACTGGAAATCCAGTTGGCCGAGAAAAAAGCCAAAGAAAACGGCGAGAAAGTAGCAGTGAAAAATGCAGTCGTCAAAGAAGTCAAGGAAAAGCTGAAATCCAAAAAGGCTAACCTTGATCTGAAAAAAGATGAACTGAAATCGATCATTGCCAAAACAGAAAAAGAAGAGAAGGCCCTTCGCAAAAATGCAACTGCTGCAGAAGAAGTGATTGATGAGCGTTTGTTGAAAGCTTATCACCGCATCCGCAAAAATTATCGCAATGGTTTAGCCCTGGTGACGATCGAGCGCGATTCTTGCGGAGGTTGTTTCAACCAGATCCCTCCTCAGATTCAACTGGAAGTTTCTCAGCGTAAAAAAATCCTTGCTTGTGAACATTGTGGACGCATTCTCGTCGACAATGAAATAGCTGGCGTTACGGTCGAAGTTTAATTCCATTTCCTTGATAAGTGATTGCAACAATCCGGTCAACACGTAAGATTCTATGGTGTGCCGGGTTGTGGATTATGTTGCTGCAGGTCAGCAAGAGTCAGGATATCTATTGGACCGATGAAGCGAAAGGAGCTTACACACTAGTTTCCTCCCTTCGCGTTGATGAAGGCCTGAATATCATCCGTCTGCAATCCATCACTTTTCCTGACAATTACATTTGGCCTTACCTCGAAGACTATGCTGATTTTCTACAGATCTTTTTGCAGGAAGACTTAAGAAATATAGCTCAGTACATGGAAGCTTCTGATGCAAGACTGGAAAAGCTTGCTCTATTGCCAGAAACCAATCCCATGTCCCTCATGGTGCAGGCACAAATCAACTTACATCATTGTGGTTTGCATTTGCAGCAGGGGCAGTTCCTAAGCGCAGCAGCCGATATCAACAAAGCTTTTAAGTTGTTGAAGAAAAATCAAAAACTGTATCCCGGCGATTTAGCTAATCTGAGATTATATGCTTCATTGAAAGTTGCATTTGGCGCAATACCGGATCAATACCGATGGCTGGTGTCGATGGTAACCAGTCTAAGCGGCAGTATTGAAGAGGGGCTGAAAGAATTGCATCACATCCTGAACATCAGTAATAGAGAAACGAATATTTATTATGATGAAACCGTATTGTTTACAGCAATCGCCGAGGGACGTTTAGATAACAAACCGGAAGTCGGTTTACAATTACTGAATACTTATTTTGGAAAAACAGCATTGAACGGAGCTGTGCAATATGTCACGGCTAACCTGATGAGTGAAAGTGGTAATAATGATGGGGCCATTCGCGTCCTGGAGCAACCTCCTGTTGTACCCACTGCGCTTGGCATTCCATTCATGGATTTTATGTTGGGGGAATGCAAGTTATTTCGCGGCGATGCAGATGCGGATACTTATTTCAAAAATTTCCTGGTGATGCATAAGGGAAAACATTACATCAAGGAAGCGCATCAGAAACTCGCGTGGTATTGTTTATTGAAAGGTGATCGAGCAGGCTATTTCAATCACATGCAACAGATACTCATCAAAGGAGCGAGTACAACAGATGAAGATCAGCAGGCATTGTTGGAAGCAGAATCGCATGATACGCCTCACCCGGTTTTACTCCGAGCAAGGTTATTCTACGATGGCGGATATTATGAACAGGCATTAGCCTTGCTTACGCAAACCCTTTATGACGGCTTGACACAACATGGACACCGGCTTGAATTTTTGTATCGCAAAGGACGTGTGCTCCAGGCCAAAAAGGAATACGCAGAAGCATTGCACTATTACAGTCTCACGATTTCAACCGGGCAGTATGAGCAATATTATTATGCCTGCAGTGCTGCGCTACAAAGTGGTGTTATTCATGAAAGCCTGGGTAGCCAGGGAGCCGCTTCAAAATTTTATTACATGTGCCTTGACATGGAGCCAGCGACATATGCGTCGAGTTTGCATCAGAAAGCGAGGATGGGACTCAATAGAATAGGAGAATAACGAATATAGAATAAGGAAGTAAGAAGGAAATAATACCCAATAACCAATATCCAATTTTGAAGTTGATTTCTATTAGTCCCAGAAGGACGACATGTCTGTAGAAAAAAATCGAAAATTCATTCCAAATCCGAGCGTAGCCGAAGATTTTAGAAAAATACACAGTAGGATACCATTGGTCGTTGAGCGTAGTCGAAACGAACATTGGTAAGGATGAATAAGGAAGTACAAATAAGGAAGTTAGAAGTGCTTCACTTCACACTGTGAGAGGGGAGGGGCGAAGGAAAGAGTAGCGTGGGGCGGGATTGAACCGCCGACCTTGTGATTATGAATCACACGCTCTAACCATCTGAGCTACCACGCCAATATTTCAGAAAAGGACTGCAAATATATACGTTTAGGCCGTAAAAGGAAGCCTTGCGGCTAATCCAGAAACCGATCCCGCCACTCCGGAGGAGGAATTGGACAACTGTCATAGCGTTTGCCATAGGCATAGCGTCGATTAGCGATCCAGCGATAAACAGCATCCCTGATCAACCTGGGAACGAGAAATCCAATGACACTTAAATTGTATGGAAATTTAAGTTGGGAAAGAATTTTTAGTGCTGCCGTGCTTCTCACAAATACTTTCCCTTCATCGAAATAGATGATGGTATCCTCTTTCAGAAAATCAGGAAAGATCTCACCTAATATTTGTTTTGCTGTCTCCCCTTCCAATGGTGCAAAACGAAATAATTTCTTTTTATCCCACCGGAGAAATCGCTTCACCCAGCCATTACACATCGGACACAAGCCATCGAAGAAAATCACCTTCATGTGTGAAAGCGTGAGAGGGTGAGAACGTAAGAACGTAAGAACGCAAGAACGTGAGAACGTAAGAGCTTAAGATTATTCAAGGCCTGAAAGGTCGGTATCATTAGGCATTGGGTGTAGCCCAATGAAATGTTTGTGGTGAGAATAAATTTCATCCGAAAATATTTTCAAAGAGATCACTGAGCCATCGTACCTGAACAACTGTGTCTTTAGATTTTATTCCAAGATCCTGTGGGGCAGTTGGGATGAAGATTTTTTTATAGCCTAATCGGCTGGCTTCCGCAACTCGCTTATCCAAATGTTGAACAGGTCTTATTTCTCCTGATAGTCCTACTTCACCTGCAAAACAAAAATCTCTTGGGATTGCGATAGTTTGCAATGATGAAACCAATGCCACAGCTACAGAAAGATCAATAGCGGGTTCAGATACTTTTAATCCGCCTGCAATATTCAGGAAGACATCCTGGTGCCCGAAAAAGAAACCGCATCGTTTTTCAAGTACAGCTAACATCAAATGCAATCGACGAATATCATAACCGGTGGCTGATCGCTGTGCCGTACCATATACTGCGGTACTGGCTAATGCTTGTGTTTCAATAAGGAAGGGACGGAATCCTTCACATACAAGTGCAATAGCAGAGCCCGAAGTTTTCTGATCGTGATCAGCGGGAACTAACCATTCTGAAGGATTTTCTACAGGAATCAATCCTTCCCCTTTCATCTCATAAATACCTATCTCCCGGGTGGAACCAAAGCGGTTTTTTACACTGCGCAGTAACCTGAAATTATATTGCCGGTCACCTTCGAGATTAAGCACGACATCGACAATGTGCTCCATTAATTTTGGTCCTGCGATGTCGCCTTCTTTGGTGATATGCCCCACCAGGAAAATCGTGATGCCGGTTTGTTTGGCCAATTGTTGAAGCCGGTAACTGCATTCCCTGATTTGACTCAATGAACCTGGAACAGATTCCAATTCAGGTGTATAAATGGTCTGAATAGAATCAATGATGACAATCCCGGCATGTATGTGTTCAATAGCTTCCACGACCCGGGTCAAGTCAGTCTCGGAAAGAATATGGCAGCGTTCACCTTTGATCCCGAGACGTTGAGCTCGCATCTTGATCTGGTTAGTGCTCTCTTCACCGGTGATATAAAGGATATTTAGGTCCGAATCTGCTGCTAATTGAAGTAAGAGTGTTGACTTTCCTGCGCCTGGTTCTCCTGCCATGAGAATAAGTGATCCGGGTACTACTCCTCCACCTAACACCCGGTCAAGTTCGCTATCCTTGATACCAATCCTAATGTCCTGACTCAGATCGATTTCTGAAAGTAAGGTGGCCTTATTAGGTTCCTTACCATTCGATAATCGGTTGGATTTTGGCAGCGAAGAAGGTGTGATTTCTTCTACTAGCGTGTCCCATTCCTGGCACTGCGGGCAGCGACCCATCCACTTTGAACTCGTCGCACCGCAGTTGCTACACACATACCTGGACTTCACTTTGGACATAATTAAATTTTGTTTTCAGACCGGTTAACAGATTATTAAAAGTAATATGAGGTTCATTAACAATTATTAGAAAACTCTAAGTAATTTTGCGATGTTTATAGGACAAATGATAACTGAATTTGTTCAGTACCAATGGGGCTTAAAAGTAAGCTCCAGATATATTGCAAATAAAGTAAGTATAATCGATTTAGATTCCGCGAACTGGCTTAGTCACAAACACCCAATACCACACACACTACATGTTGTCAGTTTCGACATGATTTTAATCACGTTGAAACAAAAATAAATCATCAGATAAATGAAACGGTTTATCTTTTAGGTACGTTTCAATATTTGACGTTTGGTATTAAATACGAGTAAAGTATTTTATCGCATCAAGTGATCAGGATCATTGACAAAGAAATAAATATGCCCGAAGTTTGGGCCACGATATAGTTTTCAATTGGTTTTTTGGGGTTTTTGGGGTGCCGGGTGCTAGCCTGGTGCCCCTTCTTTTTTTTGGATTACATTGTGGAGATGAATGATGCTGTTGTATTTGGTATACTCATGTTGGTATTGGCGTGTATCTTTTATACCTCCAATTCTTCACATCCTTTCTGGAAGAAATTTTACAAGTTTATTCCTTCGCTCCTGCTCTGCTATTTCATACCGGCTCTGCTGAATTGGCCGCTCGGCATTATCAATGGAAGTGAAAGCAAAGTATATCAACTTGCCTCTCAATATCTTCTTCCTGCCAGTCTTATCTTTTTGTGTTTGAGCATTGATATGAAAGGGATCATAGCCCTCGGACCAAAGGCATTGATTATGTTCCTTACTGGTTCTTTAGGCGTGATACTTGGCGGACCAATTGCGGTACTGGTGACAACAAAAGTTTTTCCCGGGATTATTGATGCAACGCCGGATGATCTATGGCGGGGATTAAGTTGCATCGCGGGTAGCTGGATTGGTGGAAGTGGTAATCAGGTGGCGATGAAAGAGATCTTCAATGTGCCGGAAAGTTTGTTCGGTACTATGGTGGTGATAGATGTCATTGTAGCCTATGTATGGATGGCACTTTTATTATATGGTGCAGGCATTACTGAAAAGATTGATCGCTGGCTGAAAGCAGATACTTCTTCTATCGAACATTTAAAAAATGAGATTTCCGCCTACCGCACCAGCATCGAAAAAATTCCATCCACTCTTGACTTGTTTATATTGATGGCGGTTGCTTTCGTGGGTGTCGGCATTTCGCATTGGTGTGCGAATATGATCGTGCCTTCATTGGAAAGTATTTCTCCCCAATTAAAAGCCTGGCGCCTGGATTCCATCATCAGCACTTTTTTTTGGATCGTGATCATCGCAACAACCTATGGTGTATTGATATCGTTTACCCGGTTTAGAAAACTGGAAGGCGTGGGAGCTTCCAAGTGGGGAAGTATTTTCATTTACATTCTTGTGGCCACCATAGGTATGCAGATGAACTTGAAACAAGTCTTTGATCATATGGGATTGTTTGCCATTGGTATCATCTGGATGATGGTGCATGCCATCTTATTGATCGTTGTGGCGAAATGGATTAAAGCTCCATTCTTTTTCATGGCCGTCGGATCGCAGGCAAATATTGGAGGAGCTGCTTCGGCACCCATTGTCGCCAGTGCATTCAGTCCATCGCTGGCACCCGTAGGTGTATTGCTGGCTGTCTTGGGTTACGCATTAGGAACTTATGGAGGGATTATTTGTGCTTACCTGATGAAAGCCGTTTTGGGAGTTTGATTCAATGATGACTTCGCACGGAGATCACGGAGTACACAGAGATTAACTCTTTCTTCGCAATTCTGACTAAACTTACTTTCCTTATTAATGTTTTAATCATTCACTTGGTTAATTCCCTTTATTAGAGGCAGTTGCATGACTTTTCTGAATGATGAAGAACTTCCAAAATTTGGGGCAGGAAAACCTTATTTTTGCACCCTCCAATGAGTGATCAGATCAAACATGAGTGTGGCATAGCACTCATCCGGCTGCTTAAACCTCTCGATTACTACCAGGACAAGTATGGTACTCCTCTCTACGGGATCTATACCCTGCAGTTGCTGCTGCAAAAAATGCGCAACCGTGGGCAAGATGGCGCCGGTGTCGTGACCATCAAACTCGATCCTGAACCCGGAACCCGGTACATCAGCCGGAAACGGAGCAATGGCCCCCAATACCTAAAAGAAGTTTTTCAAGGGATTTTCCAACATTTTGAAGACGTCACTCCAACCCAGCTCCACGACGGAAGATGGCTGAAAGCCAATAAACCTTACACCGGCGAAGTCCTCATGGGACACCTTCGTTATGGAACGCATGGTGACAATTCGATCGAAACCTGCCACCCTTTTGTTCGTATCAATAATTGGATTACGCGCAACTTGGTGCTTGCAGGAAATTTTAATCTTACCAATGTTGATGAACTCTTTGATGAATTAGTCAAGCTTGGTCAATATCCAAAAGAAAGATCCGACACGGTCACTGTATTGGAAAAGATAGGTCACTTCCTCGATGCTGAAGTGGAGCGTTTGTTTAAATGGTACAAACAGGATGGCATGGAAAATGAACAGATCACGAATCTGATCATGGAAAACATGGACATCCAGCGCATCCTGAAAAACAGTACGCGCAAGTTTGATGGTGGCTATGTCATGGCGGGAATGATTGGACACGGAGATGCATTTATTTTCCGTGATCCCAATGGAATTCGGCCATGCTTTTATTATGCCGATGATGAAAAAGTAGTAGCTGCATCTGAACGCCCTGCCCTGCAAACTTCACTCAATGTCAGCGCCAAATTTGTCAAGGAACTTGAACCCGGACATGCACTCATCATAAAGAAGAACGGACATCACAGTGTAGTACCTTTTATTGAGCAACGCGAAAAGAAAAGTTGTTCATTCGAGCGGATTTATTTTAGTCGTGGTTCCGATAAAGATATTTATGTAGAACGTAAACGGCTGGGCAAAAACCTGGTGGACCGTATTCTTACAGCGGTTGACAATAAATTTGATGATACTGTGTTCACTTATGTTCCGAATACAGCAGAGGCTGCATTCTATGGTTTAACTGAAGAACTGCATCGCGTTTACAACAAGCAAAAAGCGGACATCCTCATTGCTTCAGAAGGAAAGATGAGTGCTGATGAAATCAAAGCTCTATTAGCGAAGCAGCCGAGGATTGAAAAGCTGGCCAACAAGGATGATAAATTAAGAACCTTCATCGCCAATATTGATTCCAGGCATGAGATGGTGTCCTATGTCTATGATGTGACCTACGGTATCATTCGAAATAATAAAGACACTCTCGTTTTGCTGGATGATTCGATAGTGAGAGGAACTACACTTCGGGATTCCATCATCAGGATGATCACATTACGATTGAAACCAAAGCGGATCATTGTCGTCAGCAGTGCACCTCAAATCCGGTATCCGGATTGTTATGGTATTGACATGTCCAAGATGGGCGACTTTGTTGCCTTCAAAGCATTAGTGGAAATATTGAAAGAGCAGGGCAAAGAACACCTGATGCAGGAATGCTATGAGCGTTGCAAAGCAGAATTGTTGCTTCCAAAAGAGCAGATCACTAACCAGGTGAAAGCGCTTTATGATGAAGTGACGGAAGATTGCATTTCAAAACGTATAGCCAAGATTGTTACTCCTGAAGATTTAGATATTGAAGTCGATGTGATCTATCAATCCGTTGATGGATTGCATGAAGCATGTCCCAACCATACCGGCGATTGGTATTTCACAGGAAATTATCCAACACCAGGTGGAAATAAAGTGGTGAATAGAGCTTTCGTTAATTATATGGAAGGGAGGGATGAACGATCTTATTAGGTAGTAATCGGTAATCGGTAATCGGTAAGGAGAAAGGAGAAAGGAGAAAGAGACTGATAGCTGATAGCTGATAGCAAAGTTGAAAACAAAAAAGAATCAATAAGTCCGATGGCAGATATTATCAGGTTATTGCCTGAATCGATTGCTAATCAGATTGCTGCGGGAGAAGTCATCCAGCGGCCAGCTTCTGTCATTAAGGAACTGCTCGACAATGCAGTAGATGCAGGGGCCACAGAGATCAATGTCATCATTAAAGATGCGGGCAAGACTTTAATCCACATCCAGGATAATGGATCCGGTATGTCACCGACCGATGCCAGGATGAGTCTTGAACGGCATGCAACATCCAAACTTCGCACAGCAGAAGATCTCTTTGATATCCGCACTATGGGCTTTAGAGGCGAAGCACTGGCTTCCATCGCTGCTATCGCTCATATGGAAATCAAAACGCGTCGTGCCAGTGATACTATCGGCACTCGTTTACTGGTAGAAGGTTCAGTGGTGCAAGTGCAGGAAGGATGTCAATGTCCTGTTGGCACTTCTATTATTGTCCGAAATCTCTTTTATAATGTGCCGGCACGTCGGAAGTTTCTGAAAAGTGATCCGGTGGAAATGCGGCACATCCTGGATGAGTTTCATCATCTCGCTTTAGCTTTTGAAAGCATTCAATTCCGGCTTTATCACAATGACGAGGAAATCTATTTCCTTCCGTCCAGCACATTGCGAAACAGGATCCTCAACATTTTTGGAAAAAAAATAAATGAGTTTCTCGTTCCAGTGGAAGAGGAAACCAATTATGTCAACTTCAGCGGTTACATCGGCAAACCAAAACTGGGTAAAAAATCACGAGGCGAGCAATTTCTTTTTGTCAACCAGCGATTCATCCGCAGTTCGTATTTGCAACATGCAGTGAAGTCAGCTTATGAGGATATTTTGCCGGATGATCAATTTCCGTTTTTCGTTCTCTTTCTTTCCATACATGCTGATAAGATTGATGTGAATGTTCATCCGACGAAACAGGAAATCAAATTCGAAGATGAACGCATCATTTACAATTATCTCCGCGTCGCTTGTCGTCATGCTTTAGGAAAATACAGCATTACCCCTTCTCTTGATTTTGAGCAAGAGGTTGCTATTGACAGGGCATCCGGAGATCATTATCAACAGGCTTCTGGTTCGCCCGGCCTATCTGGATTTGAAAAAGACAAACACCAGGAAAAAGAGAATATCAAAAAATGGGAAGCCTTACTGGAATCCATTGAAGGTTTTTCTTTACACAAAGGTGAAGAAGCAGATCCGGCACCATCGGACAATCCTATTTTCCAGGAAATTGCTAATGCTCAACCTGGTCACACTGATTCTACTCCAACACAACTTTGGAATCGATATATCATTGTTCCCGGTCTTTCAGATTTGATTATTGTTGACCAGCGATCTGCGCATGAGCGTGTCATCTTCGAAGCCTTATTAAAAGATTTAACCAATCAAAGTCCGGCAGTACAAAAATTATTATGGCCGGAGACGATTCAAAGCAATGCAACAGAAGCCGCTTTACTGAAAGAGATATTGCCTCATCTTCAATACCTGGGTTTTGATATCGAAGAGTTCGGACATGATACTTTTATAGTGCATGGTATTCCGGCTGTGATGACCGACCTGATGTCACCGCAACTGGCCATCGAAGACATACTGCATCGCTACAAAGAAGATCAACAACTCAGTACCATGAAGCCGATCGAACGAATTGCAACTGTGATTGCTTTCAACCTGAGCCGACGTCGTGGTGAATCGATGTCTTCAGAAGAAATGCAACACCTTATTGCGCAATTAATGGCCACTGAAAATCCATATAGCAGTCCATCGGGACGGAGGACCTTCATTACATTTGGCAAAGAAGAAATCTTCAGGCGATTCCAATCCTAAAAAACCGGCATCCACATGTTCCCGATCACTCCCATAGTTAGGCATTTACTGATCATCAATGTGATCGTCTTTCTTGGCATTCTTCTTCTTCCACCGGACTGGGCCCGCATGATGGCTTTTTGCTCTCCATCGACGGGTTATTTCCAGCCCTTCCAGGTCATTTCATACATGTTTACCCATTATGGAATGAATCCATGGGTTCAACATCCTTCGTTTGATATCACCCATCTTCTTTTCAATATGTTGGGGTTGGTTTTCCTCGGTCCAATGGTTGAAATGTTCATTGGATCGAAGCGGTTCCTCGGCCTTTATTTTATCTCCGGATTTGTGGCCTTATTGGCTCATTTAGTCGTGTACTATTTCCCGTATTGGACGGGGATGACGGATATGCCTCCAGTGTTTGTAGTTAATGGTGCATCGGGTGCAGTTTATGGGGTGGTGATTGCTTTTGCCACTTTTTTCCCGGACCGGCAACTCATGTTGCTTTTCCCTCCGATACCTATCCGGGCCTGGGTCATGGCAGTGATTTTAGTGGGGATCGGTCTTTACCAGGGACTCACCGGAACCGGTGGCAATGTGGCGAATTTTGCCCACCTGGGAGGTGCATTATCGGGCTTTCTCCTGGCCCGGCATTGGAAACGTGGTGGTAGTTTTTTGAGATAAAACGCTCAAGCTTTTTATTGTCTTTGTACGTTATCTTCGAATAGCCCTAAATTTATCAGGTGTTTAAATCCATAGCAGACGACATACGGTATCAGTTTCATACAGGTAATAGCATTACCCGGTTGATCATTGTCAATGTGGCGGTCTTCCTGGCCATCATGCTGTTTCAATTGGTTATTACGGTGAGTTCCGGATTTCTTGATTCATCGCATGAGTTATTTCATACGGTGGTTAGCTACCTGTACATTTCCAGCGATTTGATGTGGGATCTCAAACATCCCTGGGTCATCATAACCAATATGTTTACCCATGCCGGGTTTTTTCATATCCTGTTCAATATGCTGGTGTTGTATTGGTTTGGTCGCATCGCGGGAGATTTATTGGGTGATCACAGGATGTTGCCATTGTATATCTATTCCGGTTTAGCCGGTGCACTGATTTACCTGATCACAGCTCCTTTGATTTATCAAGGGCCCAGTGATTTGCATGGAGCATCTGCAGCCGTCTTAGGGATTGTAGCTGCAGCTGGTTTGACAGCACCGGATTACCAGATCAGGTTATTATTTTTTGGAGATGTCCGGCTGAAATATATTGTATTGACCCTCATTCTTATTTCTTTTATCGGCATTGGAATGCTTGAAAACACCGGGGGTAATATGGCACATCTCGGTGGTGCAGCCTTTGGTTTTTTCTATGTGCATATGCTCCGGCAAGGATATGACCTGACAGCAGGATTCAGAAAGTTGATTGCATTTTTTAAGAAACCTAAAGTGGTGATCAATAAACCTGCGAAACGTAAAGTCCCGATGGAAGTCAGACATCGCGCACAAGCCCGGCAGAGTGAAACTATCCGAAAAGAAACACCTTCTGTCGCCGGGGACCAGGAGCGCTTAGATTATATTTTAGACAAGATCAAACAGACCGGCATCAACAGCCTGAACGAGGAAGAAAAAAAATTTCTGGATGACGCGAGCCAAAAGTAAAACCAAGGCCGGCATTCTGAAAAAGTGGATCCTAGCGCTCAATTTATTTTTCATTTTCCTTCTTGGACTTACTTACATCACGCCGTATGTCAGTGTTGAAAAATGGGGCTGGCTGACGCTGCTTGCCCTCACCTATCCTTTTATCATGCTGATTAATGGAAGTTTCGCTGTTGCGTGGATTATTACGCGTAATTGGTATGCAGTTTTTTCCATCCTGGCCATCATCTGCGGATTCAGTGTACACGCACGATATTTCAAATTATTTTCTTCTCATGCTGATTCATGCACTGAATCCATTCGGGTATTGTCTTATAACCTGAGAGGGCTGGCCATGGTCCCTGTTGAAAAGGGAGCGAGTGCCGAACGAAAAATCGAATCCCTTTATCATGCTTTGAGTGATAAAAAAGAATACCCGGATATTTTTTCCATACAGGAAGGAACTAAAGGCGATTACATAGGGCAAGTATTTGGTTTAACCAATGTGATTCACGGGACCAAATCAACATTGTGGATATTATCCAAGTATCCGATCATGAGCCAGGGCGAATTGCAAGGCGATGAAAATAATCCTTATTGTATCTGGGCCGATATCAAAACCGATGAAGGCATGCTGCGAGTTTACAACATGCATCTCACGTCTAATCGTGTCACCAATACGACTGAAGAATTAATCCAGGATATGGATTTCCAAAAAGAAAATACTTGGAACAGTATCCGCTTCATCATGAGCCGCTATAAGTACACCACTAAAAAGCGCTCAAAAGAAGCTGCCAACCTTAGTGAACACATTCGAAATAGTCCCTACCCTGCCATTGTTACCGGTGATGGAAATGATACGCCATTGTCTCATTGTTATAATGTGCTTTCAAAAGGATTAACGGATAGCTTTCGGACAAGAGGTTCAGGTTTTAGCACAACGTATGACAGCACATTGCCTCTTTTGCGTATTGATTACTTGTTAGGCACGTCTGAAATTCAATTCAAGGATCATATTACTCATCATCTGTCCTATAGCGACCATTATCCGGTCAGCAGCGGGATTTGTATTAAGACAAAGACCAGTTCCTGATCTCCTCAAATCATTCTCTTATTTTTGCCGGCATGAGCCTTAAAATCTACAATAGCCTGAGTGGCCGAAAAGAGGACTTTATCCCCATTATTGCGGGAAGGTTGGGCATGTATGTCTGCGGCCCAACGGTTTATAGTGATGTGCATATCGGCAATGTCAGGACGTTTACCAGTTTTGATGTGATCTATCGATATTTCCTCTATCTCGGTTATAAAGTTCGATACGTGCGAAACATCACTGATGTCGGCCACCTGGAAGGCGATGCTGATAGTAATGCAGAAGATAAAATCAGCAAGAAGGCACGGCTTGAGCAATTGGAACCCATGGAAATCGTGCAGAAGTACACCAATGGCTTTCATGCCATGATGCACAAATTCAATAACCTGGATCCCAGCATTGAACCCAGGGCAACCGGTCATATCCTTGAACAAATTGAAATGGTGGAAACCATTATTAAAAATGGATATGGCTATGAAATGAATGGCAGTGTGTATTTCGATACGAATAAACTATTACGTGAAACAGATGTGTATGGAAAACTCAGTGGACGCAAAGTCGAGGACTTGTTGGTCGAAACTCGTGAATTGAAAAACCAGGAAGAAAAACGGCATCCTGCTGATTTCGCGATTTGGATTAAAGCTGATGACCGGCATTTACTTCGATGGAATGCACCATGGTCTGATGGATTTCCTGGATGGCACCTTGAATGCTCTGTGATGAGTACCAAATATTTGGGTGAGCGTTTTGATATTCATGGCGGAGGAAATGATTTGAAATTTCCTCATCATGAAAATGAAATTGCACAAAGCTTCGGTGCTTGCGGACATACACCGGCTAATTATTGGTTGCACAGCAATATGTTGTTGATGAATGGCAGGAAAATGGCCAAGAGTGAGGGTAACTACATCACCCCTACACAACTCTTTACCGGCGACAGTCCGCATATCAGCAAGTCCTACTCGCCAATGTCAATCCGCTTTTTCTTTTTGCAGGCACATTATGCCAGCACATTGGATCTGACGGATGGCGCTTTGAGTGCTGCTGAAAAAGGATACAGCCGTTTAATGGAATCGTATCGCACTTTGAATTCGCTTTCTTCTACTGTTGCCAAAAGTGATACAGCACTTTCAAAAGAATTGGAAGCCGGTATCAGTGATGCATTCGAAGAAATGAATGATGACTTCAATGTTCCGAGAGCATTGGCACGATTATTTGAACTCTGCACCACGATCAACAAATTAGCAGATGGCCAATTAAGCCTGGAGGATGCTGGACAACATTCATTAAACATTGTTAAAGCAGGATTTAAATCTTTACTGTTTGATGTATTTGGTTTATTAGATGAAGCGGATTCGATGAGCGATGATCATATGGCACAACTGGATGGCCTGATGCAATTCATCATTGAGCTTCGTCAAAAAGCCCGCGAGCAAAAAGACTGGACGACCTCCGATAAGATCCGGGATACGCTTGCGGCTAATGACATTGAGTTGAAAGACGGGAAGGAAGGAACGAAGTGGAGCCTGAAGAAGTAATAATAAGGAATAAGGAAGTTAGAAGTAAGAAGGGAATGAGGAATAACCAATGGTTCGGCTACGCTCACCAACCGTATCCAATAACCAAGTAAGAAGTATAAGGAAGTCCCCTTCAGGGGATTTAGGGGCAAACAACGAATACCGAAAATGAAGAAAATTATATATACCCTTTCCCTTACCTGCCTGGTGCTTGCATCAGCGTGTAAAAAGGGAAATGAAGCGACAGAAGAACCAAAGGTTGATAACACTACGCCTGTAACTGTTCCTGCTTTCTCAAGAGATTCAGCTTATGCATTTGTTGAAAAGCAGGTTGCATTTGGTCCGCGGGTGCCGGGAACTGCTGCACACAAAGCTATGCAGGAATGGATGGTGCAACAATTTAAAAAGTACGGAGCAACCGTCACGGAGCAATCCTTCAAAGGACAAACAGCTACGATTGGTGAAGTGAGATCCACAAACATCATTGCTTCTTACAATCCTACCTATGCTCGTCGTGTTGTTTTGGCAGCGCATTGGGACACACGGTATGCTGCGGATGAAGATGATGAACGGCAGAAAGAACCGATTGATGGTGCAGATGATGGAGGCAGTGGTGTCGGCATTCTCATGGAGATCGCCAGGTTGATTCAACAAAATCCAATTCCGCTAGGTGTCGATATTGTTTTATTTGATACTGAAGACCAGGGTGATACCAATGGAGAAGCAGAAACCTGGTGCCTTGGTTCTCAATATTGGGTCGCTAATCCACACACGAAAGGTTATCGTGCAGAATATGGTATTCTCCTGGATATGGCAGGTGCTAAAGGCGCTGTATTTTCAAAAGAAGAATTATCCCAAGTATTCCAACCGGAGAAAGCAAACAAGATCAGTCAACAGTATGATAAATTTTGGAGCCTTGCTGCCGGCATGGGGCATGGCAATATGTTCATCAATGTTCGCGGCAGACCATTGACCGACGATCATTTCTTTGTCAACCAATACACCACCATACCGATGATCGATATTATCAATCGCCCGGTAGGTAGTGAAAAAGGATTTGGTGCACATTGGCATACCCATGATGACAATATGAAAGTGATTGATCCGCAAGTATTGGGAACAGTGGGGCAAGTGGTCACCGCTTACCTATATCGATCTGTTAAAAGTCCTTCCTGATTTCATCTTTTCAGGAAAGCGGCATACTCATTTGAAATTTTTTGTCTCCTTATGAAATTCGAAACGCTCGCGATACGGCTTCAAAATCTACAAACGCAGGAACGCGAGCACAGCACTCCTTTGTTTCCGACGTCCAGTTTTGTGTTCGATGACGCGGAGCAAATGCGAGCCACCTTTGCTGACGAACAAACCGGAAATATTTATAGCCGGTTTACTAATCCCAATACACGCGAATTGGAAATGAAGATGGCTGCATTGGAAGGTACTGATGATGCTGTTGCCACCGCAAGTGGCATGGCTGCGATTTTTTATTCCTTCATTGCTTTGTTACAATCCGGTGATCATATTATTTCTTCGCGGTCTGTTTTTGGTTCGACCTCTACTATTTTCAATCAATACTTTCCAAAATTTGGAATTGAAGTAAGTCTTGTCGATCCTACTGATCCATCCAGTTGGAAACAAGCTGTTCGCCCGAGTTCAAAGATGTTTTTCTTTGAAACACCATCTAATCCAGGTCTTGACATAGTTGATTTGACTGAAGCCAGGAAGTTTTGTGATCAGTATAACCTGATCATGAATGTCGATAATTGTTTTGCTACACCCTATCTTCAACAACCGGCATCGTTTGGAGCTGATCTGATCACACACAGTGCTACGAAATACATCGATGGACAAGGACGAGTGGTCGGTGGCATTATAGCTGGAAAAAATCAATACATCGTTGATATTAAAAAAATGTGCAGAAGCACTGGGCCGAGCTTATCTCCATTCAATGCATGGATACTATCGAAAAGCCTGGAAACACTTGCTGTGCGAATGGATCGACATTGTGCGAACGCAGAGCAGCTCACTGCTTTTTTACATCACCACCCACAAATAAAAAATGTGCGTTACCCTTTTGATGCTGCTCATCCTTCAGTCGATATTGCAAAACGGCAAATGAAGCAAGGTGGTGGGCTCGTTACTTTCGAAGTTAACGATGGCCTTGAGCAGGGAAGAAGATTTCTTGATTCATTATTGATGCTGTCACTCACAGCTAATCTCGGTGACACCCGCAGTATTGCAACTCATCCTGCATCAACTACACATGCCAAACTTACTGCCGAGGCAAGAGCAGAAGCTGGAATCACTGATGGTCTCATCAGGATCTCCGCCGGGCTTGAACATATCGATGACATCATCGCTGATATTGACCAGGCTTTAGTTTCCAGTGCATCATGAAGACTGGAACAGACTATACTCTGCCGGTTGAAATACCTGGTCTTCAATATTTCCATTACGGCCATCCATTTTCGCTTGAATCCGGCTTTACCTTTGATGATGGCATCACTATCGCTTACCATACTTATGGCACCTTGAATGAACAACGCAATAATGTCATCTGGGTTTGTCATGCATTGACCGCTAACAGCAGGGTGGATGACTGGTGGAGCGGTTTGTTTGGAGAAAATAAAATTTTAGATCCATCAAAATCCTTTATCGTTTGTGCCAATGTGCTTGGTTCATGTTATGGAACCACTGGTGCGAGAAGTATTGATTCAAAGACCAATCAGCCTTTTGGCATGAATTGGCCGCTGGTTACAGTTCGTGATTGGGCACAAGCTCATGATTTACTTCGTCAATATCTTGGCATCGAAGAAATTTCACTTTGCATTGGCGGATCGTGTGGTGGCCACCAGGTATTGGAGATGGCGGTGTTAATTCCCGACAAGATCCATCATCTAGGATTGTTGGTCACCAGTGCACGAGAATCTGCATGGGCTATTGCGGGACACGAAGCACAGCGATTGGCAATGCAGGCTGATAAGACGTTAGCAGACAATACAGACCATGGGGGAAGTGCAGGCATGAAAGCTGCAAGAGGAATGGCATTGCTTGGATATCGTACGATAGAAGCTTATATCGATACGCAAACGGATAGCGATGATGTGTTGGCTAATCATTTAGCATCCTCTTACATCCGATACCAGGGAGAGAAACTTGAAAAGCGTTTTTACCCGCATTGTTATTATCACATGATTGGTACACTGGACACGCATCACCTGGGAAGAAGCAGAGGGTATATTCCTGAAGTGTTGAATCAAATTCAAATGAAAGCCACCGTGATCGGTATCGATTCTGATCGACTCATACCGGTTGAACAACAAATGTATTTAGCTGAACACCTGCCTAATGCTACGCTACATGTTCTGCACTCTCCATTCGGACACGACGGATTCCTGATTGAAACAGAAAAGATAAATTCCGTTTTTGGTTTCTAATTATTCCAGCTTCACTCTTACAGTCAGACCACCATTGGTGTTAATCACCAGGTAGGAGTTACTCACATAAGGCTGTTGTCGACGGTAATCAACAAAGAATCGCAAATTGACATTCTTGTTGATGTCATAACTGATGGATGGTGAGATAGAGATATCCTTCGATCCGCGCGTAGGTCTTGCACCGGCATTCTGATCGAGATAATGATTGATCGTGAAATTATCAGCGAACGAAAGATCAAAAAGAATGCTCAGGTCATTGCCGAGCTTCTGCTCGCCCGGCTTTTTACTACTCACTTTTTTCTTATTGGCCTGGCTGTTGAAACCCGGGAGGAAACCGATCCGCACGTCTTTCAATTTCCAGTCGAAACCAATATCCATGGTCGTCGACCTCGTCTCTGCCAATTCATAAGAAACGAATCCCATTGTCAGGCTTCTCTTCTTGGCATAACTGAAACTAAGGTTCATGTCATTCTTAAACTTGACATCAATCCCTACCAATGGGGAAAACTGTTCTTCCATGATGATGGTTGGCAAAAGGAATTGCGAATAATAATTCTGAGTCAGCGTATCGAGGTTTTCAGGAGTTTGTTGGTTGATTTCACCAGTCGTTGAATTGTAATCATCATAGTTCAAATCAGATTCAAATGAATTGATGGTCAATGTTGATTTATAGCCGTGACTGATCCGGACATTGCTGAACAGGTTTTTAAACATCGGAAGTTTGCTCAGTCCATTATAATTCAACTGCCAATTGGGTCGTGGCAGCCAGTTAAACATTTCATTGAAATTGAAATTCTTCGGATCCTTCCCGGTATAGGCAGATAAAAATGCGGGAATTAAAATATCCTGTTGCTTCCTTCCGAAACCATAATCATAATCAGGGCCATCCAACGGATGATCTAGATTTCCATTACCACGTTCATTTGAAACGGTGGACCGGTAGCTTTCAAATTGTTTGAACAGATCATTGATCTGCAAAGAGTCATCTTTAAACAAAGTCGGGATTGATAACCAGGATATGCTGAATGTTCCTATATCACGAGGCGACATCCGACCAATTTGACTGGACAAAGAATCTGTCTTATGATACGTCTTAAAGAATTCAGAAAAATTTTGTGTGAGGTTGCGGCTGAAATCCACATCGATTTTGAAATCATTAAACGGTTCAAGGGTCAATCGTGAGTCGACTGATTTGGATGCTGTTTGGAGCACTGGATTATTTTGAAATGGATTGGTGGTAATCCAATTATTGGACCTGGCATTAGCCAGCCAGTCTCCCGAATCCTGCTCAACCCGCCTGTTGATTTTGGGTTGTATACCGGCGATAAAATCCCAACCAGGGGCATCGAATCCTCTATCCATTCCAAGCACATGGGAAGTCGGTGTGAAACCGGGTATTGTTGTTGAACCTATTTCTCCATAGTTCAGTCTGAATTTTCGAACAAGTAACAACGGCCTGATGATAGCTTTCAGCGCAGGGCTCACACCAGCGGCAGGCTTTTTGGCTTCCTTCGCTTTGTCCTCCTTGGCCTTGTCCTTTTTCATTTTTTTACTGATGTCCTTGGCCGTTTTATCCTGATCCTTGCCTGCAAGTGAATCAGGTGGATTAGTATTATTCTTTGTGTTGTTAGGATTGTTCGGATTATTCGCGTCTTTGTTTTTATTATCCTTTGGATTTGGAGCATTCTTAGGCACGGCAGCTTTAGGTCCACCAGATGATCTGGAAGGTGCATTAGGCTTGTTGACCTTAGCCAGGAAAGGGGATTTATTATACAACTTGGTAAAATCCAATTCACCCGAAGCCTGTTTGGTTTGACCGTTTTGAATAACATTACCCAAGGAGTCGGTATTGATAGACGCTGCTTTCCAACCATAGCTGGCATCATACGTCAAGTTGGTCTGCACCCAATCGAGCATCGGAATACTCTTGAAAGGAACGGTGTAGGTCAATCGTACCTGGTGAGTGTAATCTTTGGTCCGGCCGAAACTCTTGATGTTTTGCCAGATCGAATCATTCCTCACTTTAGGTTCGATCTTAATACCCTGTATCCGGTTAACATATTCGTTGGGTTCATCCACTACTCCATTGTTGATTCCATTGTAGGTGAACTTCAATGATTTTGCGAGATCCCATCGGAAGCTATAGGTTCTGTCCCACGTGAATCGTTTATCATACCATGTTTTAAAAATCGGATCAGAGAAACGGTAATCCCGTTCACCAAATTTTCGATCCATTATCGTGCTAAAAGTGAAGCTGCTTGGAACAGGATTGAAATTGAAATCAGTCAACCATTTTAGCCAACCGCTTTTCGAAAGATTTTGAAAAGGCTGAATGGGTTTGGGTTGAAGAGTAAAGGCGTAATCTAATGATCCACGGTTTTGTTTCAGTTCATCCTTCTCCAGCACTTCATTGATATGCAAGGCTCGTGTGTTCGCATAACTGAGTGAGAAATTGGAAATATCCCACGGTTTAGGCGACCCTCCACCGGCAGCTTCTTTTCGAATATTTGTGAAACTGATTTGCCGCAGTGAAGTGTAATCCTGTGAAATTTCTTTTATGCTATCATGCGCGTGTTGATCGGTGGTGCGCGCAAGCTTGTCTTTCAGGAGCAAGTCCAGGTCAAGAGCGTCATATTTTGGTTTTCGAATATTCTGACTAAACTGGTAATAGAAAGGAATAGACAATGAAGAATTTTTTCCAAAAAACTTTCCGAGTTGCAAGCTGGTGGAAACATCTAATTGCCGAACACTTTCTTTAGCACGCTGATCCAGTTTTTGATCAATAGCACCATAGCCAATGCTGGAAAACTGACCTGCAACACCCACTGTACCCAAATCGGCTAACGTAGCGTCCATCCTCGCGAGGCCGGCGATACCACCTTTCTCATCAAGTCCTACTACTCGCAATTCGTTGACCCATATTTCACCTGAATAGGGTCCTGTCAAATCATCTGTCGCTTGATTACGTATTCCAATGACCACCTCTTTCACATAACCCAGCGTAGGATTTCCGACGATGGTAAATTTTCGTTGAACGGAAACCCCTTCAATCACCTGTGTAACTATCTTGGAATAGGGTAATGTAGGATCCGCACCGGATTCATTCCGTTCAATCTTGAGGTTCGTTAAATCTTCCAGTGAGAACTGAACTTCATTTTCATCTTTCCAAAGTTCATGCTTGTATGCATCCCCGATTAAATTGGGATCCTTCGATTGCACCAGAGGAAGTTCATACTCATAATAGTTGTTGCTAAAATCTGATCCAAAGCGCATGAATAATTGAACCGCGCCATTGGGTATTGGATGATTGATAGAATCCAGTTCTTCAGAATGCACAAACATCTGCACGTTTTTGAATACCCGCAGATCGAGATCGAGGTCTTTGTAAACAGCACGATTGCATCCATCTGCCAGGTCAATGTATTTTAGAGAGAGCGATTGTTCATTCTGATAAATATCCTGGTAAGTGCTGCTGGTGATTCTCTCTCGTTGAATACCGAATGGAATGTCATAACGGAATGGAATTCGATCTGAATTTTCTTCGATGTTCACTGCATCAATTACAAATTCATTGAGATTGGCAGTTCCTTCACATCCTGTATTTCGGGTTACCCGGCGCCATTGATTACGGACGAGGTCCAGGGTAGCAAAACGAAGTGTTGTTCTTTCTGACCATTGAGTCATCAACATCCGCATAAACCGAATGGATCTGAAATCATTTATACCACCCACTGTCCGGGTATAATTGTCGATGGGAATTTTAAAGCGATACCAGGCACCTTGTGGTGTGGTCACTACGTCTGTGATGAGGGGATTGGTTGCCGGATTGAGATAACCGGTCTCCACAGAGCCATTAGGATCTCTTGTCAAATCCACTACATACTCGTAGTAGGATTCATTTTCACTGAGACTATTATCATTGTTGATGTCTTCTGAATCCGGAATATTGGTAGAGGCATTGACCCGGTTTGCATTTGCATTCGGTGGAGGGGAATTACCCTCCGGACCATTGTAATCATGATACCGCTCAAAGAGATTAGTACCAGGTGGAAAAACAGATTCGTCCAGGAAGTATGTGAAGTCATCGCCACTGGGATCCTTTTGAGCTTCAGACAAGCATACTTGATTAACACCTGCCATTTGTATTGCATCGATGTAAGGCTTGAAAGCAATTCTCTCCTGATCATCATTCCATCCATCCAATCCTATGTCCTGTAATTTACGGGCATCAACATTATTGGAAAATGCATTGACCGTAGCTGGAATCCTGGGGATACGTCCCCAATTTGTTGTATCAGGTTGTGCATCAGTTGCAGAAAGCGGCATCCCATGTTCAAAAAACTTACGACTATCCCGAAGAATGTCTTCTGAAACATTACCAAGTTGGAAGACTAATTTTCCATGATCACCGCCCATCGTATCTACGATGAATGGATCCATCATCCAGAATTCAATAGCTTCAATATTGGCTTGTTCGAAATTGACCTGGTTCAGTCCGCGCATGATCCCACCCCATCTGCTTTGAGGATCAATTAACTTACAGGTATTAATATCAAATCCTTCTGAATAGGCTGAGCCTAGCGGTAATTCAAAATTGTATGGTCCGCGTTCGGTTGGTAAATAGGTGATATCAAAAGTCCGGAAATCATTCAATCCTAATCTAGGTGTCCTGTTCCGAAATATTTCCTGCTGATTGACAAGACGAGTGTATGGGAATGCGTTTGCTCCTACACTTTCCTGGCGCACGCCTTCATCGATTCGATACCAATTGATGTGCGCACGATTCACACCGTATAGCAGATTATCGATCAGTGCAGATTCAGTAAAAGCAGGGCCTCCATCTATGTCCTGATGCTGCGGAGTGGAAGCAAGGACCCATGATGTTGCCGGAGAGCGCAAATCAAAATTGCTCGTTGTGCCTTCAAAGTCATCGAGGTATACTACGCCCTCTGAATCTTTCCTGTTTTTATCAATCGCTCGTGAGTGACTTGGTGATAACGCTGCCATTTCAGCCTGCACGGCAATATTGGAAGGTGCACTGGTATTGAACAAAGGAAGTTTGTCAACCAATTTGGTAAGCCATGGCGCAGTATTACTATAATTTAAATCAAGACCATAAATGTGATTATTGATCGGATCATCACCGACATTTACTTTCTGCGTATATGGTCTTTCAAACAAGTGCATGTAGGTTCCACCGAGACTCAAGTGCTTGTTGACTTCATAGTCGGCACGTAACCCAAGCATGGTTTTCTTATTGAAGCTAAACAAGGCATTGTCTTCGAAAGAAACATTGATTGGGGTATTCGGCTGCAGATAAGCCTGGTTGAGAATTTTTATCCGCCCGATATTATAGTCAATGATGTAATCTTCATTCTCTTTCAATTGCTGACCACCCGCCGTTACACGAACAGAACCTGGAGGAATGTTAAATGCACCAAGGGAAATGTCAGAAGAGGTGCTCGACTTCGCTTTTCCTTTCAGTGTAAATCGATTGAGCTCGGGGTATTCACGCGCTTTGACGATGGTACTGTCATACAACTGGTCATACACATATTTCAAATTACCCCCGTATTTCTCTATCGTATCCCGAAGCGTATTACCGAATGGTTCCAGGACAGGGAACATCACAATTCCTAATTGTGGATTGATTGTAATGCCATTGACAAAGTCGAATTTTCCATCCGGCTGCGGGTCACCGGTGACATTCAATTTATCAAGACCAAAAATATTGAGCAGCGGTACATTTTTGATACCAGCATCTTCAGGTAGAAATCGTTTAAATCCTTTTCCCGGATCTTCATAAAAAATATCGAGATCAAATTCATCCGGATTGATATCTCCGCCACCGATGCGATATACGTTTTTCATCATCAGGTCCCACAGTGGAAGATCAACACGCTGATTGGTTCCCTTCAGCATTTTGACGAAAAGAACTTTTTGATTTTCAGAGGTATCTACGTTTTCAACATTTTGTGATAATTCACCGACCTGGTAGACTTTACCATTATAAGTGTATTCATACGCCACACCGATCACTTCATCCTGATCGAGGCGGATATTTAATGATACAAAACCAAGGTCAGGATTAAAACGGTATTCGCTGGCACTCAACCGTCGTGCCTGCACTTTTTCAAAATCTTTTTGCAATTGAAAATTGAACGGCGGGTTTTGAAGTGTGTTGACTACTTTATTCAGGTACCGGGAATCAGGATTATTGCGGATATCCCGCAGAATAAAATTGGTGTTATTGTCCGGGAGGATATCTTTCATACAGAGATCCTTCAGGGCATTGCTATCCGGATTTTGCCACTTTGCAGGATCATCAACAGTCATATGTCTTGACTCGCCAAGATCAGAGAGCGCTACGATGTCCCGCACATCAGTAGTTTGATTGCGATCATTAGTCACCCATACTTCAAGACGCGTGATGTGAAAAAGCGTATTAATCTGCGGAAGATTCTTTAATGATGTTTCGTACGCATCCCGGTTGTAATGAGAGAGGAAGAAGTGTCTGTTTTCATCGTACTGATCGGCATAGATTTGATAATCCTGTACAATACTTCCGCCCTGGATCTTGATATCACTCTGCTTGGAATTTTGTTGAGAAGCAATGGCCGTAATCCGCATGTGCCCAAATTGCAACGCAGTCTTTATACCAAACAATTTTTGACTTCCCTGGATGAGCGTTGATTTCAATGGAAGACTAACATCACCCGCTTCAATGGATTTCAGGATTTCATCTTCACTGAAGAGATCGGAGTTGTATTCAAGCTTGAGTTTATTTTGAAAATCAAATGTGCGGGAGGTATTATAATTAAATGAGGTTTTTAATTTTTCTCCAATCTGAGCATTGACGTCAACCTGGATATCCATGTCAAAATCAAATTGTGGACCGTTGCGTTGCTGCTCAATCGGAAGGATGGGATTGTCCTGCCTGTAATAATCAACACCGAAAGTGAGATCCACATTTCCCTGTGGTCGTATGTCCACATTCGTGCCACCAAATAATCGATCGATGATATCTTTTGAGACATCGACTTGCGCTACAGGATCGAGGTTTCCGCTTTTACTTCGACTACCATCTGCCGCACCGGCAAGTTTCAACCAATATTCTTTTTCTTCCTGCTTGGACTGCCAATCCAGGTACTCGTCATACGTCATCTGCGTCGGAGAGCGATAATTTTCATTACCGACTTTCTCTGTCAGGATGTAGGTATTGGTTGTGGGATCGTATTGAACATCTTTGACAACATCTTCGGGATCGAGGAGGTCAAAAGGATTGTGGACAGGATCATCTACCCAATTGCCCTTACGATCTTGTAATGGAGTGGTGTCATTGGGCGTCGTAAGTGGGCTCCACGTGTACGGGTCGGGAAGATTGTACGAAGCAGTAGCCTTTCCAATGAGGGTGAGGAAGGAGACCAATGCCAGGGCGATCCCTAAAAAATACGACGCGCTTTTGCTCATGTACTAGTTATGCATTCTATACGCTATCAAAAGGGGCGAAATGATCCCTCTTATTCACCCCTAAGAGGGGTCATTTGTTAATAAATGGTCAAATCAGGTTGTATAACGATACAATCGGATTTGAATTATGTCCTTTCAGGCAGATAAAATCCGCAATGCAGCCCTGACTAAAGTTTCGGTTGGAAGTTCTCCGCCCTCTTCCTTAACGATCTGGCTCAATGCTTTCTCTGATTGATTTTTTGCAAAACCCAGCGTAATCAAAGCTGATAAGGCCTCCTGTATAGCCTGGTTTCGCTGACTTCCACTTTTAGTGGTCAGGACTTCGCCCCCGGTTTTCAGGATTTTATCCTTCAACTCGAGGATGACGCGTTTGGCTGTTTTAGGTCCAACTCCTCTTACCTGCCTGAATGCCAATTCATTATCTGTCAAAATCGCATTTCTGCATTCCTCAGGAGTCATGCCTGACAAAACGAGCCGGGCGGTGTTGGGACCTATTCCTGATATGGAAACAAGGTGCAAAAATACTTCTCTTTCGGCAGGATCCTTGAATCCCCACAGGCGGTGTGCATCTTCCTGCACTTGGAGCCATGTATAGATTTTTTCTTGGCCGTTTTCGGCGATCTGGTCATATCCGTGCAGGGTGATATGGAGCATATAGCCGATGCCGCCTGTCTCCAGGACGACATAAGTGGGGTGACGGGAGACGACTTTTCCCTGGATGTAGTCAAACATATTATGAAAGGTGCAAATGTAAGCAAAGAGGCGGAAAAGGCAGAAGGGCGGAAGAGGCGGAAAAGGCGGAAGA
>Ga0068851_10000213_pt1 | contig 27780 bp, 25 predicted proteins | sample KBSCornC12_FD_66588 | JGI IMG/M metagenome (GOLD analysis project Ga0068851, IMG submission 66588) | Corn rhizosphere microbial communities from Kellogg Biological Station, Michigan, USA - KBS Corn C1-2 | ecosystem: Host-associated > Plants > Roots > Rhizosphere > Soil ...
CGGCGAGCGCGGCGAGGCGGCCGCCTTTGATCGCACTCAGCTCGTTGCGGATGCGGTTCATGACGCTAATCGGCGCGTCAGAGGCAAGCAGAGCGCCATTGACGGCCTGCTCGTCCTCGAGGCTCATGCCGGGGCCGGGCGCGGGCAGCAGCGCCGAGCCCCCTCCGGAAATGAGAGCGACCACCAGGTCATCGGGGCCGAGGCCGTGGACCTTGCCCATGATGCGGCGCGCGGCGAGATAGCCGGCTTCGTCGGGGACGGGATGGCTCGCCTCGACGATTTCGATCTGCGACGTCGGCGCGCCATGGCCGTAGCGGGTGACCACCAGACCTTCGACCGGCATGCCCCAGGCGCGCTCGAAGGCCTGGGCCATCTGAGCCGAGGCCTTGCCTGCACCGATAACCACCGTGCGGCCCTTTGGCGGGGCCGGCAGATTGGCGGCGATGGCGCGTGCCGGATCGGCCGCGGCGATTGCGGCGGAGAAGAGCTCCTGCAGCAGAGGGGTGTCCATGGCGTCACAATGCCGTTATCCCAAGCCGGTAACCAGCCCTGCCCCGCCCATGTCCGACCGTTTCGCGATCTATTTTGCCCCGCAGCGCGGCTCGCTTCTCGACCAGCTGGCGGACGCCTGGCTCAAGCGCGCCGATGTCGCGCCACTCGCGGTTTCGGCACGTCGCTATGGGTTTCACGCAACGATCAAGGCCCCGATGCAGCTCAGCCAGGATCGCAAGGAGCTCGAGCGGGCTCTGGCGCAGTTCACAGCGCGCCGTCGGCCTGTAGCACTCGACGCGCTGGGGCCGCGGTTGATAGATGGATTTTTGGCACTCACGACCGAGCCGCAGCCCGCCGCGCTGACGAATTTTGCTGAAGAGGTGGTGACGGCCTTTGAGCCCTTCCGTATGCCGCTCGATGCCGCCGAGCGCGAGCGGCGGCTCAAGGCGCCCCTGACACCGCGGCAGGTCGAGTTGGTCGACCGCTACGGCTATCCGTATGTGCTCGAGGAGTTCCAGTTTCACATGACGCTCACCGACCGGCTGCCGGGGTACCTGCGAGGCCAGATGATGGCTTATGCGCGCGCGTGGTTTGCGGCGGCGCTCGACCAGCCGGTAGCGCTCGATCGCCTCGTGCTCTTTCGTGAACCGACACCGGGGGCCAACTTCGTGCGGCTTCAGGACTATCCGCTGGAGCAGGCGTTATGACCGAGACCGTCTTCAGCAATGCGAGGATTGTGCTTGCCGACGAAGTGGTCACGGGGAGCGTGCGGGCGGTCGATGGGAAGATCGTCGCGATCGATCCCGGAACCGCGTCGGCAGGCGAAGATTTCGAGGGCGATTACCTGATCCCCGGCCTGGTCGAGCTTCATACCGACCAGTTCGAGAACCACTATCGACCGCGCCCGGGCGTCTATTGGAACACGCTCGGGGCGCTACAGAGCCATGATCTGCAGATCGCCGGGTCGGGCATTACGACAGTATTCGACGCGGTGCGGATCGGGGCCGACCCAGAATTTCCGGGCATGGCCCAGCACGTCGAGGAGATGGTGGGCGCTATCCAGACGGGGGTCGATGATGGGCGGCTCAGGGCCGACCATTTCATTCACCTGCGCTGCGAGTTGCCGACGCCCGATGTCGCGGAAATGTTCGAGCGGCTGTCGCAATTGCCGCTGGTCAAGCTTGCCTCGGTGATGGATCACACGCCGGGACAGCGGCAGTACCAGGTGATGGACGGCTATATCCAATACTACAAGGGCAAGCTGAACCTGACCGATGCGCAGATGGACGAGTTCATCGTCCGGCGGCAGGACGAGCAAAAGCTATATGCCGAGGTCAACCGCAAGGCGATCCTCAAGCGAGGACACGAAGCTGGCATCGCCTTTGCGAGCCATGACGATGCGACGGAAGCACAGGTCGCGGAGTCCTTGAGCGACGGCGTCGATGTCGCGGAATTTCCGACGACGATGGCCGCGGCGAAGGCCTCGCACGAGGCTGGGCTCAAGGTGCTGATGGGCGCGCCCAATGTCGTGCGGGGGGGATCGCACTCAGGCAATATCGCCGCAAGCGAACTGGCGCGGCAGGGCTATCTCGACGTGCTGAGCTCGGACTATGTGCCGGGCGCGCTGATCCTGGCGGCATTCATGCTCCCGGAGATCACCGGAATCGTCACCTTGCCGGCGGCGATCGCGATGGTTTCGACGACACCGGCTCGCGCCGCCCATCTGGCAGATCGCGGCGAGATCGCTGCGGGGAAGCGCGCCGACCTGGTGCGGGTGCGGCTCCACAGCGGCATGCCGGTGGTCAAGGGCGTATGGCGCCAGGGCCGGCGGGTGGGCTGATGGCGGGTCGGCTGGTGCTGGTCGTCGGGCCGTCAGGCGCCGGCAAGGATACGCTGATCGCAGGCGCCCGTGCGGCCCTTCACGGCGATGCCCGGTTCGTCTTCGTGCGGCGCGTGGTGACGCGACCTGCCGGAGCCGCTGAAGATCACGATAGCGTGAGTGACGAGGCTTTCGTCGCGCTCGAACGGGAGGGCGGTTTTGCGCTCAGCTGGCGGGCGCACGGCCTTGCCTATGGGATTCCGGCCGAAGCAACGGAGGCGCTCGCTTCGGGACACGTGGTGGTTGCGAATGTCTCGCGGGCCATCATTGCGGCAGCGCGGCAGCGCTTTCCGGGCACCCTTGTGATTGCGATCGATGCCGCGCCAGAGGTGCGAGCCCGGCGGCTGGCCGGCCGAGGTCGAGAGAACACCAGGGAGATTGACGCGCGGCTGCGGCGAGACGTTGCCCTTTCCGATCCCGAGGTGCTGAGGATCGACAATTCCGGGACCATCGAGGTGGGCGTGGCGCGATTTATGGCGGCGTTGCGCGACCTCGCCACGCATTGAACCATTTGGGCGTCAGCGCGTTGGGGGCGTGGTGCTGAACCGGGCTCAATCTTGGCTGAACAATCCATCATCGACGCGCTGGCCTCCGAACTCGACGCCCAGGGACAGGGCGGCGCGCCGCCGGGCAATCCGGCACGGCTCACCGCTTACCCGATCAAGGGGACCATCGACCTCGTGGCTCTTGCCGAGGCCGTAGAAAATGCGCTACGCGGCGACGTCGAATTCGACGACGGCAAATCGCCGGCCGAACTGAATGCCGCTAACGACGGATGATTTCTCTCTGGCTGTTCGAAAGGGAAGCGGCCAAGCGTCAGGCACAATCGACAGATTTCTTCCCGTTCCGTTTTCCTTCAAACAAGGGTCATTCCCATGAACCGTAATACCTGGATCATCATCATCGTCGCGGTGATCGTGATCATCGGCCTGATCTGGATCTTCAATAAGGGCACCCCGACTCCGGTCGCCGTCGCGTCCTCGTCGTCCTCGGCGGTTGTGAGCTCGTCCGAGGTGGTCTCGGCGCCGGCCATGGCGCCAGCCTCGTCGGAAGCACCGGCCATGGCGCCCGCTTCGTCCGAAGCCCCTGCTATGGCTCCGGCCTCCGACGCTCCCGCGATGGCGGCTTCCTCCTCGGCGATGTAAGCGCCGCGCAGAACACGAAGCCCCCGCCAGCGATGGCGGGGGCTTTTTCTCTTTGGCGCTTCGGCTCGACTATTCGGCGGGCGCCTGGCCTGCAACCTGCGCGGGCTGCCGCGCAGCCTCGGCGATGCGGCGCCGCGTACGGTAGGCATCGAATTGCTGATCGACCAGCACACCCAGCAGGATGACGCCGCCCATGATCGCGTAGTTCAGCGACGAGGGGATGGCCATCATGTTGACGAGGTTCTGCAACTCCTGCAGCAGCACGACGCCGAGGATGGCACCGACCACCGAACCCTCGCCGCCGCGAAGCGAGAAGCCGCCGAGCACCGCGGCAGCGATGGCGTAGAGCTCGTAGAAATTGCCATGCGCGGAGGGTGCGATCGACCGGGTGTACATGGCGAAGTACACTGACGAGAGCGCGGTGAGCACCTGGCAGATGATGTAGGCTGAGATGATCACCAGGGTCGTCTTGATGCCGGAATAGCGGGCCGCCTCCTCGTTCTTGCCGACGGCGTAGAGGTAGCGGCCGAAGATCGAGCGGTGCATCACGATCCAGACCACGATCGCCACGACCACCATGGCGATGAACGTGTTCGGAATGCCGACAAAATCCTTGCTCTGGAACAGGCGCCCGGCCGCGAGATATTCGAGATCAGGGAAGCTCTGGCCGAAGCCGAAGCCGGCGGTCGAGTCGCCGGTATAGAAGCGCGCGATGCCGCGGTAGAAGAGCAGGCCGCAGAGCGTCACGATGAAGGGCTGCATCTTTAGCCGGGTGATAAGCAGTCCATGGAAAAGTCCGATCACGGCCCCCAGCACCAGCATCAGAACCAGGGCAATCGGCCATGGGACGTTCTGGTTGGCGATGAAATCGACGAACAGCACGCCGGTCAGCGCGATCACCGAGCCGACCGAGAGCTCGATACCGCCGGTCAGAATGACGAAGGCCTGCCCCAGCGCAGAAATACCGAACATGCCAATAACATTGGCGGTGTTGGCCAGATTTACCGGCGACAGGAAGCGCGGATTGGCGAAGGTCACCACCGCTCCCACGATGATGATCAGGACCAAGAGCCCCAGGTCTTTTTTGGTCATTGCATATTCCCCCCGGCCAACTGCTTACCGATGGCGAGCAGCAGGATGTTTTCCTCGCTGAACTGATTGCGCGCGAGTTCCCCAGAAACCCGCCCCTCATGCATGACGGCGATGCGATCGGATACGCCGATGACCTCCTCCATGTCCGATGAGATCATCATAATGGCCACGCCGGAATCGGCGAGGTTGCGCATCAGCCTGTAGATCTCCGCCTTGGAACCGACGTCGATGCCGCGTGTGGGCTCGTCGAAGATCATGAGTTTCGGCTCCATCGCGAGCCATTTTCCAAGGACAACCTTCTGCTGGTTGCCGCCGGACAGGTTCGCGGCCTTGGTACTGATCTGCGGGGTCTTGATCGCAAGATTGCGGCGCTGGGTCTCGGCGGTCTCGGCCTCCTTGCGCCGCAGTACGAGCAGCTGCGCGGAATGCTCGCCGAGATTGGGCAGGGTGATGTTTTCCGAGATCGGCAGGTCCAGGAGCAGCCCCGCACCCTTGCGATCTTCCGGCACGAGGAACACGCCGCGCGACACCGCGTCGGCCGAACTACGGGGCGCGTAAGGCTTGTCGGCGAGCGAGAAGCTACCACCATAGATCGGATCGATCCCGAAGATCGCGCGCGCAACCTCAGTACGGCCGGACCCCACCAGGCCCGCTACGCCAAGGATCTCGCCCGCCCGAACACTAAAGCTGACCGGCTGGTGCGCATAAGTCGCGGTTCGGATGTCGTTGACCTCGAGGATCACGTCGCCGCCACTCACCGCCTGCGTCGAATTCTGAACCTTGAGGTCGCGACCGATCATCAGCTTGACCATGCGGTCGTGGGTGATCTCGCCCTTTTCGAGCGTTCCCGCGAGCCGGCCGTCGCGCAGGACGATGACTCGGTCGGCAGCCTCTTCGATTTCGTTGAGGCGATGGGAAATGAAGATGACGGCGATGCCTTCGGCCTTGAGGCCGGCAATCACCTCGAGCAGCTTAGCCGTCTCAGAGAGCGGCAGACTCGAGGTGGGCTCATCGAGAATAATAAGCCGCGCGTTCATAGACAGCGCCTTGGCAATCTCGACGAGTTGGCGCTGTGCAAGTGACAGCGCCGAGACCGGAGTTGCCGGCGAAAAATTGGCACCGAGCCGTTTGAGGTAGGGCTCCGCCATCCGGCGCTGCCTCGCCGTATCAACCAGCCGGAGCGGCCCGCCGATGCGTGGCTCGCGTCCGATGAAGATATTGGCCGCGACGTCGAGATTGTCGAAGAGATTGAGCTCCTGGTGGACGAAGGCGATGCCGGCCCGGAAGCTATCGGAAACGCTGAGCGAGGTTTCCTCGACGCCATCGATGGTGATGGTCCCAGCTTCTGGCGCGACCACACCGCCCAGAATCTTCATCATGGTGGACTTGCCGGCGCCGTTTTCGCCGACGAGACCGATGACCTCGCCCGGGGATACCGTCATCGAAAAACCCTGCAGGGCAACGACGCCGGGATAGACCTTGCGGACGCCGGAAAGAGCAAGGAACGGCCCGGCCGGAGTGGAAGCAAGGGCAGCAGCGGTATCGGTCATGTCATCAAGCCTAGGCCGGAGAAAAACGGGCGGCAAGCGTCGCCGCTGCCGCCCGCAGGATCGGATGCTCCGTCCCGCATCACACGGGACGGAGCCAATCGCTTACTTGCCCTGCATCTGCTTCAGGTTGGCGACGTAGGCGTCGATGTCGGCGGCATGAAGAATCTTGCCGGGGACGATAATGACGCCGTCCTTGGGAATGCCCGACTTGTCGCCCTTGAGGTAGGCGGCCATCAGCTTGAAGCCCTGATACGCCCACTCGAACGGCTGCTGCACGACGGTGCCGGCAATCGAGCCTTCCTTGACGCCGCCCAGGGTGATCGGATCGTCGTCGAACGCGATGACGGTGATCTGGCCGAGCTTACCGGCGTTCTTGAGCGCCTGGTAAATGGCAGGGGTCGAGTAGGAGTAGAAGCCGACCATGCAGTTGATGTCGGGGTTGGCCGCGAGGACGTCCTCGGGGTTCTTCTTGGCAGCGGTCATATCGCCGCCGTCAGACTTGGTGTCGACGAGGGTGATCTGGGTGCCGGCAACGCCCTTGTTGAAGCCGTCGCGACGCTCGGTGAAGTTCGCCGCGTCGAGGTGGCCGACGAAGCCCATGCACTTGCCGCCATTGGGCAGCGCTTCCTTGGCGATCTGACCGGCCTGCTCGCCCAGCGCTTCGTTGGACGAACCGATATAGGCGATACGGTTGGACTGCGCCGCGTCGGAGTCGGTGGTGAAGAACGCGGTCTGCGACGCGAACTTGTTGAGCGTATCGGTCGCCTTGGGATCGATGGCCGAAATCATCACGGCCTTGGCGCCGGCGGCGATGAGGTCGTTCACGATGCCGTTCTGGATGGCCACGGTCGACTGGTCGGGGTACTTGAAGACCAGGTTGTAGTCAGGCAGCTCGGCCTGAGCTTTCTTCATGCCCGCCTCGGCCGCCTTCCAGAAGTCGGCAGCGATGTTGACGACGAACGCGATGGTGGGCTTGTCCTGGGCGTAGGTGGCGCCAACGCCGGTGAACAGCGCAGACGAGAGCGCGAGGGCCGCGAGGCCCGCCTTATAATTCATGTATTCCTCCCTAGTGGCCTGCGGATGAGCAGGCGGTCCGTCAGGTTTCCGGTGGCGAAACAGGGACGCCTTCCCGGATTCCAACGGGCGAATTTCAAATCATACTTTTAGGGTGAAGCAAACAGATTTCTTGCTCGCTTTGCGCGATACCGCAAGGCTGGTGCGCAACTCCGCGAGGCGACCAGAACGCCATTGCAGAATCAAATGGCGAGGGGTCCCGCGGACGGGTCGAGCAAATACACATGGCCGCGGCGAAGCAATGCTCTTCGGCGGCTCATCCGGATCAATCAGCGGTACCGGCGGGATTAAGCGATGACGTAGATATATCGCCACGCACTCCGCCGGCGGCCGGGGCAGAATGGGCCGGCGGACAAGTCCGCCAGCCCTGAAGCGAGAACGGTTACCGAATACCGGCGTCGATCAGCTTGGTCAGGTCGCCGATCGTCTTGGGATTGTCGGTACCCGCACCGGTATTCACCGAGATGCCCGGCATCTGGTACTTGGCGGTCATGACGCACTGCAGAACCGGCAGGAAGCCCTGGAGGTAGAGCAGCTGGTCGAGGGTGGCGCTGACGTAGCCGTCCTTGAGGCCCGTCACGGTCGACGGGGCAAGGTCGATGCCGCCCACGATGATCTCGCCCGGCTTCTTACCTGCCTTCTTGAGCACTTCCTCGAGCTCGCCGGTGATGCCGCCATGCTGGCTGCCGATTGCCTTGAGATTCGGGTGGCTCTGGATGTAGGCGGTGAGAATTGGCACCGCCAGCGTGGTGTCGGAGTTGACTTCCTGGCTAACCTGCAGCCGATCAACCTTGAGGCCGGCCTTCTCGAGCGTGTCGGCAAGACCCTTTTCGGACTGGCCGCGCTCGGCCTGATCGAACACGCCGTAGACCATCGCTTCGTCACCGGACTTGAGACCCTGGGCGAGCATGGCCTGGGCAGTCAGGGTGCCACCGGCATAGAGATCAACGCCCGCATAACCGAAGCCCTTGGCGCCGAACTCGTTCTGGAGGTCAGTGAGCGGCGAGTTGCCGGACGTGACCACGACGCCCGAATCGACCGCGGCCTTGACGAGGTCATGGAACGCGGTCGAGCCCGGATGGCCCATGATCTCGATGCAGGCCGGCTTGGCGGCCGCAGCGTCCTTGAACTGATTGATCATGGTCGCCGGATCCCAGCCGGAGAACTGCTCCTTGAGATCGACGCCAAGTGCAGCCGCTGCCTGCTCGGCACCGGTCTGGCGGGCCAGCGTGGCGCCATCGCCCGCGTTGCCGCCCATCTGCATGTACATCACCAGGCCCTTACCGATCGGGTCGGCCGCCAGAGCCTGCGTGCAGAGCGCCGCCACGGCGACGCCTGCCATCAGAATGTGCTTATAGGACATATCAACTCCTCCCAGAGTCTGCCGTTACCGCATCGAGGATGCGGCGGTTATTCGACCGGACCAGCCCGGCCGAAACTCGTCAGTCGCGCAAACCGCGCGCGGAGCGATCGCCTGCGCTGCGGCTCGTCGACATAAAGGTAGAATACGATCGCGATGAGGAAAATCAGGCCGCGGACGGCGTTGACCCACGACCCCGTGAGACCGGCCGCAACCAGGCCCGGCTCGACGATTGCGATGATGAAGCATCCGAACAGCGTTCCAATAACGGTCGCACGTCCGCCGAAGATCGAGGTACCGCCGATGAGCACGGAGGCAATCGCGATCAGCAGATAACCCTGACCCTGATTGCCGAAATAGTTCTTGTTCTCGAGCGTGAGGAAAATGGACGCGATCGCGGCAAGGAACCCCATCAGGGTAAAGAGTTTCCGCTTCTCGCGCCGGACGTCGATGCCGACGACCGCCGCCACGGCATTGGAGTCACCGAGAAAGAGCATGTGTTCACCAAAGCGGTGGCGGTTGAGAACGAACCACATCACCACCACGATGATCCCGGTCCACAGGGCCTGGATTGGGACCTGCTGCAACCAGTCGACGCTGGACGACGCAAACGGACGGCCCACGATCACTTGCCAGACCGAGCTGTCCTCGGCCCCGCGCAACGCATAGGACTTGCCGCCCGACAGGATCGAGGCGACGCCGTACCAGAAAAACTGCGTGCCGAGTGTAGCGATGAAGGAGGGAATGCCGATATTGGCGACGAGCACGCCGTTCACGTAGCCGACCAGAACACCGGCAAGGAGCGACGCCGGAACGGCGCTCCACTGGATGATGGCGCCGGCAAGCGGCGAGGCAATCCAGTCGCTGTCGGAAGCACCGAGCCATGCGACGATATCGGCCTGGCCTTCCTTGAAGATGACCGCGAAGATGTAGCCCGAAAAGCCCAGGATTGCCGGGAAGCAGAGGTCGATCTCGCCAGCGCCGATAACGAAGGTAAGGCCCACCGCGAGCAGGATGATGGGTGGCAGCGTGGAGAGGAATGTCGTGTATTGGTAGGGCTGCAGGAAGACCTGTGGCGACAGCCACATGAACAGGGCCAGCAGCACGAGGAAGACGGCGATGATCGGCGCGCCTTCGATACGCGACATGATGCCCGGCCGGGATGGGGTCTGGATCGCCATAATCAATTCTTGTGCTGCAGATCGATGAGATATTCGGTGAGCTCGACCACCGACATGTCGCGGGGACTGATGTCGCTGACGATGGCGCCGCGATCGAGCACGATCAGCCGGTCGGCGACCTCATGCACATGGGCGAGGTTGTGCTCGATGTAGACGCAGGAGCGCCCGGAGCTCTTGATGCGGCGCACAAAGTCGACGACTTTTCGCACTTCGGCCACGCCCAGCGCTGCGGTCGGCTCGTCGAGGATAATGAGGTCGGCGTCGTAGTGCATGGCGCGGCCGATCGCGATGCCCTGGCGTTCGCCGCCCGAAAGATTGGCGATGGTCGAATCGACGCCGATACCGACGCCGCGGAAGCCGATGGTGTTGAGCAGGATATCGTTGGCGATTTCCTTCTCGCGCTTCACGTCGATGAAGCCCCAGCGATTGACGATCTGGCGCCCGACGAAGAAATTGCGCCATAGCGGCTGCTTTTCGCCCAGCGACTTGTCCTGGTACACGGTCTCGATCGACAGATCGTGAGCCATTCGAACCGAGTAGTCCGAAAGCGGCAGCTCCTTGTCGCGCACGAAGATGCGGCCCGAGCTCGGCTTGAGCACCCCAGTCATAGTCTTGATGAGGGTTGACTTGCCCGCGCCGTTGTCGCCAATCAGCCCGACAATCTCGTTGGGCCCGATGCGCAGATTGATGTCGCGCAGGGCGTGGACCGCGCCGAAATATTTCTGGACGTGCTCGAGCCGCACCAGGTCGGTGAAGTCCGGCGCGCTCCTTGCGGCGGCGGTTGCCTGCTCGGTCATGCCGACTCCTTGAGACTGTTGTGCACAAGCCCGACGCCGGTGAGGGCATCACGCTCAGAGCGATCGAGCAGCGCGGTCATTGCGGCGCGCGCTGCGTCGGGGTCGCGCGCGAAGATCGCATCGGACACGGCGCGGTGCATCGGCACGACGTGCTCGTGCTCCATGCCCTCGGCGCGCGAAACCTGGAACGAGATGGACAAAGATGCCTCAATGACGGGCAGGAACGCAGCGAGCAGCTCGTTACCGGTGCGCTCGATGATCGTGCGATGAAACTTGAGGTCGGCGGCAATTTCCGCGGATGTGTCGATCGCCATGCGCATTTCGTGCACGGCCTGCTCGATGGCGCGGCGTGCGTCGAGATCTCCACGCTCCGCAGCCAGCGCAGCGCTCTGCGGCTCGATCATGCGGCGCAACTCGAAGAGATCGCGGACGAACACGTCGTTGACGCCGTGCGCCACCTGCCAGACCAGCAGATCGGGGTCGAGACGGTTCCATGAGTCCCGCGGCATCACCATCGTGCCACGCCGCGGAGTCGACCGGATCATGCCTTTGCCGGCCAGGAGCTTGATGGCTTCGCGAAGCGAGGACCGGGACACGGAGAGGTCGCGCGAGAGCTCGGCCTCGGTGGGCAGCATTGTGCCATGCGACCACTCGCCCGACACGATCCGCAGGCCGAGCGTGGCCGCAGTCATGCTCGGCAAGGTGCGAAAGCCCTCCGCCTGGCGCGCAGGTCCACTCAACCCGCAATCCTCCCACGCGTCCGGCTCTTTAGCGGCCTTGATCGCGCTTTTTATGGATACGCCACTGGTAAGATAAATCAAGCCAAATAGCTGAATAAGTCCGACCAGAGGGCACGCGAGGTGAATGACGACGCCCTGTGCGTCAGGTCCCCTCGATTTCCTCCCGCAGCATTTCAATCTCGAGCCACTCGTTTTCGGCTCTAGTTCTGGCCGCCTCAACCTCGGCGAGCTTGCGGGTCGCATCTGCGAAGGTGACCGGATCGCGCGCATAAAGGCTGGAATCGCCGATTAGCGCATTGAGGCGGGCAACCTCGTGGCTCAGCCGCTCGATTTCACGCGGCAGGGTTTCGAGCGCGTGCTTGTGCTTGAAGGAGAGCTTCTGTTTCTGCGGCGGCGCCGCGGCTGAAGGCTCCCCTGCCGGTCGCGGTCGTTCGATCCTGGCGGGCTCCGGCTTGGTCACCCCGTAGCCGCGCTGGGTGACCATGTCCGAATAGCCCCCGGCATATTCGGTCCATCGCCCTTCCCCCTCGGCGACGATCACGGCCGTCGCCACCCGATCGAGAAAATCGCGGTCGTGGCTGACGACGATCACCGTGCCCGGATAGTCCGCAAGCATCTCCTCGAGCAGATCGAGCGTCTCGAGGTCGAGGTCGTTGGTGGGCTCGTCGAGGACGAGGAGGTTGGATGGCAATGCCAATGCGCGCGCGAGTGCGAGCCGCCCGCGTTCGCCGCCCGACAGCTTTTCGAGGGAGGTGCGCGCCTGCTCGGGCGTGAAGAGAAAATCCCGCATGTAGCCGACGACATGGGTCGGCTTGCCGTTGATGGTGAGCGTATCGGAGCCGCCGCCGGTCAGCGCTTCCTTAAGGGTGAGGGACGGATCCAGCGAAAGACGGCGCTGGTCGAGGCTTGCGAGCTCAATATTGGAACCGAGACGGACCTTACCGGAATCCGGTTCCAATTCCCCGATCATCAACTTGATCAGCGTGGTCTTGCCGGCGCCGTTAGGGCCGACGATGCCGACGCGGTCGCCGCGCAGGACGCGCGTCGAGAAGTCGGCGACGATCGTCCTGCCGGCAAAGCTCTTGGCAATCCGGTCCGCTTCGAGAACGAGCCTGCCCGAAAGCTCGGCTTCGCTGACCACGAGACGGACATTGCCGGCCTGCCGCTTCTGCTCCCGGCGCTCCTGGCGCAACTGGCTGAGGCCAGCCAGCCGCCGGACATTGCGCTTGCGCCGGGCGGTGACGCCATAGGTGAGCCAGTGCTCCTCGCGCACGATCTGGCGGTCGAGCTTGTGGCGCGCCGTCTCCTCCTCGGCGATTACGGTGTCACGCCAATCCTCGAAGGCCGCAAAGCCGCGATCGAGCCTGCGCGTGGTCCCACGATCGAGCCAGACGGTGGCGCGGGTCAGGTCGGAGAGGAACCGGCGGTCGTGGCTGATGATCACCAGTGCGGTGCGCAGGCCGGCAAGCTCGCCCTCGAGCCACTCGATAGCAGGGAGATCGAGATGGTTGGTCGGCTCGTCGAGCAGCAGAATATCGGGCTCGGGCGCAAGGGCACGCGCGAGGGCGGCGCGGCGCGCTTCGCCGCCAGAGAGACGCGCCGGATCTTCGCTTCCGGTGAGGCCCAGATGCTCGAGCAGGAAGCGTGCACGATGGGGATCGTTGCCGGCCTCGAGTCCCGCTTCGGCATAGGCGAGCGTCGTGGCGTAGCCTGAGAGATCCGGCTCCTGGGGAAGATACCGGATGGTCACGCCCGGCTGGACGAAGCGAGTGCCGGCATCGGGTTCGATCTCGCCGACGGCGATCTTGAGCAGGGTCGACTTGCCGGAGCCGTTGCGGCCGACGAGCGCGATCTTGTCGCGCGGCTCGACCGACAGCTCGGCGTCTTCGAGCAGGAGGGTCGAGCCCAGCGTCAGGCGTATCGACTGCAGGGCAAGGATAGGGGCGGCCATCAGGCGCGGCATAGACCACGCGGGTGGACCAATATCAACGGGACATGCCCAGGTCCGGTAAGATGTCGAGGCCGTCGATCAGGCCAGCGCCGCCGCGCGCAAAAACGATGCGATGGTCGACATTGGCCAGCAGGTCGCCCGGCTGCATCATCGGATAGAGACGCAGGGCCGTCGGAACGTCGACGACATAGAGGGTCCTGGGCTCGAAATTGCCTGTTTCGAGCGCCAGCTCTTCAGTTTCCTGCAGCACCTTGAGGGCGCGGTCGTCGACACGGCCGAGATAGACGGCGTCGACGTCGAAATGGTGGAGATAGGCGGCCTGCTCGAGCTCGCGCCAATCGCCGTTCTTGTAGGCAACGGGAATGGCGCGAATGCGATTGTAGCCGGCATCTTCCGCGCGCTGCCAGAAGGGCGAGTCGAGGCGGCTGTACCAGTGATCGGCGATGGGCGGGTCGGTATCGGCGAAAAAAGACAGGCCGTGCTCGGAGTCGACAATCTGAGCGGCAAGGCAGATCGCGACGATCCCGACCGACCAGATGGTAGGGAGCCGACGCGCGAGCAGGACAACGGCGCCGACCGTGACGACATAGAGCAGCGGCCAGACGAACCGGCCCGACGAGCGAAAGGTTTCGCCCAGGAATTTTGCGAAGCCGTCGATGGGGATGTCCAGAATCTGCTGGTTGAGGAAGCCGATGCGGTTCGAGAGGGCGCACACCGCAAGGATCAGGGCCATGACGATCAGGGGTGTCCAACGCGCTGAGAGAAGGCGGCGAAGCTTGAAGACCGCACCGGTGACGATGGCGAGAGTGAGGATGGCGAAAATGCCGATGCCGAGAAAGCTGAGCCCCTCATAGTCGTAGTCGCCATGCGGCAGGTCGGGGAAGATGTGCGACCAGCCGCCATAGCTGATGAACGGCCAGAGCAGGTTCAGCCGGTAGAACCCAAATCCATAAGAGTCGACCGAGCCAGTATAGAAGAAGCCGACGATCCAGAGGACAAGCGCCGTGGCCGCGGGGGCGATGAGCAACTCGCTGACGCTCATCCAGGTGAAGCGGCGCAGCCACAGCCGCTGGATACAGGACGCGACCCAGAGCGCCATCACCATTGCGAGGAGGTAGGCGTGAATGGCGGAGGTAACGGCCAGGAGCAGCGGCCAAGCAAAGAGCCGCGGCGGACTGCGCTTGGCGTAGAGCCACAGCGCCGCGAGGATGACCCAATGGCCGGCCAGCGCCATGTGAAGCGTGAGCCGGAAGACGAAGGCTGGGGTGATGAGGGCAAATCCCGCCGCGAGGACCGCGACGATGCGGCCCGCTCCGAGGGCACAGGCGAACAGATACGCAAAGAGCGATTGAAGCAGGAGGCACAGTAGCCACCAATAGCCCCAATACTGGAACGGATGGGGCAGCCACGGCCCGAGCAGTTTCAAGGGAATGGCAAAGAGGGGCAGGCCGTCGACGAGTGCGATGGAGCTGCCGAGCTCGATGCCGAGGCGCGGGCTCGAGCCGGGAGGCATCCCCCAGGGGGTATCGCGAAAGAACTCCCAGCCGAGCGTGTGCATGGCCCGGTCGGCATGATCGAGAAAGGCAATGTTGGTCGGGATCAGCGGCCACCAGCCGAAGATAAGGCCATAGGCGACGGCGCCCACGGCCAGAGCGGCCAGTACCCCGAGGAGGTCGCGGCGGGAGTCAGACAAATCGGATCCCAGAAGGACGAACGACAGAGAGGAATACCGGGGCGCCGGCAGGATAAATCTGACGCAAAGACGCGTCTCTGCTCAAGCCATTTCGGGCCGCTTTGGTTCCTTCGTCACGCCTTCGGACGCGGCACGGTGAGGTCGCGGCCGATATAGTCCTTATGGAGGATCAAATCGGCTTCGCCCAGCCGGTCGGAGGCGGTGAAGCTCTGGTGCCAATAGGGGTAGATTAGTGGCAGCTCGCTGACCTTATCGAGCCGCGCGACGTCGTCGGTCGTGAGCTTGAGGTCGGCAGCCTTGAGATTGTCAACGAACTGCTCGGTTGTGCGTCCGCCCATGATGACCGACGCCACCATCGGGCGCTGCAGCAGCCAGGCAAGCGCTACCTGCGCTCCTTTGGCCCCGTGCGCCTTGGCAACGTCGTTGACCACATCGACGATGTCCCACATCCGGTTCCAGTCGGTAATCGGCGGCTCGCGGAAACCGATTTGCTGGCGCCCGCTCTCGGGCGCCGAATTGCGGGTGTATTTGCCGCTGAGCCAGCCGCCAGCGAGGGGCGACCAGACGATGATCGACACACCCTGATCGAAGCCGAGGGGGACCAATTCGTATTCGGCCTCGCGGCCGAGCAGGGTGTAGTAGATCTGCTGGGAAACGAAACGCTGCCAGTTGTGGGCGTCGGCTACCGAGAGCGCCTTCATCAGGTGCCAGGCCGAATAGTTGGAGCAGCCCACGTAGCGGACCTTGCCTTGCTTGACGAGCGTATCGAGCGCTTCGATGGTTTCCTCGAGCGGGGTCTGACCGTCCCAGGCATGGACCTGGTAGAGGTCGATCGCATCGGTCTTGAGACGTTTCAGCGAGGCATTGCACTGCTCGACGATGTGGTGGCGCGACAGGCCGCGCTCGTTCGGCCCGGTGCCCATCGAGAACCGCACCTTGGTCGCAACCATCATGCGCTTGCGGCGCTCCGGGGTCAGCGCGTCGCCGATGATGCTTTCCGAAACGCCATTGTTGTAGGCATTGGACGTGTCGATGAGGTTGACGCCGTGATCGAGGCAGAGGTCGATCTGACGCTGCGCATCCTTGAGCTCCGTCGAACCCCATGAGCCGTCATTGCCGAAGGTAACGGTGCCGATCGAGAGGGCCGAGACTTTGAGGCCCGAGCGGCCGAGCAGGCGATATTCCATGATGCAATCCAGGTCTGGGGGAAGCGGGGGGCGCCTAACGGAAGCGGTAGACGAGGCGGCCTTTGGTGAGGTCGTAGGGCGTCATCTCGCACAGCACTTTATCGCCGGCCAGGACGCGAATGCGGTTCTTGCGCAGCTTGCCGGCCGTATGGGCGATGATCTCGTGGTCGTTTTCAAGCTTCACGCGAAAAGTGGCGTTGGGCAGCAATTCGGTGACCACGCCGGGAAATTCGAGCACGTCTTCTTTTGCCATAGGCTCTCCATGGTGCCCGGCCTTCGCCGGGTGAAACTCTTCGCGCTGCCGCCAGCCCCGAGCCGGCGCATTGTTCAGATGGGTCGTTCGAAAGATGGCGGACCCTATAGGAACCCCCCGGATTTGTGAACAGGGCCGACAGTTGGACAGGCGCACCCGTACCGGGCGCACAAAAAATCGCTTCAACGATGCAACCCAAAACCTCCGAAGGGCATTTGTGGCCGAATGGGGCACGACTTTACGTCGATGAAAATCCTTGTAGTCGAAGATGAGCCGCTGATCCGGCTCGGTCTTGTGAGCGTGATCGAGGAAGCCGGGTTTGTGGTGCTGGAAGCGCCCAATGCCGACGCGGCCATCCGTTTGCTCGAGGCGGATTCGACCATCCGCATGGTCGTGACCGACGTCGACATGCCGGGGTCCATGGATGGGATCAAGCTCGCCCACTACGTCCGCAACAAGTGGCCACCGATCAAGCTGGTGGTCATCTCCGGCAAGGTTGGGGTCAAGCCCGGCGAACTCCCGGAAGGCGCTCGGTTCATGGGCAAGCCCTATCAGGAAACCGCACTGATCGGGCTGCTGCAAACGATGTTTTCAGCCGATGGGGACCGGCCGTGAGCGAAGCACAGGGCATTAATTTTACCTCTCCCGACCCGTTGCTCCACGCCCCCGCGAAAGTGCGGTGGCGGTTCGACGCGGCGGCCACGGTGGTGGCCCTCGCCAGCGCGCTCATCTTCATCATCGTCGCCATCTTCGTGTTCCTCTGCTTTCAGGGATACGCCACGACGATCCAGCAGGCCCACGACAGGGCCCAGTCCGCCGCCGATGTCGTCCAGGAAGAATCCGAATGGATGATCGGAGCGGCGCGCGTGGTCCTGCAGCACATCACCAGCGGAGCGGTCAGTCCCGCCGACATCGACCAAGCGGAGTATGACGGAGCCGTCCGGGATTTGCCGGTTCGGGCAACGCTCGCCATTTACGACAGCAAAGGAGCTGCGGCGCCCGGCAAAGCATCGGCAAGCCTGCCGCAGGACGTTAGCGGCGAGGATTTTTTCAAGACGATCGCTGGGGGCGGGGAATGGTCGATCTCGGCCCAGCGCCCCGACGCAGCCAACGGCGACGCGATTTTTGTGCTGGCACGCCGGCTGGGAGGCGCCGCCAACTTTGGCGGTATTGCCGCGCTGACGATCAGCGGGGACGTGCTGGAAGAGTTCTGGACACCGCAAAAGCTCGGGCCCACCTCAACGGTCGGGCTGCTGCGAGATGACGGATGGCTGGTCGCGCGATACCCGGCAGTCGACAAGACCGTCAATTCAGCCGCCCAGCCCCTCTTCACCGAGCTCAAGGGACAGGAAAGCGGCACCTATGACTCGGCCCGCTCGCCGGTCGACGGCATCGCGCGCGTCGTCGGCTTCCATCGCATTCCGAAGTTCGGCCTCATCGCCGTAGCGTCGGTGTCGCAGGACGAGATCCTCGCGGGGCTGTGGAACTCGATCATCATCGTGTCGTGGCTGATCGCGCCGATCGCGCTGGCCCTGCTCGTGGGCTCGCTCATCACAGCCGGCCTGCTGCGACGCAGCGCGCGCACCCAGGCAAGCCTTGCGGCGGCGCTCGCCAGCAATGATGTGCTGTTCCGCGAAATCCATCACCGGGTAAAGAACAACCTGCAGTCGGTCGCCTCGCTGCTCCAGATGCAGCCCATCCCGCGCGAGGTGAAGGTCAATATGAGCCAGCGCATCGCGGCGATGTCGGCGGTGCATGAGCACATCTATCGCTCCAATGATTTCGCGCACGTACGAGCGACGGATTATCTCCGCACGCTGATCGAAAACATCCGGGCCGGCCGGCCGGACGTAACGGTCATCGAGAATCTCGAGGACATCAGCGTCGACAAGGATGCAGCAACGCCACTCGGTCTCATCCTCAATGAGGTTGCATCGAACGCTTTCAAGCATGCGTTCAGCGACGGCCGGAAAGGTGTGGTGACCGTATCGCTGACCAAGCGCGAGAACGGCGAAGGATGCCTGACCGTCGATGATAATGGAGTGGGTTTTGACCCTGACGCACCAGCAACGGGCATTGGCCGGCGGCTGGTCAGCGCATTGACGCAGCAGCTCGGCGGGCAATCGGGATTCTCGAGGAGCTCGAGCGGGGGCTCGCGCTTCACGCTCACCTTCCCGCTCGGGCCGCGCTAGACGACGACGGTGATCTGCTGGCTGGCACGGGTGACGCCGGTATAGAGCCAGCGGCGTCGATCCTCGCGGAAGACGAAGCTTTCATCGAAGAGATAGACGCGGTCCCATTGCGAACCCTGCGCCTTGTGGACCGTCAGGCAGTAGCCGAAGGTGAATTCATCGACGCGGCGGCGATCGGGCCAGCTCAGTTGGTCCTCTTCACCCGAAAAGAATGCGCCGTGCGTCACGACGTGTGCCTGGGCTTTCTTGCCCGCGGCGGTAGTGATCTCCTCCTCGGGATCGAGGGTCATCGAATAGCGATTGCCGGAACGCTTCTTGACCTCGCTAGCGTACCAGATCTGGCCGTTGAGCAGGCGCTTTTGCGGATTGTTGCGTAGGCAGACGAGGCGATCGCCGGCGACCGGTTCCTGCGCGGGCAGGTTCTTCAGCTCGCGCAGGCGGTCGTTGTAATCGATGCGGGTCTTGTTGCGGCCGACGAGTACCTGGTCTGCGGTGACGACCGCCTCGCGATCGACGTCGCTGCGTGGAACGACGATCGACTCGTCGTAGCGACCGTACTCCAGATGCCCGCCCTCGCGGATTTCCATCGACATGCGGATGATGGGATTGTCCGCCGCCTGGCGGTGGATCTCGGTGAGCATGATGTCGGGATCGTGGGCGGTAAAATAGCCTGCGCCCTGCACTGGCGGCAGCTGGAACGGATCGCCGAGGACGAGCACCTTCGTGCCGAAGCTGAGGAGGTCCTTGGCGAGCGCCTCGTCGACCATCGAGACTTCGTCGATGACGACAAGATCGGCGCTGGCAGCCTCGCTCTCGGGATCGAGCGCGAATTTGGGCTCGCCCTCCTTGTCGGAGACGAGCGTGTAGATGAGAGAATGAATGGTCGAGGCGCCCCGGCAGCCTTTGCGGCGCATCACCAGCGCCGCCTTGCCGGTAAACGCCGCGAACTTCACCGAGCGCACACCTTCGGCCAGATAGCGCGCGAGCGTGGACTTGCCGGTGCCGGCCCAGCCGAACAGGCGGAAGACCTGCGGCGCAGCGGGGTCCTTCAGCCATTCCGAGACCGCGCGCAGGGCATCGTCCTGCTGGGGCGACCAAACGGGCATCAGGCTAGAAACTCAGCGTGCATGCGGGGTATATAGAGCATTTCTCAGTGGAAACAAAACGAGAACTCTATGTCCCCCGCGGCTTGGCGCGGCTGGTCGCCGGGGCCGCGAGCGGATCGTCGGGCCAGGAATGTCGCGGGTATCGACCACGGAGATCCTTGGCCACATCCTTCCACGAGCCGCGCCAGAAACCGGGCAGATCGGCCGTCGTCTGGATCGGGCGGCGGGCCGGAGACAGCAAGACCAGCAGCAATGGGACGCGGCCGCCGGCGATTGCGGGATGCCGATCGAGGCCGAACAGCTCCTGCACCCGGATTTCGAGCGTCGGGCCATTCTCGTTGTCATAATCGATAGGCACGCGGCTGCCGGAGGGCGCATCGAAATGCGTCGGCAGCAGCGCGTCCATCTCGGTGCGCAGGTGCCAGGGCAGCATTTCGGCGAGCAGACCCTCGAGATCGTCCGGCGTGACATCGTGGAATGATGTCCGGCCAACAAGCATAGGCGCGATGCGCTCGGGCGGCAGCGCGCCGTCGGAGAGATCCGGCCAAGGCGCGCCGATCGTGCGGTGAAGAAACGCGGCCCGCTCGCGCAGCCGCTGCTGCTCGCGGCTGAAGGGCAGATTGCCACCCGCGACTTCGGCGAGGAGACGCGCGGCCTCCTCGAGATTGTCGACAGCGACGGGACCGTCGGCGAGCGTCAACGCATCGAGCCGGCGCTGGCGCCGGGCGCGAACGGCCTTGGCGGATGCGTCATAGTCGAGTGTTGTTCCACTGACGACGCGGTCAGCGAATTGCAGTTCGATCTCGTCACCTGAAATCGTGGCCGCGCCGCGGATGCGACCGGTGGCGGCGCTGCCGGTGAGCTCGGTCACCACAAGGAACGGCTCGCGCGCCAAGGCGTCCGTTTCATCGAGCGACGCGGCGCGGCCATTGGCGAGGCGGTAGCGGCCGCGTGCGCCGGTCTGCTGCGCGATACGATCGGGGAAGGCCCGAGCGAGCATAGTGCCCAGATCGAGATCCTGGCCCGGACTGCCGCCCCATCGCCGTGCGAGCGCACGCGCCTCATCGGCGCGGCGTGAGCGGTCGTGACGAAAATGCGTCAGCCGTCGCGCAAGGTCGGTGTCGTCGCCGCCAAGCCCGCGCTCTGTGAGCAGTGCGGCGAGTTCTGCAGCGGTGCCCCTGTCCTCGGCGCGATGGATCATATGGGCGAGGCGCGGATGCAGGGGGAATTTCGCGAGCGCCCTGCCCTCCGCCGTGATGCGGCCCTCGGCGTCAAGCGCGTCGAGGCGCTGCAGGAGCGCCGTTGCCTCTGCCCACGCAGGCTTTGGCGGAGGATCAAGGAAGGACAGCGCCGCCGGATCGGTGGTGCCCCAATCGGCAAGATCAAGAACGAGCCCGCTGAGCTCGGCGCTGAGGATTTCGGGTGTGTCGAAAGCCTGGAAGCTGCCCGTCTGTGCCTCGGCCCAGAGGCGGTAGGCAATCCCGGGGGCGATGCGGCCCGCGCGTCCGCGGCGCTGGTCGGCAGCGGCGCGCGACACGCGGCGCGTCACGAGCGCGGTCAGGCCCGTGCCCGGATCGTAAGCCGGAACGCGGGCATAGCCGGAATCGATCACGATAAGGACACCCTCGATGGTGAGCGAGGTTTCGGCGATCGATGTTGCCAGCACGATCTTGCGCCGTCCGGGCGGCGAAGGCGCAATGGCCCTGTCCTGTTCAGTGGCGGACAGCTGGCCATAGAGCGGTGCAATATCGGTGGTGTCTGGAACGCGGTTCTGCAAGCGCTCGGAGACACGTGCGATTTCGCCCTGGCCGGGAAGGAAGACCAGCAGCGAGCCCTTGTCGGCGCGAAGGGCTGCAAGGATCGCCGACGTGACCTGATCTTCGAGGCGCTGAAGCGGATCGGGAGGGACGTAGCGCGTCTCAATTGGGAAGGCCCTGCCCTCGCTGACCACAACCGGCGCGCCGCTGAGAAGCGTCGCGATGCGGCCCCCGTCGAGCGTCGCCGACATCACCACGAGCCGGAGGTCCGGTCGCAGCGCGGCGCTGTCGATCGCGAGGGCGAGGCCGAGGTCGGCGTCGAGGCTCCGCTCATGGAACTCGTCAAAGATCACCGCCGCGACGCCCGTCAGCTCCGGATCGTCGAGAATCATGCGAGTGAAGACGCCCTCAGTCACAACTTCGATGCGTGTTCGGCTGCTGATCTTGGCTTCAAGGCGAACGCGATAGCCGATGGTCTCACCAACATCCTCGCCCAACGATTTCGCCATGAAGCGGGCCGCCGTGCGCGCCGCAAGCCGCCGCGGCTCGAGTACGATAATGCGGCCATCGTGCCGCCATGGCGCGCCGAGCAGCGCGAGCGGCACGCGCGTGGTCTTGCCAGCACCGGGCGGCGCCACAAGCACCACGGCGGGCGCGGTCGCGAGAGAGCTCTGCAGTTGCGGCAGGACGTCATCGATGGGCAGACTGGCCATGGCGCGTACATGGCCGGGATCGCGTGGTCCGGCAAGGGCAACCGCCAGCGCGCAGGAACGTTCGGAAGGCATGTCGATGGCAATTGCGGAACCGCAGCTTCTTCATTTCAAGCCTGGCGCCACCATGCCGAACAGCCGCTTACCGGTGGTGCTCTATCGCGGAGCACTACCCGGCGGTGCCGCCGATTTCGATCGTCTGTTCCGCCTCAATGGTTGGGTCGGGATCTGGCATAATGGCGTTTTCGACTACGACCACTATCACTCCAACGCGCACGAGGTTCTGGGCGTCGGCCATGGCGGCGCGCGGCTACAGCTCGGCGGCCCCGAGGGCAAGGTCGTCGAGGTGGCGGCTGGCGATTGCGTGATCCTCCCGGCGGGCACCGGCCATCGCCGGATCAGTGCCTCGCCGGATTTCGAGATGATCGGCGCTTACCCCAAGGGGCAGGAAAAATACGATATTCAGCGCGAGCGTAGCGCGAAGGCGGATGCGCGGATCGCGGAGGTCCCGATGCCCGAGAGCGATCCCGTTCGCGGGGCGGATGGACCGCTGCTCAGGCTCTGGGCCTAGGCCGCTACTGCAGGCGCGGGCGATGCAGGAAGCTGTTGCGGTCGGCGGACTTGATCCGCACCCAGGTTTCGCGGCCATCGCGAACGATGCGCAGGGGTACTTCGGCGCCCGCGGGTCCGCTGCTCCAGAGCTTGCGGTAGAAATCGGCCAACCCTGAGACTTCCTCATCCCGAATGTCGGAGATGATGTCGCCGCGTTGCAGGCCTGCTTCGGCAGCCGGACCGGTCGAGCTTACATTCATCACAACGACATCGCCATCGTTTTCGGCAGGGAATATCCCCAGCCAGGGGCGCGGCGGGCGCTGGGCGCGGCCGCGCTTGACGAGATCGTCGAGGATGGGCGGCAGGAGATCGATTGGGACCGCCATGTTGATATCCGCGATGGTGCCATTCGAGACCATCTGCAGGCGCAACGAGCCGATGCCCAACAGCTTACCGTCGGCGCCGATGAGCGCGGCGCCGCCCCAGGAGGGGTGCGCCGGCGCGATGAAGATCGCTTCCTCGAGGAGGTACTCCCAATAGCCGGCGAATTCCTGCTTGGCCACGATGGCGGCCGTGACCGAACGACCCGCCCCGTCGGCAAATACCACCGGATCGCCGATTTTGGCCTCGGCGGACTTGCCGAATTCGAGCGCCGGCAAATCGAGCCGCCCAAGCGCCTGAACGAGCCCAAATCCCGTCTCCTGGTCATAGGCCAAGGCATGGGCAGGAACGATGCGGCCATCGTGGGTGGTCAGCCATACTTCCTCGGCCTCGGTGATGAGATAGCCGATGGTGAGGACGAGGCCGCTCTCGCCAATGACGACGCCTGAGCCTTCGCGACGCGTACCGAGGCCTTCGGCGGTAAACGCGTCGTCGGGAATGGTCGCGCGCAGGGCGACGACGGAAGGAAGCGAGGGGGCGATGTCCACGAGGTGACCTCAGAGGGAGGTGTCAGCATCTAGACATATGGAGATGGGGCCGAGGCTGCAACCCTGCGAAGGGCTCAGTCCTTGGCGCGTTCGACGTAGCTTGCATCCTCGGTCATGACGACCACACGAGTGCCGACGCCGATATGGGGCGGCACCATGGTCTTGACACCATTGCTCAGCTTCGCGGTCTTGAACGAAGACGAGGCCGTCTGCCCCTTCACCACCGGTTCGGTCTCGACGATCTCGAGCGTGACACGAGCCGGCAGCTCGATCGAGAGCGCGTTGCCCTCGAAGGTCTTCATGAACACCTTCATGCCGTCCTGGAGGAACGCCTTCTGGTCACCGATGATGTCTTCAGGAACAGCGACCTGCTCATAGGTCTCGGGCTCCATGAAATGGTAGCCTTCGGCGTCGTTGTAGAGAAACTGGTATTCCCGCTCGTCGACATCGGCCTTCTCGACCATTTCGGTCGTGCGCCAGCGTTCAGAAACCTTCACGCCGTCGGAGATGCGGCGCATGTCGACCTGGGTGACGGAGGCGCCCTTGCCAGGGTGAATATTCTCGGCGGTCAACACGACATAAAGCTTGCCGTCCTGATCGACGACCTGCCCCTTGCGCAATGACGAGGCGATGACCTTGACCATAGTTTCTTCCTTGTCCGGGGGAGGGCGGCAGCCTATCAGGGCGCGCCCAAGAGGGCTTTCGGCGCGCCCGATAGCCTAAATCGAGGCAAATCGCCAGACGGAATTGAGACTTGCCCGAACCCTCCCCTTGGTGGACCCCCGAGCGACACGCCGACCGGCGACCGGCCCTGCTCGCGCGCAACCGTATCGAGGCTGCTGTGCGCGGCTACTTTGCGGCCCACGATTTCGTCATGGTGGATCCACCGGGGCTGCAGATCTCACCCGGCAATGAGACGCATCTTCATGCCTTCCAGACCCGACTGATCGGTGAGGATGGCGCGGACAGCCCGCGCTACCTCCACACGTCTCCCGAATTCTCGATGAAGAAGCTGCTGGCCGCAGGCGAGCAGCGGATTGCCAGCCTCGGGCACGTCTGGCGCAACCGCGAACGGACCGCGACGCACCATCCCGAATTCACGATGGCCGAATGGTATCGGGCGGGAGAGCCGTATACCGCCGTCATGGATGATTGTGTCAGCCTGCTCCGGCTGGCGGTGGAGGTCGCGGGTACGCGGTCGTTGCGGTTCAAGGGGCGCCAGGCCGACCCCTTTGCCGAACCCGAACGGCTGAGCGTCGCCGATGCCTTCTCGCGCTATGCGGGGTTCGACCTGCTGGCGACGATCGAGACGGACGGCACGCCAAGTGCAGAAAAGCTCGCGCGGCAGATGGCGGAAGCTGGCATCGCGGTGCCGGAGGAAAATAACTGGTCCTACCTCTTTACCCGCGTGCTGGTCGAAAAGATCGAGCCCCAACTCGGGATGGAGCACATCACGATCCTCGATCGCTATCCGGCATCGGAGGCTGCCCTAGCCCGGCGGACCGCCGACGATCCGCGGGTATCGGAGCGCTTCGAGATCTATGCCTGCGGCGTCGAGCTCGCCAATGGCTTCGGGGAGCTGACCGACGCGGGGGAACAGCGGCGAAGGCTCAGCGCGGAGATGGACGAGAAGGCGCGGCTCTATGGCGAGCGCTATCCGATCGACGAGGATTTTCTGGCGGCGCTTGCGATCATGCCGGATGCCTGCGGGGTGGCGCTTGGTTTCGACCGGGCGGTGATGCTGGCGACGGGCGCAAGCCGCATCGACCAGGTCGTTTGGGTTCCCGTCGCGGACTAGTCTCAGGCGGCTTCAACGCTGCCGCGTCCATTCTGCCATTTGGCGACGAAGCGCTCGAGGTCGGGCGGACTCAACGGACGAGCGAAGGCATAGCCCTGTAGCGCATCGCAGCCGAGCGAAGTCAGCATTTGGGCATGCTCGTCGGTCTCGACACCCTCGGCAATGACGCCGATGCCGAGCGAGTGGCCGATATCTACGATCGAGCCGATGAGCTGCCGCTGACCCTCGGAGTCGGTAATGGGGACCACCAGCTGCCGGTCGATCTTCAGCCGCCTCGGCCTCAGCTTCAGCAGGCTGACGATGGAGGCATAGCCGGTGCCGAAATCATCGATCTCGATATCGATGCCCAGTTCGCGGATCTGATCGATATTGAAGGCGACGAGATCGTCGTCCTCGTCGAGATAGATGGATTCGACCAGCTCGAACGAGATGGCGCCCTGCGGGATATCGAGCTTCTTGAGGCTCTTGATCAAGTTCTCGTCGCGCAGGCGGCGGGACGAGACATTGACCGAGGCGCGCGGGATGTTGAGGCCCTGGGCCCGCCACACGTACATCCAGCTCAATGTCTGTTCGAGGACGAGCCGGTCGATGGTGCCCACCACGTTGAGGTCTTCCGCAATGGGGAGGAACAAATCCGGCGAGACGATGCCGCGCGTGGGATGCTGCCAGCGGGCCAGGGCCTCGACACCCGAAATCTGGTGCGTGTGTGCATCGAACTGTGGCTGATACCAAGCCACGAACTGGCCCTGCTCAATGCCGGCGAGGATGTCGTCGGCCATCAGCTTGCTGGAGACGATCTCGGCCTGCAGCGCCTCGGTGAAAAACTCATAGCGGTTGCGGCCGTGGCGCTTGGCACGATAAAGCGCGATGTCGGCGTCGATCAGCAGACGCTTGTCGTCGACCCGGACGCCGCGCTGGTGGGCGATGCCGATCGACACGCCGCTGCGGCACTCCTGACCCATATAGGGCAGCGGCTGACGCATATCCTCCACGATGCGTGTCGCGAGCCGGCTCAGGTCCCGCCGTCCGCCGCGATGGCTGGACACAATCACGAACTCGTCGCCGCCGATGCGGGCCACGAAATCGTCGGCGCGGACGTTCTCGCGCAGGATTTTCGCCGTATGGACCAGCATGGCGTCGCCGGCCGCGTGGCCGAGAGTGTCGTTGATCTGCTTGAAGCGATCGAGGTCGATGTGAAGAAGCGCGATGCCGGTATTGTCGCGTCGGCAGGCTGCAGCGCGCTCCTCGAGCACGCGATCGAGATAGCGGCGATTGGGAAGCTTGGTCAGGGCATCGTGGAGCGAGGTGTGCTCGATCCGCGCGGTTGCCTCGAGCAATTCGGCATTGCGGGCTTCGGCCAGCGCCTTGGCGCGTTCGAGATCGCGCCGGATGGTCACGTCTTCGGTCACGTCCCAGTTGCAACCCACCAGCCGCCATGAGCCGTCCTGGTTCTGGTAGCAGCTGCCGATGGCGCGGATGACGCGCTCGGCACTATCGGGACGACGGATGCGATATTCGCAGACATAACGACCATGGGTCGCCACCGCTTCATCGATCTTGAGCTGCACGCCAGGCAGATCGTCGGGGTGAACGGCTGCACGCCAATGGCCGTCGGTACGAGACCCGCCATCGCGTGGCAGACCGAAGAGCTCATTCATCCGGTCGTCCCAAAGAGCAGTGCCGGTATCGAGGTTGAACTCCCAGACGCCGACCTCCGAGACATCGAGCGCAAGGCCGAGGCGGCGCGACAGCACATCGAGCTGATGCTGCCGGTCGGCCATCAGGCGGAAGTGCCGCGCGCGTTCCTCGATCAGATAGCGGGCGAGAAAGAGCGGAAAGATAATCAGCGCGACGGCAAAGCCCAGCGCGATCCGAAACGGCAGTGGACTCGGCAACGCGGCGGCCCAGCCGCCGACGGGCCGCGCCGCCATCTGCCAGAAGCCTTGCGGCACATTGACGTCGGCGATGACCGGACGATCGGTCAGGACATTGCTTGAGCCGAAGAAGACCTGCGGACCGGACATACCGGACCCCGACTCGGTGATCGCCACCTCGACGTCGAGGTCGGGCGAGGTCAGCCCGCTGTCGTCATAGAGCCTCTGCGCGTCGACAACTGCCGAGACGAGGCCCCAGAAATGCCGTGACGTGGTGGGACTTGAAACGAACACCGGGAACCGCCCGACGAACCCCACGCCGCCCTGAACGAGATCGACGGGGCCGGCAAAGACCAGTTGCCCGGTATCACGCGCGCGAAGGGCCATGTCGCGCTGGGCAGCGGTCTGCGTGTAGTCGACGCCGAGGATCTTCTCATTGCCCTTGAGCGGATAGACCATCGATACCTT
>Ga0068851_10000217_pt1 | contig 27598 bp, 21 predicted proteins | sample KBSCornC12_FD_66588 | JGI IMG/M metagenome (GOLD analysis project Ga0068851, IMG submission 66588) | Corn rhizosphere microbial communities from Kellogg Biological Station, Michigan, USA - KBS Corn C1-2 | ecosystem: Host-associated > Plants > Roots > Rhizosphere > Soil ...
CTACTTCGTAGAGATAAGGGTGAAAACGTGTGGTAAGAGCGCACGCATGAAACAGGCAACTGTCTCATGGGATAAACCTTGTGGGCTGAAATGCCATGTATACTTCAATTTCACGGACTCTCGCAGTCTTGTGAATCCGGTTGTCCGCCGGTGAGTGAAAACCGTTGAAGGGGGTAGGCAGATAGAGCCGTGATTGTGAAATCCGGCCCAGATCAATGATAGATGATTCCGCTGCGAGGTGGGATAACAGAATCCGGCTTACACTTCACAGATGCTTTTTATTCCACCTGTCCAAGAGATAAGCCGGAGTCTGTCAAATAGATTTTAACCGTTAGTTGGGCTTGTGCCTCCCTCGGCTTTTACTTTATTAAAATTGAAAATCACCGTGAACCGCAAAGTATTATCCAGCGGGCTTCGCTGATTAGAAGTTGGAACGAGATAAGAGACATTCAATCCAAAGACATTATAACGTAATCCAAGCCCCGCAGTAAGGAACTGACGGTTACCTTTTGTTGGATTCTCGTAGAAGTATCCGGCACGGAATGAAAATTGTTTGTTATACCAATATTCTGCGCCCCACGAAAAACTAATCTCTCTCATCTCCTCACTGAAACCACCTGGTGCATCGGTAAAGGAACCGAATACGCCTTCGAATAAAGGCTTCTCTCTGAAATCAGGATAAAGATTATGGTTAGCATCATAATTGACAGTATCGTCAGGGCTGATAGGTGTGGGCACCAATAATTTATTGATGTCCATGGTGAAAGTCAATTCATTGTAATCATCAAAATGCATATCCAATGCACCTCCGATGCCCAGGTTACCCGGCATAAAATCTTTGAACTCAGATTTAGTATAGGAGATCTTTGAACCTATATTAGTGATGGCAGCACCAATGCGTAATGTACTTTTATCGGCAATGTTGATAGGAGCCTGGTAAGTAAAAGAAATATCAACCGCTCCAGCTTTTGCAGCTACTATATCAATATTATCAATTTGCTGACCGCCAGCCAGGTTCGAATAAATAAACTTACCGGTCAATCCGGCACTGAAATTTTCAGATAGTTTCCTGGCATAAGCAAAGGATACTTCAAATTCATTCGGTTTGCCTTCTCCTAATGGCAAGCCGTTGATGTCAGTGAATTGCAAATCCCCCAGGGAAAAATATCGTAATGAAGCTCCCAAGGTTTGATTTTCACCGATACGTTTAAAGGCGGATAGATAGGCCAGGTAAACGTCCTGCAGTCCAAGCGATCTCAGCCAAGGAGAATAACTAGCTGAAACTCCATGATCTTCTTCAATAAAGGCCAATTTAGAGGCATTGAAGTGCATGGCATTGGCATCCGCAGAAATAGCTATCCCTGCATCACCCATAGCCGCTGAGCGGGCATCGGGTACAATGCGTAAAAATGGCACTGCAGTAATAATAGCATTGGGGCAATCTTTAGGGTCGCCACTCAGACATTGCGCTTTGGCCTGACCAGTCAGCAGTAAAGCCAATGCAAAGAATGAAAGGTATTTCATGAATCTATATTTGAAAAGATGAGACAAAGATACTTGATTTGAGATCAATGAAGAACAACAAGTTTACCAGCCTTAGCTTCAGCCACTTCCACGTTTCCATTGGTCGTAAAGGTGGCTTTTAGCCGATAAACATAAATACCCGACGGAACCTCGGCTCCGTTTTGATTATTTCCCGACCAGCTAAGATCCTCCACCCTATATCCTCCGGCTTCATATCCATCTTTTCGGAGGGAATTGACTAACCGGCCATCGGTGGAGAAAATGTCAATTTGCATATCGATTAGCGATCCGGCCCTATTGTGTTCAAACGTGAAAAAAGTCTCATCCGAAAACGGATTCGGCTGATTTTGAACATTGGTGATCACCGGGCCAGAATCTCCTAGTACTAAAAATTCAATTGTGGCTTGTGCGGGATTATTGGCTAAATCCCATGCGGTCATAGTTATGGTATGCAGTCCAGGGGTCAACCCGGTCAATGGGAATCGCACAGTCCCCCGAGTATGATCATCCAGTACGGCTTGATAGTAATCGTTTAAAATAAAACTATGAACATCATCCCCATCCAACACGGCTTCAATATCGTGCCCAATGCTGGTACCCGAAACATTGATTCCGTGATCATCGCTCAGCTCAGCATAGATATCCGGATTAGCATCGGTAATTCCACCATCGATGAAATGGTTATCATTCATATATAAATTGATCACCGGTGGCGTGTCATCGCTCAATCCATCTTCCGATACCCCTCCGATAACAAAGTCGCTGAAAAAACCAGCGGCATCAACTTGTCCATCTTCTGCATAGAAACTCATTTTACCATTTCCGAAGGAGAAATCAATATCCTTTGGTAATACAAATGAGATGGTCCAAATACCGGCTTCAACAGTAGCGGTTCCTTTAAACAATTGACGTGTTTGAGTGGCGAATGTTCGCTCAGTACTTGTTTCATCATTCGCTAATGTCCGTCTTTGCAGTACTTTGTCAAATACAGTCAGGTATAATGTCCCATTGAATGAAGTCAACACCTGGTCATTGTGATCGAGAATAACACCGGATACTATTGCCGACCCTAATGCATTCAATGTATCCAGATGATTGATGTCCACGGGCTGTCCTTGTATTTCACGAACAGCAACTCTGTTTGGAGGAATAGCCAGTTTCAAAGCTGGATCACCTAACAATGTAAATTTCCTGGCATTAGTATCTACTGTATCAATAGAGTTCGCATTCTTGGATTTTCTTAAAATTTCACCTATTGGTTCGGACGAACCATTTTCATTTTGATCATAGATGATCTTCAATACTTCATCCGTCAGTCGTTCGTTTGAGCCGGAGTAGACCGCCCGAACAGTAGTCATTAAACCTATAGCACCACCATTTGGATTGGTAATTAAGTGTTCGCCTGCACTGGTAAATCCAGGTTCATCATAGGCTGCAAAAGAACAGGTAGCTGTAATGAAAAGTGGCATGTTTTCAAGGTTATCGTAAGATTGAGCCTGGTTGATGCCGAGTACACGTTCTTGTGACCAGCCATTTGGTCCGCCATGCCCCATATACGTAACAGTTAATGCTCCCTTGTTGATATTCAGATCGAGATCATTATTAACCCCGGGATAACGATCCCCACCCGGAGTGGATTGTTGAGGATAAGCATCCAGGTAAACTTTGATTTCATTGTATACGGGATGGGCAATATTTGTTTTAACAGCAAGACCATCCGCCTGGTTGAGATGTATATTGTAATCTTCATCATCAGCAGCCATCATGATTCGATTACGCCAATCTCCTAATGTTAGTGGATTGGTATCATAATAAATTATTTTATTGACAATATCCATGGCTTCCTGCAACGTACTGACAGGTAATCGGCCTACAGCAACATCTAATGCACCAATTAAATTATTTCCTTCTTCTTTATCCAGTAAAGCATAAAAATCATCGGAGGGAAATGAAAAAACAGGATGTAGAGATTCTTCTGTCTCAAATGCTGGAATGAAATTCTGATACGGTACATCCGGAGTATGATTAAGATAATCATATGTCGCATCTCCCATCAACAATAAATACTTGAACGAATGATCTCGCGTATACAACATCCTGGCAAAATCTCTTAACGCGGATGGATCCTTTGATCCTCCTCCAAATTCTTCGAAGATTGTACTGACATCAACCGTTTCCACTATTAGGTGATCATGATCTCTTCGATGTTGAGCTAATAACTGAGCAGCTTCTTTAAAATCACCGTGGTAAACGATGACTAAATCTGCGCGCTGTAAATTATGCACATCCTGATTTTCCACGACCTTTTCATAAGTTGGAATCAATGGATCTGTAGAAGGATTAAAACAAATAAAAATGGACGGAATAGTGCTCACTGCGCGAGTAGAAATAAAGTGGCATTGTGCTGTACAGGCAAATGACTGGGATACTGGATTTAAATTGTCGCTTATGTCCCAGATCATTGCATTGGCAGGTAAATTCTGAACCTCGTAATCCGGAACGCCTTTATAACGACTACGCGGATCAACAATCCATAATTGAGCTCCATTATGATACAGGTTGCTTTTCCATCCATTAATCTGTAGAAAATCAACCCACGCTTTACTATCAGCACCATTGGCCGAAGGATAACGCATCAAGATTTTTGTAAACGATTTACCGGGAATGAAGGTCCCTGCAAGTGTTGCGTCATTAGCGTATGAAGCTTCAAAGCTACCCAGGCCCTGGCCAAGGCCTCCGACATTACGGTTGAATTCATGATCATCAAAATCCACATAGAAGCGAGATACATTTTCATTCCTTACAGCAAATCTTGAATAAAAATGAAATGTATCGCTTGGAATAAAATCAATGAAATCAAATTTATTCGTGTAATCAATTTGGTTCAGCACTGCTAATTCATCACCATACCATTCTTGCCCGGACCCGGGTGGCCTGTATCGACCCAGGAGATTTACTTTTTCTTCTTCCAGTCGCTGATAAAATTGAGATGCATCGGATACGTAATCCGCATTTGTACCATTGGTGCCTGTCAACATTTGCTTTCGCACCGGTCCATTGATGATTATATAATAGTGATTGACATTATCGTAAATATTCTTGTCCATGTTATACACATGGTCTACAGTATCAAATGCCCAAGCTTCTGGTCCTTCAGCATACCACAACAAATAATCTCCTTCGTTAAAATGTCCATCCTCCAAACCAAATCCATAGGAGGCAATTTGCTCAAGGTCATCAATGCGCGGCGTAGCACTCCATTGCGGAATTCTACCCGCTCCATTACCGGCAATAATGATTCGATCGGTTGAAATTGATCCGGGATCAATCTTCAACTTATCCTTTATAAAATTGTAATCGAGTTTGTAAACCCCGCTTTTAGAAACAGCCACCCTGTGTATAATTCCACCAGCCAGAAGGGAAGTCGATTTGAATTCCTGATCCTGCGAAAAAAGAGAGAAATTATTCAATATCCCGATGAATACGAGAAGGGTAAAGATTCGATTCATACTATTAAACTGACCTAAATGACAGGCTAAAAATCGGTAATAAAACGGTATTGATCCCCCGGTATTGCCACCTTTACTATTATTATTTTGACCAAAAACTGACACTTATCGTACCAGGTGCCACTTTAGTGAGTTATTTCTTCCAGGATCAGGTCTCCTATTTTAAAAGCCTTTATCTTTCAAGTTCCTGATGAATGCCCTTTATTGGATGAACCGTAAACCCACTTTGATTTTATATCTACACAAAGGATTTTATTACTTCCTTCTTTTCCTATGGACTTTAATGATATTCAATCATAATCTCCGTGCACAAGACCCAGTTTTTTCCCAATATTACCTTTCTCCTCTCCAACTGAATCCTGGCCTGGCTGGATTAACTGAGGACCCTCGCGTGACTGCCAATTACAGGAATCAATATCCTGGTTTTAATAATGCTTACCGGACCTATGCCCTTTCCTATGATCAATTTTTTCCCCACCGGAATTTTGGTATAGGACTGTGGCTTCTATCTGACGACGCTGGAGACGGCATCCTCAAAACAGTGAAGGGCGCAGGTATTTTTTCCTACAGGCTTCAGCTAAATGATCATTTGTTTGCAAAAATGGGAGCCGAGGCGGGCATTGTTCAATCCACTCTCAATTGGAACAAATTGCTTTTTGGTGATCAGATTGATGATATTTTGGGAACTATGAGTCCCGGAGGTATCCCTTTCCCCACTGAAGAAACAGCTCCGGATAAGAACAATGTTATCTACCCTGATTTGGGTATTGGCGGGGTGCTTTATGGTGAAACAGTATATGCTGGCATTGGTATCCGACATCTTAACACCCCATCACCCGAATTTTTGGCCAAAAATTCAGATCTGACTCCAGGCATTCCTATGCGATGGACTCTTCATGGGGGTGCTTCATGGCGAGTATTAAGACAGCTGTTCAACCGATACACTAAGGTTACCATGTCTCCTTCTTTCATTTTCGTATCCCAGGGGAATTTCAATCAATTTAATGGAGGAATAGTGATGGATGCAGAGTCTTTTTCTTTTGGACTTCAATATCGAATTTCTTCTGGCCAGTCTGAAGCTGTTATTGGATCTATAGGACTTAGAACCAGTAGATTACGCCTTGGATATAGTTATGATGCCACCGTTTCAGGATTTGAAGGGACCGGGGGCACACATGAAATTGGGCTCGTCTATCTTTTTGACAATGGGGACAGAGAATCCAGGTATAATGATTGTCTTCAGATATTCAGGTAGTTACGAATTGTCTTCGGGCATATTATTTGTATGGGTTAACACACAATCAACCAAACAATATTTAGAGGGGGGTAACGTTTCAGAAAATGTATATTTGTCCCTCTTTTAACAAACACGTTCTCTAACGAATGAAGAAATTGCTTTGTATCAGTGCATTGGCACTGTTTCTCCTGAGTTTCGGCGCTTGCAAGAAATCTGATCGCTCATCAGTGACCGGATGGAAATACAACGACCAGGAATGGGGAGGTTTCGAAAAAGGCACCCATGGCGACATGGAGATAGGTCCTGGATTAGTGCCCATTGAAGGAGGTACTTTCACGATGGGTCTTACGGACCAAGATGTCACTTACGACTGGGACAATGTTCCCAGGCGAGTCACTATTTCCTCATTCCTTATGGATGAAACTGAGGTGTCAAACTCTCATTATCGCGAATTCGAGTATTGGACAAAGCGAGTATTTGGAGAATCCTACCCGCAAGAAGTATTAAGCATTCTTCCTGACACACTATGTTGGCGCGAAGAATTGGCATTCAACGAGCCCTTGGTAGAAACTTATTTCAGACATCCCAGCTATTCTGACTATCCAGTCGTAGGGGTGACCTGGGAACAAGCCAATAAATTCTGCGAGTGGCGGACAGACCGTGTCAATGAGATGATGCTGGTTGAAAAAGGAGTGCTGAATTTAAATGTCGATCAGAAAGATTCTGACAATTTTAATACAGAGGCCTACCTTTTTGGTCAATACCAGGGAAGTGTCAAGAAGAATCTCCCTGATCTCAAAACTGGCGGTGAGCGTCCTGTAAGATTTGAAGATGGCATTTTACTCCCGGCTTATCGTCTTCCTACTGAAGCAGAATGGGAATATGCGGCCCTGGCTTTACAAGGCAATGAACTTTCCAGAAAAGATGAACTCATCTCTGACCGCCGTATTTATCCTTGGGATGGTACTGGTGCTAGGAGCAAACTGCATGATAAAACTCAGGGACGTATGTTGGCCAACTTCAAGGAGTACCGTGGTAATTACATGGGAACTGCAGGAAGACCAAATGATAATGCGCCATTTCCATCCCCTGTCAAAGCTTTTTATCCTAACGACTTCGGTTTATATAATATGGCTGGTAATGTCAGCGAGTGGACCGCAGATTTGTTTCGCCCGATGACCAGCACCACTTTACGTGATGTAGAAAATCAGGATCTGAATCCATATCGTGGTAATATTTTCAAACAGCGTATCATGGATGAAAACGGACGACCTGTTGAAAAAGATAGCCTTGGCCGAATCCGTTATACAATCGTTGCAGATTCAGTTGCAGTCTTAAGAGAGAATTATAAGAAAGGCGATGTAATGGATTATAGGGATGATGATAACGAAACCGTATTCTATTCTTACGGTGAGTCGAGCCTTATCAATGATAGTTCAAGAGTGGTCAAGGGAGGTTCCTGGGCTGATCGTCTTTACTGGCTATCCCCTGCTACAAGAAGATTCAAAGATCAAACTAAAGGTGACAGAACTATTGGATTCAGGTGTGCGATGCATCAAATCGGTGGTTCCGCACCAGGTGGTGAAATTGGTGGTAATGATTTCGGTGGAAGTAAATCAAAGACTTCCAGGCGTTATAAATAAGGCATTTAAAACGAGTACGATATTTAGACGCCCCTGTTGAATAACAGGGGCGTTTTTATTTTTACTGTCAATATGAATATGGAATCCCTTTACAAGATTTTTTTAAATCATCCGCGGATATCAATAGATACACGCCAGATTAAAGAAGGCAGCATTTTTTTTGCTTTACAGGGAGATCATTTTGACGGGAATGCCTTTGCAAGCGATGCTCTTTCAAAGGGCGCCGCCTATGCGGTAGTGTCTGATCCAAATTTGAAAGGATCACTATATATTCATGTAGATGATACGCTGATGGCATTGCAGGAATTAGCCAAAGAACATCGACAACATTTTTCTATTCCTGTTATTGCCATTACAGGAAGCAATGGAAAGACTACGACGAAAGAACTTGTATCAGCAGCGCTATCCACTAATTTCAATATCCATGCAACACAAGGCAATCTGAACAATCATATTGGTGTGCCATTAACACTGTTACAGATTAACCACCAAACACAAATCTTAATTTGTGAAATGGGAGCCAACCATGTCGGAGAAATTGCTGCATTATGTTCTATTGCAAATCCTACTCATGGCATCATTACAAATATTGGGAAGGCCCATCTTGAAGGCTTTGGATCATTTGCAGGAGTAAAAAAAGCAAAGGGCGAATTATTTGAATACCTGAAAACGAATGATGGATTTGCATTTGTCAATGCAGATGATCCTTCACTGGTTGAGATCAGCCAGGCACTGACACAAAAAAGAAGTTATGGACTAAAGGATGACACCAAGCCTGATATTCATTTCCGATATATACCCGATACCGGACATGATGGTTTTGTCCTTGAAGATCGCCAATCTTCTTTCAAGATACATTCTTCCCTATTTGGGTTCTATAATGCTTCCAATATATTAGCTGCATATAGTATAGGAAAACATTTTGGGGTTGAAGAAGCCCGCTTAGCTGATAGTCTTTCAAGCTTTGTGTCCAGCTCTAACCGCTCTGAAATAGTTTCATGGAAAGGTTGTACTGTTATAAAGGATGCTTATAATGCCAATCCGAGCAGCATGGAATTAGCGTTACGTGCTTTTGCTGAAGCCTACCCGGAAGGATGGATTATCCTGGGTGATATGAAAGAATTAGGATCTGCATCACCTGAAGCGCATCAACAAATTGTCAAAATGGTCCTGGACAAAAAATTTAAAAAAATATTTTTGATTGGGGATGCTTTCGGGAATGCAATTAGGAAATTGCAAAGCAATGATTTGCGTGTTGATGTTTCTGCTTCTATTGAAGATTTAAAGCTTCGTTGGTCCTGGGACAATTGCAAAGGGGAATATCTCTTGTTAAAGGGATCCCGCTCTATGCATCTTGAAAAATTATTGGAATAAAAATTACCCGATAACGGATTTGATGATGAGATCACTATAATCTTCTTCGCAAGCCCTCCGGTAATCTTTATAGGAGCATGGTATTTTTCTTCCCGATTTACTTTCTAACCACCATCGACCTGATAATTCACTTTTATAAAATTGAATAGTCTGTTCATGATCCTTAGCCTGGACAAAATATTGAGTGAGATGGCTTCTCTCAGGATCCTCCCGCAGCATGCTTCCTTCCAACAGATACCAAATCATCTGCGCAATTGCATTGGACATCATCCCCGAATGATCAGATTCTAAAGCGTATCCATAGACGCCTACTGAATGTAAGGATTGAGCGGCTCCGGCATACCTGAACAGTTGACAGGCTTCTATAACTGACAAGCCACTTCCTGACATACCAGTTATATAGCCGACATCCGCAGCACTCATGCTATCACAGTTAAACATCATAACTCCCGAATCACGAATGCAAGGTTCAGCAAGAGATAAATCTTCTCTTAAATCACTAAGGCGTAAATGACCTTCTACACGCAGATGACTTTCCGAAACCAAGTGACGTTGCGTCCCGATATATTGGAAGAGAGGTCCTGGTGCCAAATTTCGAAGGTGTATATCATCATCCAGGTTAGATTCACGAATGATACTGGCCATTTGAATTTCCTCGACCTGGAAACGCATAAATCCCAAAGGAGGCCCGAGTAATAAAACCATGGCCCCACTTTCCCTTATCTCACGTAAGATAGGTAGTAAAGTTTCCGGATTCTTTTGATTGAAATTGCCACAGTCTACAATGGTCAATGCATTTTGGGGAGTTGCGCTGAACTGGTATAAATTTTTCTTTACCCTGGCTGACATTTTTCTGTCAAAGCTGATCACCAGCAAATCTCCCGATGCATAAGGCAATTCTTCGTCGTGGAGGAATTTGACCTGGTGCCAAAGTGAGTTTTTACTTAGCCGGTCAGGTCGAATATTGGAAGGTTCTTCCCGTGTAAACCAATGAGTAATCATACACCAAATATATTATTTTTTTTTGTAATATGTTAATTTTTAGACTTTACATCCACTTTTGTGCTGGTATTCTGGCAGTTAGGCTATTTTTCATTCCCCCTTACATTCTTCCGAAAAAAGTATAAATTTGTTATGCACAAATCAATAATTTCTTAAAATTAGAACCCTATGAGACGACTTCACATAGTCCTTTTGTCTTGTCTCCCCGTATTGCTTTCCGTCCATATTCACGCTCAAACGGCTACAGAGAAGTTCTCGTCGCCGGTTATTTCGGATGAAATGACAGTGAATCCGGAGCAAAACAAATTGTGGAGAACAGGACAAGCTAAATACTCAGCCAAACCAAAAAGCATGTGGGAATTGGGCATCAATGCCGGATCATCATTTGTTGCCGGCGATGTCGATGCTAAAGCGCCTGCCGGCTATGGTTTTGGTTTACACGTGAGAAAGTCTATCAATTACACCTTATCCTGGAGATTTGAGGCACTTTATACAGTCTCCGAGGGATTTGATCCCAGGTCTTTTAACTTCCTGGAGGATGAAAGGACCTATCAGCAAAATATTAATGACGAGCCTCAACTTGTTGGTTATACGGATGAGTCCACCGCAGCAGACAATATCCACAGGAATTACAAATCCGAAATTCTGGATTTTTCGGCTGAGTTCATATTAAATATGGGCAATGTATTATTCCATAATGCGTCTAACAAATGGAATCTCTATGGAATACTTGGCATTGGAGTCAATTTGCCTAAAACATATGTTGATCTCCTCGATGCAAACGGACAATTGTATGATTTCTCCGGAGTAACTGAAGGACTTGATCTGACCACTAATGATGGCAGAAACCAAGCCCGTAAAAATTTGAAGGAGTTGTTAGATGGTGATTTTGAAACTCCAGGTGGTGTTGAAAACACAGTTCTTACTGTAGAGGGGGGTGATAAAAAAACCGTTATCCCTCATGTTACTATTGGCGCAGGACTCTCGAGAAAACTTTCTAAGCGAATGAATTTATCCTTAGAACATCGGGTTTTGCTGACGGACAGTGACTTGTATGATGGCTTCGAGGTTCAAAATGCTTCCTCTACATCTTCCAGCAATGACCTTCCAAATTATACATCATTGCGACTTGGCATCAACCTCGGTTCTTTTGAAAAGCGTGTCGAACCACTTTACTGGGTGAATCCTTTGGATGGTGCTTTCAATGACATAGCTGATCTCAAACAACGACCCAAATTTGATCTTACTGATAGCGATGGTGATGGCGTCATTGATATGACTGATCAGGAAGTGAATACTCCGACAGGATGTCCTGTTGATACCCGTGGTGTGACATTGGATAGTGATGGAGACGGAGTAGTTGATTGCAAAGATCAGGAACCTTATTCTCCTCCAGGATACACTGTTGACCAGAAAGGAGTTGCCCAGGTTCCAAAAGATTATTTAACAGAAGATCAAACTGTCGATCTTATCAATCGTCGTACTGCTGCCATGGATGCAAATCTCAATTGGTTCCTTCCGATGATTCATTTTGATCTGGACAAATATTATGTCAAGCCAGAATTTTATGGTGCTCTACACAACATAGCCACCGTGATGCAATCCCATCCTGATTTAAAGGTAGTGGCTACAGGTTTTGCTGACAATCGCAGTGCAACTGACTACAATAATGTACTCTCCTATAACAGAGCGAATGAAGCGATCAACTACCTTGTCACGAATTACAACTTGCCCCGAAGCCGGTTCTTGTTGAACTTTAAAGGCGAAGAACAGCCTCTCGCTAAAGATGTTAAGGACAACCTCAATCTGTCAACCAGAGATGAGTTCAAGCAATATATGAATCGACGCGTTGAATTCCGTGTCGCCACCACCACTGATACCGACATGAGTCGCCCGGCAGGTCCGGAGGCTGGCCAGAATACGCCTGGATCTGCAAAGGCCGGCACTAAATATTCAGGCAATTATAACTCAGGGTATTAGTCAGTCAACACTTGAATAGGGTTATTTGAGATAGATTTTTTTTGTGCGCTAAAAGCTCCTGGTCAATCGAGATCAGGGGCTTTTAACTTTCTGAAAGCAATGTAATGCCCGGCTTAAGATTGATATCTGTAATTTTGCCTTTCTCTATACTAAAGGAAATCAAATGGCTGAAATAATCAGAATGCCGCGACTGAGCGATACGATGGAAGAAGGTAATATCGTCAGCTGGCTCAAAAAAGAAGGAGACAAAGTTTCTCCCGGGGATATATTGGCTGAAGTGGAAACGGACAAAGCCACCATGGAGCTTGAAAGCTTTCACGAAGGCTACCTGCTTCATATTGGTGTAAAACAAGGTCCTGCGAAAGTAAATGCAATACTCGCCGTTATTGGTGCTAAGGGTGAGGATTATAAAGCTGCCTTAGCCAAGGAATCTGATACTATTGATTCTGACACAAAGAAGACCTCTGCTTCGAACGAATCAAAAGTTGAGCCGCCCGCCAAGGAGTCTGCGCCAAAAACCAATGGGGAAAACATAGCCACAAATCCACCAATACCTACACAAGAAATACCCGAATCAGATCAGCGAACTAAAACATCTCCATTGGCGCGCTCGATGGCGTCGAAGGCTGGAATTGATATCCACTCCATTACGGGTTCGGGAGATGGTGGAAGAATAGTGAAGCGTGATATTGAAAATTATGTTTCTTCGGCTAGCACCGTCAATACGCCTGAATTAAAAACAAAGACACCACCAGCTCCACAATATGGAGAGGTGCCAGTCTCACAGATGCGAAAAACGATTGCGCGCAGATTGGTAGAAAGTAAGTTTTCTGCTCCCCATTTTTATCTCACCATGAAGATCAACATGGATCGTGCTTCTGAAGCGAGGAAGATGATCAATGATAAAAACGAAACCAAAATTTCATTTAATGATCTCGTGGTTAAAGCCAGTGCAGTAGCCCTTCGCCATCACCCGGCTGTCAATTCATCCTGGTTGGGTGATAAAATCAGGATCAATAAGGACATCAACATTGGAGTTGCGGTTGCTGTAGAAGATGGGTTATTAGTACCCGTTCTATTTGCAGCAGATCAAATGGGATTGAATGAGATTAACGCACAAGTGGCAACATTAGCAGACAAGGCACGTAATAAAAAATTACAGCCACAGGAGATGCAGGGAAATACATTTACCATATCCAACCTGGGCATGTTTGGTATTGATGAGTTTACAGCGATCATCAATCCGCCGGATGCAGCTATTTTGGCGATCGGAACGATTGCTGATGAATTATCCCTGGTTGATGGACAAGTCAAGTCTTCCAAAATAATGAAAGTCACTATGTCCTGTGATCACCGAGTGGTCGATGGAGCTACAGGAGCAAAATTCCTGCAGACCTTCAAAGAGTTTTTAGAAAACCCGTTAGCCATGTTACTCTGATTCATTTCATCAGCCGAACTGTACTAATTCATTTTTCTTATGGCACAAAATTCGTCCCAACATCTTGAGCGAGCTATCCGGGCTATAAGTCAGTTACCAGGTATCGGAAGGAAAAGTGCATTACGCATCGCTTTATACCTGCTCAAGAACAAGACCACTACCCTACCAGAATTAATGGATGGCCTAAATGGAATCCAACATCATATTCAACATTGCAAGACTTGTCATAATTTATCTGATGGTGATCTCTGTGCGATATGTGCTGATCGCTCACGACAACAGCAAACCATTTGCATAGTAGAGTCTGAGCGTGATGTTATGGCTATTGAAGATACGGGTCAATATCATGGACTCTATCACATCCTGGGCGGCATCATTTCACCGATTGACGGAATAGGTCCACAGGACATCCACATTGATAGCCTGATGGAGCGAATTCGGAATGGGTCAATCAGTGAACTCATCATGGCGATCAGCCCGACCATCGAAGGTGAAACCACCATCTTCTATCTCACCAAGCTGTTAAAAGATTTTCCATTGCGGGTCAGTGTCATCGCACGCGGAGTTGCATTTGGTGGAGAATTGGAGTACGCTGATGGATTGACATTGGGTCGTTCTATCGTGGCCCGAACAAATATCGAATTGACAGAGAATGCTTAATCATCTGCCGGTTTGAAGATCTCCGTTATCATCGTCAGTTACAATGTTTATCCTTTCCTAGATAATTGTCTTCGTTCCGTGCGACAAGCTATGGCTGGAATTGACGGCGAAATAATTGTTGTGGATAATGCTTCCGTTGATCGTACACCTCAATTGGTTAAAGCACATTTCCCGGATGTTCTCTTGATTTCCAATGCGGATAATAAAGGCTTTGCAAAAGCTAACAACCAGGGAATCCACATAGCCAGGGGCGAATACGTGCTCTTGCTAAATCCTGATACGATAGTTTCGGAGAATACATTTTCAACCTGCATTGAATTTATGAATCTGCATCCGGAAGCAGGTGCTGTGGGTGTAAAGATGATTGATGGTAGTGGTAAATTCCTGCCGGAATCCAAAAGAGGTTTGCCAACATTGTCGGCTTCTTTCATGAAGATGACCGGACTTTATCGACTTGCACCGCATTCTGCAACCTGGAATAGTTATTATGCCGGACAAGTCAACGAAGAGGAAACGGCTAAAGTTGATGTACTCACCGGTGCCTTTATGTTTATCAGAAAGGCAGTCTTGGACAAAGCCGGGCTGTTAGATGAAGACTTTTTTATGTACGGTGAAGATGTTGATCTCTCCTATCGAATCACTAAAGCCGGTTACTCTATTTACTATTTACCATCGACCAGGATCATACATTATAAAGGAGAATCCACTAAGAAAGCATCGCTCAACTACCTCATTACTTTTTACCAGGCGATGCTGATCTTTACACAAAAGCATCCTGAGTTTAAAGGGCAGCAATTTCTTATCCATGTGGCTATTTATCTGCATGGAATGATTCAATTGGTAAAACAATTTATCGCTAAAACATGGCCGGTCGTTTTTGATTCAATTGTATTGTATAGTTGTTATTTCCTGGTCAGCCAACTTTGGTCCCGCTATTATTATGAGAACCCATTGTATTTCAAATCCTCCTTTTACTATTTCAATATTCCATTCTATGTGGTTATTGTTTTTCTTGCCATGATACTCAATGGGGCCTATGATAAACCATATGAACAACGACGGTCGTGGATTGGATTTTTTTCAGGTGTGCTCATGATCCTGGTGATCTATGCGTTTTTACCTATGCAATTCCGGACCTCCAGGATGGTTATTGTCCTCGGTTCAATTTTATATGTTTTGTTTATTTGGTTTTCGAGATCTTTCCTATTTCCATGGCGATCTCCTTCCGCTATTCATCCAAATGATGAAAACCGAAAAGCCATTATTGTTGGCGGACAGGTAGAAACCGACCGCATTAAAGAATTGATCAATCGTTCCAGCGATCAGATTGATATTATTGGAACGGTTGCTCCGGATGAAATGCAAAATTTGTCAAATGAAGATTCACTTGGCCATCTCTCCAAGCTTGAAGAAATAGTTCGAGTACATAATGTCCAGGAAATTATTTTTTCTGCTCAGGATGTTCCCTTTTCTGCATTTAGTGGAAGTATGTCTTCGTTGGGTCCCGGCTACCGATATATGTTAGCGGCATCCACCACAATGAATATTGTTGGAAGTATGAGAAGAGATACTGAAGGAGAATCTTATGGTTTACGGATAAACTTTAAACTTTCACATCCTTCTTCACGGCGATCTAAAAGACTTTTTGACCTGGCAGCAAGTCTCCTGCTTATGATAATGTCTCCATTACTTTTACTTTTCATTCCAAACAAGAGTCATGCATTTTTAAATATGCTGCATGTCTTGTGGGGTCGAAAAACATGGGTATCTTATAATCCAGCAGATCCAATGATCCAATCCCTACCCCGAATATCCCGCGGGGTTTTATATCCGGCTTACACAGATGGCCATCCAAATGAACTCATCAGACTCGAGCACATTCATTATGTTTATGCAAGAGACTATCACTGGACCACGGATTTTTCAATTTTGACTGGTCAATGGAAAAGAATAGGACAAACGATTTGATGTAGCATGAACGACATCCAAAACAAAATAAAAGACTCAGCAAAACGCCTGTTACCGGAGATCATCAAGATTCGGCGAGATCTCCATCAACACCCGGAATTGTCATTTCATGAAGAAAATACCAGTAGTAAGATCCGGGCTTTTCTAACGGAAAGACAAATCCCATTTACTACCGGATGGGCTGGTCATGGGATCGTGGCGCATATCGATGGAAAACAATCAGGGTCCCGTATCATGTTTCGTGCAGATATGGATGCATTACCTATCCAGGAAGAGAATCAGGTGCCTTACCAATCTGCTTTCAAAGGTATCATGCATGCTTGCGGACATGATGCACATACTGCTTCTTTGTTAGGTGTTGCAGCTATTATCAATGAGCACTGGGAACAATTGCAGGGAACAGCTCAATTTATTTTTCAGCCTGGTGAAGAAAAATTACCAGGAGGAGCTTCTATCATGATCAAAGAAGGATTGTTTGAAAAAAATAAAACAGATTGGATTGCTGCTCAACATGTTTTTCCTTCATTGCCTGCCGGTCATGTTGGTTTCAGGAGTGGTCTGTATATGGCTTCTGCAGATGAATTGTATATCACTGTTATTGGTCAAGGCGGACATGCCGCAACACCACACCTTTGTATTGATCCGATACCCATTGCCGCGAGAATCATCTCTGCATTGCAAGAGATGATCAGCCGAAGCCTGGATCCAATAATACCTGCAGTCCTTACTATCGGTAAAATATATACCGATGGAGGCGCGACTAATGTAATTCCGGATAAAGTCAATTTGGAAGGCACCTTAAGGGCAATGGATGAAAACTGGAGAATGACTACGCACACGAGGATCAGACAACTTGTGGAAGATATTTGTCATGCTTCAGGAGCGCAAGCTGATATCCGCATTGAAATTGGTTATCCCTGTCTCTTGAATAATGATCTTGTCACTGATCTGTTTAGAAACAAAGCAGTGGAATTTCTAGGTGCCGATAAAGTGCATGATCTTCCTCTTCGACTTGCTTCTGAGGATTTTGCTTTTTATACGCAAAAGGTACCTGCTACCTTTTATCGATTAGGAACCGGGTTTGCCGGCAAGGACAATCCAAGCGTCCACTCTACTCATTTTGATATTGATGAGTCATCCCTGGAAACGGGAATGGGCTTAATGGCTTATGTAGCGCTTACCAATCCAGCTTAAGAAATTTTAGATTCTGTCCTTCAGGAAGCTGTTTTTCACGCAAAAACATATATTTTTTTATTTAAACTGTAAGTAATTTTAAATCAATATTATACTTTTGATAAAAATTCATCATATATTCACCTAATATCTCAAACTAACTATGTCTAAGGTCCTGATCGTAGATGATGAACGCAGCATCCGCCATACCCTGCGCGACATCCTGGAATTCGAAAAATATGAAGTTGATGAGGCTTCTGATGGATTAGAGGCTTTGGTCAAAATCAAACAAAATCCCTATGATGTCATCATCCTGGATATCAAAATGCCTAAGATGGACGGCATGGATGCGCTTGACAAAATCCAGGAAATAGCCCGTGAAACCCCTGTGGTGATGATATCTGGTCATGCTTCGATTGACACTGCTGTAGAAGCTGTAAAAAAAGGAGCCTTTGATTTTATTTCCAAGCCGCCAGATCTTAACCGACTCCTGATCACCCTCCGGAATGCCATGGACAAGTCTGAATTGATCACAGAACGAAAAGTATTGCAAACCAAGGTGAATTATAGCCGTTCACAGCCCATCATAGGCAGCTCCAAATGTGTAGATCAGATCATGTCAACTATCGACCTGGTCGCTCCTACTGAAGCCCGTGTATTGATCACCGGTCAAAATGGAACAGGTAAAGAGTTGGTTGCTCATTGGATACATGCCAAAAGTCATCGTAAGGACAATCCACTAATAGAAGTGAATTGTGCCGCCATTCCTTCAGAGTTGATCGAAAGTGAATTATTTGGCCATGAAAAAGGTGCTTTTACTTCTGCGATCAAGACCCGTACAGGAAAATTTGAAATGGCTAATGGAGGGACCATATTCCTCGATGAAATTGGTGATATGAGCTTATCGGCCCAGGCTAAAGTATTACGGGCTTTACAGGAAAATAAAATCGTGCGGGTTGGCGGTGATAAGCAAATCCGTGTTGATGTACGAGTTATTGCTGCGACCAATAAGGATCTCCGGAAGCTCATTGATGCCGGACGTTTTCGAGAAGATTTATATCATCGTTTGGCAGTTATCATTATCGATGTACCACCACTCAAAGAGCGCGTAGATGATATTCCACTTCTCATCCAGCATTTCTGTGCCGAGATCTGTAAGGATTATGGAATACCGGAACGTTCATTCGACCTTAAAGCGATTAAAAAACTTCAATCTCTTCCATGGACGGGAAACATTCGTGAACTCAAAAATGTAGTAGAACGTCTCATTATTCTTGGTGGCAAGACTATTTCCGACAAGGACATTGACCGGTTTGTACTGCCAACAGCTCAAACAACACTGGAGATGAGGGAAGTCTTAAGCCGCTTTACAGAATTAAAAGACCTTCAGCGTTATATTGAACAGGAATTTGCGAATTATCAATCTTCGATAGAGTAAATTCGTTCTCTTCGCATGAGAACATATTCTCACGGATTGATTACGCTAAATACATTTTTATGACAGAAGGACTTCCTCCGCGCCTGATGAAACAATGGACGCAGATCAAGGCTGAGAATGCCTGGACCATGTTTAAAGTCATGGCGGAATTTGTAGATGGTTTTGAATCCCTAAATCGAATTGGCCCTTGTATCTCCATTTTCGGAAGTGCGCGTACAAAACCGGATATGCCACATTACCAATTGGCTGTAAAAATTGCCCAAAAATTAACAGATGCGGGATTTGGAATCATCACCGGGGGTGGACCCGGCATCATGGAAGCAGCTAATAAAGGAGCCAGCTTGCAAGGCGGAGTTTCTGTAGGCTTGAATATCGATCTTCCTTTTGAGCAATCACACAATGTCTATATCGACAACGATAAAAATCTGAATCACCGGTATTTCTTTGTTCGCAAAGTCATGTTTGTAAAATATGCACAGGGGTTTGTTGTACTTCCCGGTGGGTTTGGTACCATGGATGAAATCTTTGAAGTCTTAACGTTGATTCAAACCAAAAAAATCACGCCTGTGCCAGTCATCCTGGTGGGCAGCGCATTCTGGTCCGGCCTTAAAGACTGGATCACGAGTGTGATGATGGAGAAAGAAAATAATATTAATAAAGAAGACCTTAACCTGCTCCCCATATTAGACGAGCCTGATGATGTAGTCACCTACATCAATAATTTTTATGCAGATCGTGATGACCTGTTAAGCCCGAACTATACATTGTAAAAGAAAAAAGTCACGCGGTGGGCGTGACTTTTATTTTACTTAGCCATGAAACTGACTTTGAGATTTTCCCAGAGCAGTGAGATGACATGATCATTGATTTCAAATTTCATCCTTTCGTTGAAGGCTTCTGATTTCACGGGATTGGCTTTCACCCGAAGCACATCTTTGGATGCATCATATTTAAAGGCGCCCCATTGATCCCAAACGGAATTGAAAATAATTGTCCATTCTTTTTCTCCCGGGATGGTAAACAGGCCATACTTGCCAGCAGGCAGCTTTTGGCCATTGATGTCAAGGTCACCGGAGGTTTCAAATATCGTTGCTTCATTAGCCCCTGTGCGCCAAACTTTACCATAAGGCACTAAATCGCCCCAAATTGTACGGCCTTTAACTGCAGGAGAAGAATAATTAATGGATACGGAATTGTCTCCAATTTTGGCATGCGCCTCAGCAGGAGGACTTGGCCGTGTGGATTTATCTTCTTGTCCTGAAACCTTAGTAAAAGGCAATGCTACCAGGGAAAAAAGAAGACAAACGAATAAAAGACTTTTCATAATGATTATGTTTTAGTATAGTGCATCCAAAAGTAATGGATTTTATAAAAGGATCTCCATAAAATAAGGGAACCCCGGCTATCAATTAAAGAACTCGGCTGTCAATCCAAAGCGAAAATACGCCCTGTAATGTGGATAAAAATCAGCCTGGTACAAAGCCCTGTCCTTATATAGTCCGGCAAGATCTTCCATCCTGGCAAAGGCTTTTATAAAATTGATATTCAGTCCAAGGCCTGCATCGATCCTTATATAATCCGGAATCGGATCATGCCCTGTAAGATGATAAACTCCATTTATGGGAAAATAACTGACACCAGGATATTCGCTGTAATACGTGAAATCAACTCCGGGCATGAGCGTCACTCGTTTGTTAAAAATCCTGATTCTTCCAAACAAACTAGCGGCCACAGAATTTTCCGGCAGTGCCAATTCGTTTTTTGTATCGGGCTGCCATACCCATGAACCTTTTCCACCAAACCATTTGAAATCAAATCCTTTGGTTAAATAAAATTGTTTTTGAGAAAATGAACCTGACAGTTGTTGCGGTAGCGGAACCGTATCAAAATAAATGTAATTGTCATATACTAACCATTTGATACCTGCATTAAATTCCTGCTTCTCATTTTTCCAATTCACACCGATCTCTGTAGCGAATGGATTTTTAAAATCATATTTATAAATCAGGAGTTGATCAACATACAATGTTGATTCTACGAGGTAAGGTTTTCGCGATTGCGCAAACCAATGTCCTTCCAGGTGTCCAAATATACCCAGCCGCAGATCACCAAATGCTTTAAATGAATAGGTGCCTTCTGCCTGACCCAGCCCTAATGAGACTACTCCGCCTAATGTCAGTGGTTCAATCCAATGGAATTCACCGGAGGCATCGAAGAATACTTCATTAATGTTTTCAACAACCGGTTCCTGTTCCAATCGAGTACCGCGATAGCGCAATGATCCTTCAATCCTGGAATGAGCCGCAGCCCAAGGCAGTGAGACACCAACACTTTCTTCATTCTTTGTCGTATAGGTGTATTGTCGCAAGCCACGTTCATCCACCAGGAAAATGGGGTCGTAATAGGATCCTGCCAATTCCGGACTTTCATCAACGTATTTATAAAGGCCTGTTTCAAATTTTGCTTTGAGCCAAAGATCAATGCCCACAGAAGCAGTATCGGCAGCAAGGTGGAATATTTGTTTTGTGATGAAGGCACGATGTTTATGCGTGGTCATTCCAGTAGTGAGAAATGTGGCCAAACTATTATCAGGCTGAAATGGCTTGCCGATGGAATCGGGTTCTACTATTCCTCCATTTTCTTCTGCTAAAATGGTACTGGAAATAAGATTATAGAAAGCATCATATTTGCCATTCAACGAATTGTGCCAAATGCCTATACCGAGGCCGGTATCTTTTTGATGCTGATGAGCAAATTCACCTACCTGATTTATACGTTTATAAGAAAGACTTAAACTGGTTCCTTTCGCAAAACTTTTTCCAAATTCCAACGCTATGTGAGTATCCTCTCGCCCAGCCTGATCATATTGAATTCTGGCAATTGGAATTTCCTGGTTATAATATTTAAAGGTCTCCTCATGCGGAAAGTAATCATCATACTGCAGCCACCCGGTTGAAAAACCAATGGGTTGTTCCGAACTTAATTCCAATGGTCGATAAGCGGACCCGAGATTACCTAAATGAGCTTTTCCAAAACCTAATGGATCTCCGTTATATGATTTCCAGGTTGCTGAGTCAGGTTCAGTGTAATTCTTTTTATCATTTCCAATCAACACATAACTGACCGGAACGGCAGTATCCAGTGGCATTACACCTTCCGGCACTGTATCCTGCTGGGCGGTACCAATTTTACCTGGCAGGTCCGGATTGACTTGTTGTGAAGAAGAAACAGCTATGGCTGATGTAAAAAAAAACAGCAAAAGAGTAAGACGGTAAACAAGGTTCATGCAACGGGAATAACGCATGGGAGTGTTATGCTATTCTTTACCCATAATAGCCGGATTGACACCCATCGAGCTAAACCCGCCATCGTGGTAGAGATTTTGCATCGTGACCCTCTTCGTATAATCCGAAAATAAGGACACGCAATATTTCGCACAATCTTCCGCACTGGCATTGCCAAGTGGAGACATGGTTTCCGCATAGGAAAAGAAATCGTCAAATCCTTTTACGCCACTGCCTGCTGTCGTTCTCGTAGGGGATTGGGATACGGTATTGACCCGGACTTTCTTTTTTATGCCAAAATGATATCCAAAGCTGCGTGCAAACGATTCCAGCAATGCTTTGGCATCAGCCATTTCACTATAATCCGGAAAAACCCGTTGTGCAGCAATATAACTCAGCGCTAAAATAGAACCTTCATCGGCCATGACATCCATTTGATACAGCACCTGCATCATGCGATGAAAGGACATGGCGCTGATATCAAATGTTTTGTGCATCCATTCATGATTGATATCGGTATAAGTTTTTCCTTTACGGACATTGAGAGACATTCCAATGGAATGAAGAACAAAATCAAAAGGACCTCCCAAAATTTCTCTTGATTTTTCAAATAAGTTTTTAAGATCTTCTTCTGAAGTGGCATCAGCACCAATGACTTCTGATTTAAGTTCTTCACCTAATTGTTGGATACTGCCAAACCGCATAGCTACTGGTGCATTGGTCAGCGTGATATGGGCTCCTTCGGCAACACATTGTCTTGCAATGTGGGTCGCGATAGAACTTTCGTCCAACGCACCGAAGATGATGCCGCGTTTTCCTTCGAGAAGTTTATGTGAAGTCATGAGAAAGTGAGTAGTGAGTAGTGAGAACTTTATGGATTGGAAGAATTTATTTCTTTAAAACGCGTGCCATCGTCGCGCCAATTTGTGCAGGTGATTCAACGACGTGAACGCCACAAGCTGCGAGAATTTCCATTTTTGCTGCTGCTGTATCTGCTTTACCTCCGATAATGGCACCGGCATGTCCCATTTTGCGTCCTTTCGGTGCAGTCTTGCCGGCAATAAATCCAACAACAGGTTTAGTGCCGTTTTCTTTTATCCAATATGCTGCATCTGACTCCATGCTTCCGCCGATTTCACCGATCATAATAATCCCTTCTGTACCAGGATCATTCATCAAGAGTTGAACAGCTTCCAAAGTTGTAGTGCCACAAATTGGATCACCGCCAATACCGATGCATGTTGATTGGCCAAGGCCTGCTTTGGTGACCTGGTCCACTGCTTCATAGGTCAGTGTACCAGATCGTGAAACAATCCCGATAGTTCCTGGCTTGTGAATAAAGCCTGGCATAATCCCGATTTTGGCTTCACCAGGTGTGATGATTCCCGGACAATTAGGTCCAATTAACCTGCAACCTGATTTGTTGATATAATCCTTTACCCTGATCATGTCCTGAACAGGGATACCTTCCGTTATACACACGATGACTTTAATACCGGATTCTGCGGCTTCAAGGATTGCATCCGGAGCAAATGCCGGCGGCACGAAAATGATTGAAACATTCGCTTGAGTGGCCTGTACAGCTTCGAATACTGAATTGAAAACGGGGCGATCAAGATGCATCTGACCTCCTTTGCCTGGTGTAACACCACCAACGACATTTGTACCGTATTCAATCATCTGACCTGCATGGAAAGTCCCTTCAGTACCTGTGAACCCCTGAACGATAACACGGCTGTCTTTTCCTACCAGTACACTCATAAGTTGGTTGTTGATCTTTGATATTCTGAGAGCATCATCATGACAATGACTACCCTCCATCTCCTGAACATGGAGTCAATGTGTTAGTTGCTAAGAATAGTTATTGAAATAAGAAGATGTCTTCATCCGGGCGGTGCATCAGGTATTTTTCCCTGGCAAATTTTTCTTTATTATTCATCAGATCTTCATGGGCCGCTTCGGCTTTGGTCAATTGGTCCTGGTAATCTTCAATAGAGGATTCCAGTTGGTGGACCGCGTTTCGAAGATTCCACTGGGTGAAAAAATTGTGGCGATCGAAGAACATCATCCACACCACGAAAAGACTTGCGGTTACGGAGTATTTGTTAAGCCAACCGGCAGCTACCATTGAGGCAATTGCCTGCCGAAGATGAACGAGCTTCTTCATGTAGTTGAGACCTTATACAGACGCGAAAGATAGTCAATCTCCGCATATCTTCAAAAGTCTATATATGTTCTTGAAAAAGGGGACAGCGATCATTATTCCTTGTGACAGAACAAGATGCTGCCCCCCGGTTCAAGGGATTAGCACTTTTTACCTGCTGGGAGGCAGATATGTTCACAAGGAAAAGTCCTGGGATGGGATGTTTGGGATTAAGCAATGACTATGCCAAAACGGGATAAGGGAGTAAAGGAGCAAGGGAGAAAGGGCGGAAAGGCAAAAAAGGCAGAAAGGGCGGAAAAGGCAGAAAGGGCGGAAGAGGCAGAAAACGAAGAACCTGGCAGCGTAGGTACGACCTACGGCTAACAGAGGCAGAAAGGAATTCACATGGCAGCGTAGGTACAACCTACGGCAAACAGATTTAGGGGCGCGCGAGGTAACTAAACTTTACTTTCCTAAAAGGGATTTGCCGGGATAAAAAGCGGAGTCACCTAAGATATCACAAATCCGGAGGAGTTGATTGTATTTTGCTACCCTATCAGTTCGGGATAATGAGCCGGTTTTGATCTGTCCCGTATTTAGTGCAACTGCTAAGTCAGCAATAGTTACATCTTCAGTTTCACCACTGCGATGACTGATGATGGAAGTAAAACCATTTCGTGTGGCAAGATGAACAGCATCTATGGTCTCTGATAAAGTACCGATTTGGTTCAATTTGATCAGGATACTGTTTGCACTTTGACGTTCGATTCCAAGACTAAGACGATCTACATTCGTAACAAACAAATCATCACCAACTAGTTGGACGCGATGTCCAATAGCAGCCGTCAATTTGCTCCATCCGGTCCAGTCATCTTCATGCAGTCCATCTTCAATGGAAAAGATCGGATATTTTTCGCTCCACGTCTTCCAATAATCAACCATTTCTTCTGATGTCTTTTTTGCTCCGGATGATTTTTTAAAGACATACATCCTCTCCTCTTCATTATAAAATTCAGAGGCTGCAGCATCGAGAGCAATCACAATATCATCACCGGGTTTATAACCAGCATCTTCAATAGCCCTGAGGACAATTTCAATCGCTTCTTCGTTGGATTTGATGTTCGGTGCAAATCCACCTTCATCTCCAACGTTTGTAGAATAGCCTGCACCGTGCAATACTTTTTTCAAATGATGAAATACTTCAGCTCCCATCCGCAATGCATCGCGGAAGTGATCTGCACCTACGGGCATGATCATGAATTCCTGGAAGTCGATGCTATTGTCAGCGTGTGAACCACCATTGAGGATATTCATCATGGGCACCGGAAGGATGTGTGCATTCACTCCACCTATGTATCTGAAAAGAGGTTGATGATGTTCGAGTGCTGCAGCTTTGGCTACGGCAAGACTGACTCCAAGCATGGCATTAGCACCAATACCGGATTTGTTGACATTTGGATCAAGGTCGATCATAGCCTGATCGATTTCCAATTGCTCAGAAACATCAAGCCCGATAATCTGCTCAGCAATTTTCTCTTCAACATTTTTACAAGCTTCGAGCACACCTTTTCCCATATAACGCTTGGGATCTCCATCACGCAATTCCACTGCTTCATGTTTCCCTGTTGAAGCGCCGGATGGAACTGAAGCACGGCCCATTATACCGCTTTCGGTGATGACTTCTACCTCTACGGTCGGATTGCCGCGACTGTCAAGGATTTCACGGGCGATGATGTCGATGATTGCACTCATGTAGAATAAGGAATAATGAATAAAGAATTTCGAATTACGAAGTTAGAAGAAGGAAGTTAGAAGTAAGACGTAAGAAGGAAAAAAATCAGTTACGATTTTCCATCAGGGTGATAAACTCATCAAACAGATATCGGGAGTCATGTGGACCGGGTGAAGATTCTGGATGATATTGAACAGAGAAAGATGGCTTGTTTTTTATTCTCAAACCTTCAATAGTTTGATCGTTGAGATTATAATGGGTGATTTCAACTTTATCCTTTGCTGCTTTAATGGCTTCAGGTGAAACACCGAATCCATGATTTTGACTTGTGATTTCAGAACGTCCGGTGATTACATTTAGTACAGGATGATTGATACCACGATGCCCATGGTGCATTTTATAGGTATGGATGCCTTGGGATAAAGCGAGCAACTGATGACCCAGGCAAATTCCAAAGACCGGCATACCAGATTCCACTATTTTTTCAATCATGCCATGAGTATAGGTCATTGGGGCGGGATCACCGGGCCCATTGGATAAAAACACACCATCAGGATTGAAGGATAATACTTCTTCAAAAGTGGCTTTGGCCGGAAAAACTTTTACATGACAACCCCTCTCAACAAGACAATTCAGAATATTCGATTTTATGCCGTAGTCTAAAGCAGACACCCTGTATTTGGCATTTGCATTGCCAACTTCGTAAGCAGTTTTGGTAGAGACCACTGATGCGAGTTCGAGGCCATCCATTGACGGAACTTGCTTCAATTTCTTCATCAATGAATCGATGTCAGTATCGTCACTGGAAATGATGGCATTCATGGCCCCTTTGCTGCGAATATGCTTTACAATGGACCTTGTGTCAACTCCATAAATGCAAATCCTGTCCTGCTCTTCAAAATAGGTCTGAATGGATTTGTCCGCTAATGGACGACTATATTCATCGATAAAGGTTTTGCAAACCAATGCATTGATTTGCATGTGATTGCTTTCCACTTCTTCCTTTTTGGTGCCATAATTCCCGATATGCACGTGGGTGGTGACCAGGATCTGGCCAAAATAGGAAGGATCAGTAAAGATTTCCTGGTAGCCGGTCATCCCGGTGTTGAAGCAAATTTCACCTGTGGCAGTGCCGAGCTTTCCAGCTGCTTTGCCTTCGAAAAAAGTGCCGTCTTGTAAAAGGAGGACTGCTTTGGGGGATCCGGAATCCGATGCCATACGTAAAGCCTACATTCAGGGGGACAAATGTATAGAAAAAAAACATATCAATAAGCAGATGGGCGGAAGGGCGGCGGAAAGGCGGAAAGGAAGTCCCTTGGCAGCGTAGATACAAACGGCTAACAGATTTAGTGGCGAGCGGTAAGCAAGACGGAAATAGAAGCTTAATTTCGCCTCGAACTAAACACACACCCAATTGGTCAATTTTGAAAAACACATACTGGATAATGGCTTGTGTGTGCTCATTCACCAGGACAAAAACACCCCGCTCGCTA
>Ga0068851_10000218_pt1 | contig 27582 bp, 22 predicted proteins | sample KBSCornC12_FD_66588 | JGI IMG/M metagenome (GOLD analysis project Ga0068851, IMG submission 66588) | Corn rhizosphere microbial communities from Kellogg Biological Station, Michigan, USA - KBS Corn C1-2 | ecosystem: Host-associated > Plants > Roots > Rhizosphere > Soil ...
GAGTCACCACCGGTACCCACGGTGTCCGGCAGCAGCATACGGTTCAGCCAGCTGTGGATGATGCCGTCGCCTGGACGCAGCGATACACCGCCACGGGTCATGATGAAGTCAGGCAGGGTGTGGTGGGTGGTCACGTCGATCGGCTTTGGATAGGCCGCGGTGTGGCAGAACGACTGCATTACCAGGTCGGTCGAGAAGCCCAGGCACGCCAGGTCTTTCAGTTCGTCACGGGTCATCGGACCGGTGGTGTCCTGGGAACCCACGGTGGTCATCTTCGGTTCGCAGTAGGTGCCAGGACGAACGCCTTTGCCTTCTGGCAGGCCGCACGCCTTGCCGACCATTTTCTGCGCCAGGGTGAAGCCTTTGCCGGTGTCGACAGGCGCTTCAGGCAGCTTGAACAGGTCGGTTGGGCCCAGGCCCAGCTCGGCACGGGCCTTGTCGGTCAGGCCGCGACCGATGATCAGCGGGATACGGCCACCGGCGCGGACTTCGTCCAACAGCACCGGAGTCTTCATTTCGAAGGTGGTGATGACTTCGTCGGTGCCGTGTTTGCAGACCTTGCCAGCATGCGGGTACAGGTCGATCACGTCGCCCATGTTGATGTTGGAAACGTCGAATTCGATGGGCAGTGCGCCGGCATCTTCCATGGTGTTGTAGAAGATCGGGGCGATCTTGCTGCCGAAGCAGAAGCCGCCAGCGCGCTTGTTCGGCACGTACGGAACGTCGTCTCCGAAGAACCACAGTACGGAGTTGGTCGCGGATTTACGCGAGGAACCGGTACCGACCACGTCACCGACGTAGGCGATCGGGAAACCCTGGCCGCGCATTTCTTCGATCTGCTTCATCGGGCCGGTCTTACCTTGCTCGTCCGGCACAATGCCTTCACGGGCCATTTTCAGCATGGCCAGGGCGTGCAGTGGGATGTCGGGACGGGACCAGGCATCCGGCGCAGGGGACAGGTCGTCGGTGTTGGTTTCGCCGGTCACCTTGAATACGCGCAGGCTGATCTTGTCGGCCAGGGTCGGGCGGTTGCGGAACCACTCGCCGTCAGCCCAGGACTGGATCACGGCTTTGGCGTGTTCGTTGCCGTTACGGGCTTTTTCGGCCACGTCGTGGAACGCATCGAACATCAGCAGGGTGTGCTTGAGTTGGGCGGCGGCGACGGGAGCCAGTGTGGCGTCGTCCAGCAGCTCGACCAGGGTCACGATGTTGTAGCCGCCTTGCATGGTGCCAAGCAGTTCAACGGCGCGTTTCTTGTCGATCAGGGGGGAAGTGGCTTCGCCCTTGGCCAGGGCAGACAGGAAACCGGCCTTGACGTAGGCAGCTTCGTCAACGCCTGGTGGAATGCGGTTGGTAATCAGGTCAACGAGGAATTCTTCTTCGCCAGCCGGGGGATTTTTCAGCAGCTCGACCAGGCCTGCGGTTTGTTCGGCGTTAAGCGGCTGGGGAACAATACCCAGGGCTGCGCGCTCTTCGATATGTTTGCGGTAGGCTTCAAGCACAGTTATTACCCTCATCAGTGGTCCCACGGGACGCTCATCCAGAAATGAACGGCACGCATGCGCTCGGGGGCTTTTTGGGCCGCAAAGCCAGCGCTGCCGGCATTCCTCACAGAAGCTGCTTTCAAAGTTTTACGCCTGCAGAACGGAGCTGATGAGGGTTGGCGAGGGCTTTGACCTACCGAGTCAGGGCCCGCGCCAACACCGTTCTGAAGGAACGACTGTGCTCGTGACGCTTTGAAAACAGCTTCCAGCGGATTATTGGCGCCTTACAAGGCCGGATGATTCTACGGCAAAAAATTTCTAAAGGTAAGTTGCCTGACCAAGTTTGCTGGGTGATCACGCTTAGACAAAGGGCTAACATGGTGCATTGTTTTGCTGATCTGCGTGTCGTTACCCATGTCCAACCAAACCATCAAGACCCCCTGCGTCGGCCTGTGCTCCACGGTTTACGGCGATGTGGTGTGCCGTGGCTGCAAGCGCTTCCACCACGAAGTGATCCAGTGGAATGGCTATAACGAGGAAGAAAAACGCGCGGTCTGGCTGCGATTGGAGCAGCTGTTGGTGCAGGTGATGGCCGGCAAACTGGAGGTGTTCGACCCCAAGACCCTGCGCGGCCAGCTGGAACAGCGCAAGATCCGCTTCGTGCCGCACCAGTCCGAGTACTGCTGGGCCTACCAGTTGATCGCCCGGGGCGCGCGGGTGATTTCCAACCTGGAGGCGTATGGGATGGTGCTATTACCGGAATTTCGCGATTGGCCGTTGCCGGACCTGCGCGACGCGATTGACCGTGAGTTCTTTATCCTGTCCGAGGCGCATTACCAGCGCTATATCGCGCCCGGCTTTCTGCGTGATGTGTTTTCCAACTGACAACGGATAACCCCTGTGGGAGGGCGCTTGCCCCCGATGGCAGTGTGTCAGCCCGGGATGTATCAACTGACACACCCTCATCGGGGGCAAGCCCCCTCCCACATTTTTATCTTCATTGTTTGAAAGGTCGGCATCAGGCCTTGGTGGCCTGCTCCACCAGACGGTCCATCACTTCGTCAGGTTTCAGCACCAGCACATCACTCTCCAGGGCATCCAGCACCACCTCTGCGGTGTTACCGATCAGCGCCCCGGAAAGACCTGTGCGCCCCACGGTGCCGAGGATGGTAACCGCCGCCGGCAATTGGTGGGCAAGGTAGGGGATCAGTACATCGGCAGGGCCTTCTTCAATATGCAGGTGCTTGTCATCCACATCGAACTCAGCCTGGAACGTCCTGCATTGCTCGCGATACCGCGCCTCGATGGTTTCCTTGAGTTGTAATGTTGGGTCCGCCGCCGACAGCATCGGTGACGGATGTGCGCTGATCACATGCAACTGCGCCTTGGCCAGGTTGGCGATATCAAAGCCATGGTCAATGATCGAGTTGTGCAGCGAACGGTGTTCGCCATCGGTATTGCCTACGTCGATCGCCGCCAGGATCTTTCCGCCCATCCAGGGTGTAGACGTCTTGACCAGCAATACCGCGCTCGGGCAATAGCGCAGCAGCTTCCAGTCCGCCGGCGTCAGCAGGGCTTTTTTCAGTGGGCTGTCCGGGAAATGCTGCTTGATCACCAGCCCGCAGCCTTCGGCCTGCTGCACGTCGATAATGGTTTCATGCAGGCTGGTATTCCATGCCTGCTCGGTGCTGACGCGGTAGCCGTCTTCCTGCAGGCCCGCCTTGAGTAGCGCCAGCAGCGCCGAGTGCTCATGCTTCTTGTCGCAGACCAGCAAGTGCAGGTGCGCGTCGGTGACCCCGGCGATCAGCTTGGCGCGCTTGAGGGCCAGGCTTTCCGAGTGCTCGGGCTCGATGATCACCAGAATGCTGCGGATGGCTTGCATGATCGGGATCTCCATAAAAAAGGGCGGGGCCTGGAACAACTATAGTTGCTGGCGCGCGCACGTCATGTTGATGCACATCAAGGCCGGTGGCTGGTGGTCTGCGGCGGGGTCGGTATAATCGCCGGCCTTTTGTGATCCTTTTGCCCGTGAGCCCGATGAACCTGCCAGAAATCCACGAATTCCTCGGTTGCCGCACCCCTGATGCCTGGGTCCAGGCCGCGCTGGCCGATCAGGAAACCCTGCTGATCGACCACAAGAACTGCGAATTCAAAGCCGCCAGCACCGCCCTGAGCCTGATCGCCAAGTACTACAGCCATGTCGACCTGATCAACATGATGTCGCGCCTGGCCCGCGAGGAGTTGGTGCATCACGAGCAGGTCATGCGCCTGATGAAAAAGCGCAAGATCGAGCTGCGCCAGCTGCATGCCGGGCGTTACGCCTCGGGCTTGCGCAAAGTGGTGCGCAGCCATGAACCGGTGAAACTGGTGGACACCCTGGTGGTCGGTGCTTTTATCGAAGCGCGCAGTTGCGAGCGTTTCGAAGCCCTGGTGCCGCATTTGGACGAAGAACTCGGCAAGTTCTATTTCGGGCTGCTGAAGAGCGAGGCGCGGCACTTCCAGGGTTACCTGAAGCTGGCGTACCAGTACGGCGACGCCAAGGACATCGCCCAGGTGATCGAGCGGGTCAGGGCGACCGAGCAGGACCTGATCGAGTCACCCGACATCGAGTTCCGCTTTCACAGTGGCGTGCCAGCCTGAGGCCACGGCCACACCGAGCAATGCGGCGATCCCGGCCAACAGCAGGATCACCGCCTGCGTCCCCAGCGGCGCCGCCAGCAACGCCACCGCCAGGCCCGCCAAGGGTTGCGGCAGGTTGTTGAGCAGGGTGATCACGCCCACGGTCTTGCCGAAGTCCTGCACGGGGATCACCCGCTGGCGGGTGCTGCGCAGGTAGACGTTGAACATCTTGTCGAAGCCGGTCACCAGCAGGAAACCCACGGCATACAGCCATACGCCGGGGCTTGCGGCCATGATCAACGCCCCCACCCCGATCATCGAATATGACAAGCCACCCAGCACTTTCAACGGCAGGCCGGCCCGTGCCAGATAAAACAGAATGCCGATGGTCACCAGTGCACCCGCTGCCTGCAGCAGGGCATAGGCGTCCTTGTCTGCTGCAAAGTGGCCGGTGACCATCGCCGCCGATGTGGCCAGGGTGACGCCAATGATCAGGTTCACCCCCACGGCCAGGGTGATGATCCGTTTCAAGTCCGGCAGGCTGCGGATATGCCCGAACGCAATCTTCAGGGGTTGTAGCCAGATATCCTGATGCTGTTCGAAGGTTTCCAGGTGCGCCGTGCTGGAGCGTTGCCACGCGCGCATGGCCAGGTCGGCCAGTACAAACAATCCGGCCACTCCCAGCACCACCCAATGCCAGGCCCAGACTTCCAGCATCAGCGCCGCCACCAGCGGCCCCAGCACCAGCCCGCTCTGGTCGGCGATCTGCGAGTAGGAGAGGGTCTTGGCGTAGCTGTAGTGCGCGAAGATGTGCGGCATCAGCACTTCCCGCGCCATGATGCCCTGGGTCGTCAGCACCCCGCACAACGCCGAGAGCAGGACAATCCAGTAGAGGCCATCGAACACCCCATGCAAGACCACCGCGAGCACACACGCCAGCGCCCGGTAAACCTGGCTGATCTGCAGCAGGCGCACTGGCGCGAACTTGTCGCACAAGGCGCCACACACTGGGAACGCCAGGTAACGCGGTAGCGACTCGACGAAGAATGCCAGTCCGGCCCAGGCTACACTCTGCGTGGTCTGGAATACGATCAGGGGCACGATGAACAGCAGGATCTGGTCCGCCAACCGCGAGAGGAACAGCGAAACAAAGAACGCCAGGTAATCCTTGCGCATACAGCTCCCTGTGGCTGGCGTTAAAGAGTGCGGGGTATTTGTTAAAAACTCTTAAAAGCATGAAGCTTCGTCGGCAACGGCTGGCCAGTTGCTTAAGTTGGGCAGCTTGCCACTTATAATGCCCGCTCTTCAATCTGCGTCTGCACACTGAGAACTTATGGAAAACCTGGGGCTGGGCAAGGTCTTGCTCGTTGAAGACGACGAAAAACTCGCGGGGCTGATCGCGCACTTCCTGGAGCAGCATGGCTTCGAGGTGCGCGTGGAGCACCGGGGCGATGAGGCCCTTGCAGCGTTCCTGGCGTTCAAGCCGAAGATCGTCGTGCTGGACCTGATGCTGCCTGGCCAGAGTGGCCTGCATGTGTGCCGTGGGATCCGCACGGTGTCTGACACGCCGATTGTGATCCTCACGGCCAAGGAAGATGACCTGGACCACATCCTGGGCCTGGAGTCCGGTGCCGACGATTATGTGATCAAGCCGATCAAGCCGCCCGTGCTGCTGGCGCGCCTGCGTGCCCTGCAACGGCGCCAGGCCCCGGAGCCGACGGTGCGCGGTGCCCTGGCGTTCGGGCGGTTGGCCATCGATCGCAGTTGCCGGGGGGTCAGCCTGGGGGATGACAAGATCGATCTGACCACCATGGAATTCGAGCTGTTATGGCTGCTGGCCAGCAACTCAGGCACGATCCTGTCCCGCGATGACATCCTCAACCGCATGCGCGGTATCGCGTTCGACGGCCTCAACCGTAGCGTCGACGTGTACATCAGCAAACTGCGCAGCAAGCTCAACGACAACCCCCGTGAACCGGTGTGCATCAAGACCATCTGGGGCAAGGGCTACCTGTTCAACCCGTTCGCGTGGGAGGCTTAAATGCTGCGGCTGTTTCTGCGCCTGTATGTGATCCTGGCCCTCGGTCTGGCGGGGGCGATCTGGCTGGTCAACTACACCTTCGACGAGCTGCTGCCCGAAGCCAACGAAACCTATAACCGCGAAGCCTTGCGCGGCCCGGCGTATGCCCTGGTAGAGCAACTGCGTCCGCTCGGCGCCGACCAACGCCAGGCCCGGCTGGCCGAGTTGCAGCCCCATTATGGGCTGCACTTGAAATTGGTCCAGAAGGACACCCAGGCGCTCACCGAGCGCGAGACACAACTGCTGGCCGCTGACTTGCTGGTGGTGCGCGGTGATTTCATGGAGTTCCTCGCCAGCATTGACGGTGGCCCGCAGTTGCTGGAAATCAAACTGCCGGAAGAGCCCAAGTGGCTCTACCTGTGGGCCTATGGTTTTCTCGGGGTGTGCCTGGCGATCGTGTTGTATTTCTGGGTGCGCCCGCACTGGCGCGACCTGGAGCATATTCGCCTGGCCGCACAACGCTTCGGTGACAACGACCTCGGTTCACGCATCCTGCTGCCGCGCCGTTCCACCGTGCGCGAGCTGGCGGGGCACTTCAATCAGATGGCCGAACGCATTGAAAGCCTGATCGCCAACCAGCGCGAACTGACCAACGCCGTGTCCCACGAGCTGCGCACGCCGATTGCGCGCCTGTCGTTCGAACTCGACCAGCTCAAGCAACAAATCGACCCGCGTCTGCGCGGCGAACTGATCTCCGACATGTATGCCGACCTGGGCGAGCTGGAAGAAATGGTCTCCGAACTGCTCACCTACGCCAGCCTGGAGCGCGGCGCCACCCAGGTCACCCGCGAGCGCATCGAGGCCCACAGCTGGCTCGACAGTGTGATCGGCAGCGTGGCGCTGGAGGCCGAAGCCGCCGGTATCCAGTTGTCGTTGCGCACCTGCGAAGTGGACTACATCCAGATCGAACCGCGTTTTATGGCGCGGGCGGTGATCAACTTGCTGCGCAATGCCATTCGGTATGCCGAGCGGCGTGTGGAAGTGTCGCTGGTCAAGTTCGGCAGCGGCTATGAAGTGCGGGTGTGTGACGACGGCCCTGGTGTGCCGGAGGAAGGCCGCTCGAAGATCTTCCAGCCCTTCATGCGCCTGGACGACAGCCGCGACCGTCGTACCGGTGGCTTCGGCCTGGGCCTGGCACTGGTGCAGCGGGTGTCGCAGTGGCACGGCGGCCAGGTGCAAGTGCAGGATTCGGAATGGGGCGGCGCGTCGTTCCGGATGACCTGGGCCTACGCCGAATAGCGCTTTTACATTCAATGGAGATCAAGTGTGGGAGGGGGCTTGCCCCCGATAGCGATATGGACTGATGCACCGCCATCGGGGGCAAGTCCCCTCCCACCTATCCAATCAGAACGTGTATTCCAGCACGCCCATCACCGACGTCTGCAAGCGCCGCTCCACAATCGGACTCTTGCCCGCTTCATCCGCCAGGTACTGCACATCCAGCAAGGTCGAGAACTCGGTGTGCTCGCTGATCGGCAGGCTCCAGGCCAGGTTCAGGCCATTGCTGATATTGCCGGCACCGGCCTTGTAGGCCTTGAAGCGGCTGCGCGCGGCTTGGCCGGTGGTGACGCCGTACCAGGTCTGCATATAGTCCCGGTCGCCAAAGTGGCTGTTGATGCTGGCATCGACGGAGCCATAACGCCCCTCGTACAGCGTGGTGCCCAGACTCAATTCCAGATGGGTGAACGCCTTGCCGCTGTCCTTGTGGTCATCTTCCTTGAGGGCATGTTCCAGGGTCGCGCCGACAATGGCGCCGCCGAGATTGTAGTGGGCACTCACGCCCAGTTGCGGGCGTGACTTGATTTCGCCCATGCCCTTGAGGCGCTTGGAGCCCAAGTGCAGGGATTCGTTCTTGTCCTTGCGCGATGCGCTGGCGCCGACATACGCACTGAAACTCAAGGCGTTGCCTTCGTAGCCCCAGCCCAGGCCCTTGTCGGTATCGAGGAAAATTCCCCAGGGGCTGACAATGGCGCCGCCGAACACCGGGGCAGTCATGCGCTCGTCACTGCCGCTGTAGCGCGGCAGATTGGCCACGCCGGCTTTGAGGCTGTAGGTCCAGTCCTCGGCCAGTGCAGCGTCGGCGCCTGCCAGCAAACACAACGAGGTGAGGGACAGGCAGAGGTTTTTGGGGCTCATCAGGGTTTTCATGTCGGTCAGAAACTCAAGGGTGGATGGGTACGTTTGAAGGAGTAGCCCGAGGCGCTCAGGCCGTTGACCTGGCGGCTGACGGTGTCGCCCAGGCCATAGCCGTTGCCGGCGAGCACGGCATGGGCGTTGTCCACGGGCAGCAGGATGTAGTCGGTCAGCGGCTCGTCGTGCAGTTGGCCGCGAATCACCAGGAAACCTTCTTCCAGGCGCACGCTGATGCCGCTCAACGGCGCATCGGGCTCGTGGGTGTTGAGCACTTGGTAGGTGCCGACGGTGTCGGCCCAGGCCATGGGCAAGGGTGGCGGGTCGATGCGTTCGCCGATGGCGATGCGCTGGCCGTGGCTGCGCGCGGTGAGCATCTGCCGGCCCTGCACGGTGATCACATCCAACTGCACGCGGCCGAGTTCGCCGAGGTCCTTGAGCCAGAACCCCAGGACTTTCTTCTGCGCGCGCAGCCAGCCGTGGTCGTCACGCAGCAGCTCGAAGTCGTAGCCGGCCAGTTCGCCACGCAGCCGACCGGCGTCGTCCCGGATGCGGAACACGCCCCAGGCGGTGGCGTAAAACCCGGACAGGCGCTGGCGGTCGACGGCGGCCGGCACCTGGCGCAGCTTGAGCCCGTGACGGGGCGCCTGGCAGTCTTCGCTGCACACCGGCTCGCCGGTCTGCGCCTGGAGCATCAGGCGCAGGGTGTCGGTGGCCAACGTGGCAACCAGGTCTTCGGCGTTGCTGTCATTGGCCATGATGATCACCGCCAGTTGCTGGTCTGGCAGCACGGTCAACTGCGCGGCGAAATCATCGCCGCCACCGCTGTGCTGATAGGTGCGCACCCCAGGCCCGACCGGCTCGTCACCGCACGGTGCGAGAAACCAGGCCAGGCCGATCCGGCAGTCGAAGTCCAGGGCGTTGCCGGTGTTTTGCTGGGTGAACATGTCATTGATGGAGCGCTGGTTCATCACCCGGTTGCCCTTGTACAGACCCTCGGCGAACAGCATCTGCACGTAATGGCTGAGGTCCTTGGGGCTGGCCCATAAGCCGCCGGCCGCCAGGTCGCGCACCTGCGCGTCGGTGCTGGCGATACCGTCCTGATAGCCCTGGGCGCGATAGCTCACCTGTGCGGCGGTGCCGATAAAACTCGCCTGGTTCATCTCCAGCGGCTTGAGCAGGCTGTGTTGCAATTGGGCCTCGAACGCTCTGCCGCTGCTGCGCTCGATCGCCGCGCCGACCAGTGCATAACCCAGGTTGGAATAGGCCACCTGGGTGCCGGGCGGTGTGCTCAGCCAGACGCCGGACAGGCGCATTGGCATCTGCCCCATGGCGTAGCTGTTGCGCAGGTCGCGCAGGTGCTCGCTGGGCAGGCCGGATTGATGGCTGAGCAGGCGGCGCAAGGTGATGTCGCGGTCGGCGGCCTGCTGGTCGGTGTGGAAACGCGAGCGGACATAGAACTCGCGCAACGTCTGTTGGATCGGTGCATCCAGCGCCAGCCGCTGCTGTTCAACCAGTTGCAGGGCGGCGCTGGCGGTGAGCAGCTTGGAGATCGCACCGGCGCGAAACGCCGTGTTCGGCGTCACCGGCACGCCCAGTGTTTTGTCGGCCAAGCCGAACCCACGGGCCCAGATCAACTCCTGGCCATTGACCAGGGCAATCGACAAACCGGGCACGTTGGCGTGGGCCATGTCCCGAGGGATGCGGGTTTGCAGGTAGCGGATGATCGCGCTGTAGTCGCCCTTGGGGATCGGCGGCGGGGCAGAGGCTTGCCCATGGCAGCCGATGCTGCCCAGCAGGCAACCGAGCAATGGAATACCGCGCAATGTGCGAAGCATGAAGAGCACCCGGCAGGTGGTTTGGATGCTCGAATGCTAGGGAGGCCACACCCGGAGGTCTTTGGCAGCTTTGTCGAGAAACTGTCAAAGAGTGTTAACGCACCAGCCCATGAGCACGGCTGACTCCTTACAAGAACATGTAACAACGCTTTGCTATTACCTTGGCCTCAGGCAAGATTCAGCGCTTTGGTTTCAGGGAAGACGCCCATGATTACTCAGTTGCAAAGCGCTGCCGCGCAAATCCGCCACGCTGTACGTGCCGCAACCGAAGGCTTGGTGGGGCGCGAGCAATTGGCCGAACTGATCGTGCTGGCGGCGGTGGCCCAGGAACATATCCTGGTGATCGGGCCACCCGGCACCGCCAAGAGCGCAGTGGTGCGGCGCGTCGCGCAGTCCATGGGCGGGCGCTATTTCGAGTACCTGCTCGGGCGCTTCACCGAACCGTCCGAACTGTTTGGCGCGGTCGACCTGAAAAAGCTGCGCGAAGGCACGGTGGAAACCGATGTCAGCGGCATGCTGCCGGAAGCCGACATCGTGTTTCTCGACGAAGTCTTCCTGGGCTCCACCGCGATCCTCAATACCTTGCTCGGCGTACTCAACGAGCGGCGTTTCCGCCGTGGCCATACCCAGGTGCAATGCCCGCTGCGGGTGTGCGTCGGCGCGGCCAACGGCCTGCCGGACGATGACGCGCTGGCGGCCTTTGGTGACCGTTTCCTGTTGCACCTGTTTGTCGAGTCGGTGCCGGACAACCAATTGGAGGCGATGTTGGCCGGTGGCTGGCAGTCGGAGCAGCGCCCGGTGCAGCAGTTACTCGGGCTAGCGCAACTGGACACCCTCGGCCAGGCCTTGAAACACGTCGACTTGAGCGTCGTGCGCCCGGCACTGGCCCAGGCCATTCGCCGTTTGCGCGAAGCCGGTATCCAGCTGTCCGACCGGCGTATTGTCAAATCCCAACGCCTGATCGCCGCTGCCGCGTTGCTCGGCGGCCGCCTCGAAGCCAGCGACGCTGACTTGTGGCCGCTGCTTTACGTGTTGCCAACCCAGGCTACCCAGCAACACGGTCGTGAAGTGCTGCGCGACTTGTTTGCCGCCTCCAGCAACAGCCATCTGTTCAGCGCGGTGGAAGAGGCCACGTTGCAGCCGATGTCACGCTTGAATCGCCTGCTGGAAACCGCCGAAGACTATCTCGCCCGCAGCGAACCGCCGACCAGTACGGCGCTCGAAGGGTTGTTGCGCGAAATTGATGCGAACTTCAACAGCCAGACGATGCCCGAGCCGTTGCAGCAGGCACGGGGGCAACTCACACGTTTGCTGACACCTGCCGAATGAGTGCGTTGACCCATTCTTGGCGCTGGCGCTCACGCCAGGCACCCGCCGAGGCGCAAGCCGCCGTGGCCTGGGGTGATGCGGCACGCCGGATGCTCAGGCGCCTGGCGCTGCTGGAGGCTGGACTCGCCGCGCGTCTGCACGCCACGGCCAACGGTGAGGTGCTGGTGGTGACGGGCTCGACGGCTGATCTGCCGTGGGTCGACGGCGTGGCTTACGCGGCCCCCAGCGCCAGCGCGCCACACCTCTGGTTGCCGACCAGTTGGGAGCCGGATGTGCCCCAGGACCTGTTGGGCCAGGCCTTTTCAGCACGCTTCAAGCGTTCGCCACTGCTGGTGTGGCATGAGCCTGCGGCCGTGGTCCCGCTGGACCGCTTGCTGGCTGTTTCGCCCGCCCTTGTGCAACGTATCGCTGATTATTGGGGAGTCACCCATGCAACTGCCTGAGTCGCTGCAACCCTGGCGGCACTGGCTGGAATGGTTTGCCCCGGAACAGTTACCCGTGTTCGCCGACCTGCTGGGCCGCCTCAACCCCCTGTTGGGACCGCTGCGAGGCCTGCACCAGGGCGGTGTGCCGGAGCCCGACGGCCTGGGCGACCTACACCGGCGCGGCCCCTATGAGCGGCTGCTGTCCAGCGAATGGCTGCTGGCCGATGAAGTGCCCGATGAGTTCCTGCGCCGGGCGGTCGGCGGCGAGCATATGTTCCTCGCGCCACAGTACCGCGCCCAGGCGGCGAACCGCCTGATCGTGGTGTTGTTCGACGCCGGTCCCCTGCAACTGGGCGCCGCGCGCCTGGTACACCTGGCACTGCTGATATTGCTGGCGCGGCGAGCCGAGGAGGCGGGGGCGCAATTGCGCTGGGGCATTCTGCAGGGCACGTCGGTGTTGCATGAGCTGGACTCGTCGGCGCAACTCAAGCGCTTGCTCGAAGCCCGCACCTATGAGGTGGTGAGCGACACCCATTGGCTGGCTTGGCGTGACGCCCTGGCCGAACATCGGGTGGGAGAGTGCTGGGTGGTCGGCCAGCGCTTGCCGCCTACCGATTCCAAGACCTGCACCCACCGCGTGCAGATTGCGCGCAACCTGGACGGACGCAGTCTGTCTTTTGCCTTGCAGTCACGACGCGTGTCGCTGCCCATGCCCGACGAGCAACAATCGGTGCGCCTGCTCAAGGGCCAGTTCGAAAACGCCGCGCATACCCCGGCGCCCACCGCCAGCGGGCGGGTGGCGCGGGTGGCTTTGACATTGCCACCGGTCATCTCCGGCTCAGGCAACTATGTCGCCCTGCGCCTGCTCGACGAACATGGCATGGCGGTGATCAAGCTGCCGCACAAAAACCAGAAAAAAGCCCTGGAGGTGCGCCGTCGCCTGTGGGGCAAGCACCAGCATGTGTTTGCCGCCGCGTTTAATTATCGCAGCCTCGGTGCGGTGCTCGGTGATGGCCAGATCCTGACCTTCTGGAATATCCCCGGCCTTGTTTCCTCCAACAAGCCTGCACGCGAAGAGCTGCACTTGCCACCGGGCACCGCGACCTTGCTGCCCGCGGTGTGGCTGCGCGGCCAACAAGCGGAACGCCTGTATGTGCTCGATACAAATGGTCAACTCGCCCACTGGCAGCGTCCCGGTCATGGACCGAGGGGCGCGTTTTTCTCGGTGACCAACAATGTCATAGGCTTGGCGCAGCTGGATGCCTTGTCGTTGGTCTACGCCCGCAGCGAGGCCGGGCAACTGGTGGCGTACCCCGCAACAGCCTCCGGTGTCCGCAGTTCCGGCTATGCGGTCGGTGCAGCGGCCGGGGTTAGCCAGGTACTGTTCGCCAGCACCGCCCACTGGAAGTACACCTTTGGCGGGTGCGCATTACTCACTCACCATGATGGCCGCCAGAGTTGGCGCCTGGTGACCCACGACAGCTTCCCCGCGAAAAGGGCGCAGATCGATTTGGCGCCGGGCTGGAGTGCTATCGGCCTGCATCACCACGTGGCCGCGCAGGAGTGCTATGCACTGGTACTGCTGGGCCCGAACCAGCACACCGTCGGCCTGTACTCGGAAGGCCTGCAACAGACGCTGTTCACCACCTCCGCACCGATTGCCCGTGCGAGCTTCTGTCCCATGAGCGGGCTGGTGGCGGTGCTGACCACCGCCCGGGAACTACTGGTGTTCAACGTCACCGAGCGCGACATGCGTCTGCAAGTCATGTGCGACCTGAAACAAGAGCCTGCCGATGCATGAGCACGAACCCCTGCTGATCCGCCGACCGCTGCTGACCGGCCACCAGTCCATCGACGGTGTGTGGTTGCCTGCTGACCGCTTCACCACGCAGGAGCGGGCTCGCCTGATCCTCGGACACTGGCGCACGGGTGCCGCTGCCTACCGTTTTGCCGACGGAGATGTGTTGCAGTTCAGCGCGCCCGTCGCACTGGATTGCCAGACCCTTGCCGGCTGGCCGCTGGTCCGCCAGGGGCGTGGGTTGTGTTCGGCACGGCTGACCGCTGACGAGCTGCGTGCTTTACCCACCGCCGACTTGTGGCTGGTGCGCGGCAGCCAAGTTCACGCCTTGCAGCTGCGCGACGCCGAGGTCCTTGAACCTGGGTTGTGGCTGGAGATCAGTGCCTACACCTTACTCGATACCTTCGATTGTCATGCGCCGGTTGTGCCGCTGCTGCCCGTGCCGGACATCACCGATGTGCGTGAGATCCTTGGCGGCTTGGCGCCGGTCAGTCCCGAGCAGGAAGGCGTGATCCGCGCATTGCTGGAGCGCCAACTGCCAGCGCCGAAAGCAGCGCCTCCCAAGGCGGCCCAGCCATGGGCCAGTGAGGCGCCCGCGCAGTACCCAGCGTTGAAACTGGGCGCTACCCTGGCGTTGGTCGCCGGGTTGATCTGGATGGCCATTCACAGCCAATCCCAACCCTTGACGCCGATTCCTGCTTCGACCACTGAAGACATCAGCCGCGTGATCCTGGGTATGTTGCTAGGCGCAACGGTGTTCACTGCCTTGTTGATGGGCATCAACAAATACCTGCGTCGAGGCGTGCGGCCCGTCGGCGCCGTGCCTTCAGCACCGGCTGATCCGGGCATCGCCGAGCGGGCCAGACCGGCTCGGTATAAACCCTCCGCCTGGCGCCGTTGGCTGACCCGTCTGACCGAGCGTTCAAAATTGTCCAGGCTCTACGGCAAACGCCAGGCCGCCTACATGCAGCGCATGCTGGAGATGTTCGAGGACGGTGATTTTGCCGAAGCCTTGCGCCATGCCATTCCTCTGGGAGGCCAGGAACCGGAGGCTGAACAGAACTTCGGCACGCCGCAGCGGCGCGAGGACCTGACCCTCAGCCAGCAGAGCGGGCCAGGCCGCGCCTATCACTTCGAACAAAGCCTGACCGAGCACCTGCGCGAGGTCTATCGCCGCTCCTACGAGCGCCTGGCCCGGGAAAACCGGATCGAAGAAGCGGTATTTGTCCTCGCCGAACTGCTCAAGGAGCGGCAGGAAGCCCTCGACTACCTGGAAAAACACGCACGTTACCAACAGGCTGCCGACCTGGCCCTGGCCTGGGACATGCCGTCAGAGGTCATCGTGCGCTTGCTGTGCCTGGCCGAGAACTGGCAGCGTGCCTTATTGGTGGCACGGCGTGACGATGCGTTTGCCGATGCCGTGGTGTTGCTCCAGGCCAGGCAGCCGCAGATTGCCGAGCGTTTGCGCCTGGAGTGGGCCGAATCGCTGATCGCCAAGGGCCTGTGGCTGCAAGCCGTCGAGGTGGTGTGGAGCCTGCCGGATGAGCGCCCGCGCGCGGCGCAATGGTTGCTGGATGCCGAAGCGGCCGGTGGGCGGCTGGCGATGGGCGCCTTGGTCAAACGCGCGATTCTGCTGCCGCAGACCCTGGAAGCTTATGGGCCGTGGATCGAACAGTTGCGTGACGATCCCGACCGATACGCCGAGCGTGATGCCCTGGCGCACGCCCTGTTGGCGCACAAATCCGATGCCGCTGCCCTGAGTTGGCTGGCCGGTGCCACCGTGCACGCGGTGATCGCCGACCAACTCAGTGGTCGCGGCGGGCTGAACTTCAATCAGCTGCAAGCGCTGGTCAAGATGAGCCGCGATAAATTATTGCAGGCGGACTTGCCTGGCCAGGCCCTCAAGCGGCCTGCCATGCGCTCGTTGGTACGGGTGGGCGACGCGCTGGAGTGGACCGCCCCGACCCAGGGCAGCCGACCGATATACGACGCGGTGGCGCTGGATGACGAGCGTTACCTGGTGGCGCTGGGCGAGGCCGGTGCGATGGTGACGGATGCCAGCGGCCAGCCACTGTTCCACTTCGCCGTGCCGGCCCAGCGGATTGTCCTGGCCTACAGTCGGCAGATGGCGCTGGTGCTGGCCCGGCGTGACCGGGTGTGGCGCATCAGCAAGCTCGACCTGGTCAACCGTACCGCCACCGATCTGGGCGTGCAGGTGTTGGATGTATTCGCCGAGCAGTTTGACGGCAGCGCCTGGACCCTCGGTCACGACCGGCAACTGCGCGTGGTGGACGTGGACCGCAACTTTCAGACCCTGTGGCATGTCAGCGACTTGCCGGGCGCGCTGCGCGCGCTCAAGAGCAACGAACATAATGAATTCCTCTGGCTCTACAACCCGCGCGAGGGTGTCGAACGCTGGCACTATCGCTTGCCTGAGCGTCGCTTGGCCGGGCGCGATCCGGCATCCGCGCAGTCGGAGGAGAGCCACGCGCTGTACTGTGCACTCGACCAAACCATCGAGTACGGGATCAGGTGTCGCGATGACGAAGAGCCGACGCTGATCCTGGATGTCAATGGCAACCGCAAGGGGTATCGCATGCCGGGCTGTGACGAAGGTTTCTTCGACGGCGACCCGGTGCGCGTTGCCCTCGACGCGCAGTGGTTGGTGTTCGGCTATATCGCTGGTGAACGCGACACGCGCTGGCACTTTATCCATCGCGCCAGTGACCACCTGTGTGCGGTGCTGCACTGGCCTCGTTACGAAGTGAACATCCGTCGCACCGAGGACGGCTGGCTGTTATTCGATGACCAGGGGCGTTTGAGCCATGTCACCGTGGACGGTGCGCGTCTGCGTAACCTCAGCTTGCACTGACCGAGTCCGGCATCAACGTGGCAATCAACGCCCGAATGGTGCCGGGCAGCGCCTCCAGCTCCCGCACCAGGATGCTGCGCTCGCGGATTGCCCAGGGCTCATCCAGCTTCACCGCCACCAGCCGCATGGTACGGCTGTGGCGCACAGCGGCGGACTCGGGAATGATGCCGATGCCCACGCCGGCTTCGACCATGCGGCAGATCGCCTCGAAACTCGACACCTGGATGCGCAGCGACAAGTGTTTGCCCAGTCGCTCGACATGTTCACGCAAGAAGCTCAGCAAGGTGCTGCCTTCATGCAGGCCGATGTGTTGGTAGGCGAGGGTCTGTTCCAGGGTGACTGAGGTTTGTTGCGCCAGTGCATGCCCCACCGGCACCATCAGCACCAGTTTATCCGTGCTGAAGTACAGCACCTGCAACCCCGAGGCTTCCACGGGGCCGGCGATGATGCCCATGTCGCTGGTGCCATCCAGCACACCACGCACGATGTCGCGGGACAGGCGCTCCTGCAGGTCCACCGTTACGCCAGGGCGCTGGGACAGGAAGCCCGCCAGCACCTCTGGCAAGAATTCGGTGACCGCCGTGGTGTTGGCAAAAATGCGGATATGCCCGGCCGAATCCACGCCGTATTGGGTGAATTCGCTTTTCAGGTAATCCACCTGGCGCATGATCAACCGCGCATGGTGCAGCAGGCGCTCCCCGGCCGGGGTGATCTCCACGCCACGGCTGTCGCGGTACAACAGGCGGGTGTCGAGTTGGCCTTCGAGGGCCTTGATCCGCACACTGGCGGCGGCCGGCGAAAGAAACGCACGCTTGGCGCCCTGGGTCAGGCTGGGGGATTCGGCGATGTGGATAAACAGGCGCAGGTCGGCCAGATCGAAGTGCATGCAAGACTCCCGGGACAGGATGGCGGCGTTCAGCATAACCGAACGCTGGTTTATTGAAATGCAAATTCCCGGAACGGGTGCGTCCTTGCATGATCCGGGGCAGACACTCACTGCCCGAGGACCTGCACCCGATGAGCGCCACCGATTGGATCGGCCGAAGCGAAACCGCCCACGACCACCTCAGCCATAACCTGCTCAAGCGTATTGCCGCTACCTTCGGCGAAGCCGTGCCCGAAGACGGCGCAGACATCCCGCCGCTGTGGCAGTGGTGTTTCTTCCAGGACCCACTGCCGGAAACCGCCCTGGGCACTGACGGTCATCCGGCCCGTGGCGGCTTCCTGCCGCCAGCCGACAATCGCAATCGCATGTGGGCCGGTGGGCGCATCGAGTTCCTGCATGCCCTGCGTGCCGGTGAGGCGGCGACCCGGGTGTCGACCATCACCCAGGTCGAAGAAAAGACCGGCCGCACTGGCGCGCTGCTGTTCGTCACCGTGCGCCACGACTACTCCCAGCAAGGCCGCCTGGCGATCCGCGAGGAACAGGACATCGTCTACCGCGAACCCACGCCGCCCAAATCGGGCAGCGGCGAGGCGCTGGAGCAGGGCGAGTGGTCCGAAACCGTCGACCCCACGCCGACCCTGCTGTTTCGCTACAGCGCGGTGACCTTCAACGGCCACCGCATTCACTACGACTACCCCTATGTCAGCGGCACCGAAGGCTATTCGGGGTTGGTGGTGCACGGGCCGCTGATCGCCACCCTGGGCCTGCGTGCGTTCTGCCGCGCCCGTTCCGACGCCACCTTGCGCCGGTTTGCCTATCGCGGTGTGCGCCCATTGATTGCGCCGCAACCTTTTGAAGTAGGCGGGCGCGTCACCGAGACCGGCGTAGCCCAACTGTGGGCCGGCAATACCGATGGCCTGGCGCAGCAAGCCCAGGTGCATTTCGAATAATCCAAGAACAACAGGCGGAGAGCCGCAGATGAACCCGAATGACAACGAAGAACTCAATGCCATCCGCGACGGCGTGCGCGCCTTGTGCGCTGAATTCGATGCCGCTTACTGGCGCCGGATCGATGAAGAGAAGGGCTTCCCCGAAGCCTTCGTCAAGGCGCTGACCGACGCCGGCTGGCTGTCGGCGATGATCCCCGAAGAATACGGCGGTTCCGGTCTGGGCCTGGCCGAAGCTTCGGTAATCCTTGAAGAAGTGAACCGCTGCGGCGGCAACTCCGGCACCGTGCACGGCCAGATGTACAACATGTTCACCCTGTTGCGGCACGGCAGCGAAGCGCAGAAACGCTTCTACCTGCCCAAGCTGGCCAGCGGCGAATTGCGCCTGCAATCGATGGGCGTGACCGAGCCCACCACCGGCACCGATACCACCAGGATCAAGACCACCGCGATCAAGCGTGGCGACAAGTACGTGATCAACGGCCAGAAGGTGTGGATCTCGCGGATCCAGCATTCCGACCTGATGATCCTGCTGGCGCGCACCACGCCGTTGGCCGAGGTGAAGAAGAAATCCGAAGGCATGTCGATCTTCCTGGTGGACCTGCGCGAAGCCATCGGCAACGGCCTGACCGTGCAGCCCATCGCCAATATGGTCAACCACGAGACCAACGAGCTGTTCTTCGACAACCTGGAGTTGCCGCTGGACAGCCTGATCGGCGAAGAGGGCAAGGGTTTCAAATACATCCTCGACGGCCTCAATGCCGAACGCACGTTGATCGCCGCCGAATGCATCGGCGACGGCCGCTGGTTTATCGAAAAAGCCAGCGCGTATGCCCGTGACCGCGTGGTGTTTGGCCGGCCCATCGGGCAGAACCAGGGCGTGCAATTCCCGATTGCCGAAGCGCATATCGAGATCGAAGCGGCTGACCTGATGCGCTGGCGTGCCTGCGAGGAATACGACAGCGGCAAGCATGCCGGCGCCAGCGCCAACATGGCCAAGTACCTGGCAGCCAAGGCGTCCTGGGAGGCGGCCAATGCCTGCCTGCAAACCCACGGCGGTTTCGGCTTTGCCTGCGAGTACGACGTGGAGCGCAAATTCCGCGAGACGCGCCTGTACCAGGTGGCGCCGATCTCCACCAACCTGATCCTGTCCTACGTGGCCGAGCACTTGCTCGAACTGCCACGCAGCTTCTGAGGGCCCGACCATGAGCCATACCCAAGCCTTGTGTCGCTTCCTGGCAGACCTGCACTACGCACAGTTGCCCGAAAACGTCCTGGCGCGCACCGAAGACCTGTACCTGGACTGGCTGGCCTCGGCGCTGGCGAGCAAGGGCGCGCATCCGATTCCATTGTTCGAGCGTTATGCGCAGAAGATGGGGCCGAGCAGCGGCCCGGCGCAAGTGATCGTCAATGGCGCCGGCAGCAGCGCCTACTTCGCCGCGTTGGTCAACGGTGCTTCGTCGCACCTGGTGGAGCAGGATGACCTGCACAACAGCTCCGTGTTGCACCCGGCCACCGTGGTGTTTCCGGCTGCCCTGGCCGCCGCCCAGGACCTGGGCAAATCCGGCCGTGACTTGCTGCTGGCCTCGGTGGCCGGCTACGAGGCTGGTATCCGTATCGGCGAATTCATGGGGCGCTCCCATTACCGCATCTTCCACACCACGGCCACCGTCGGCACGTTGGCGGCGGCGGTCGCGGTGGGCAAGCTGCTGGATTTCAACCAGGAACAATTCATCAACCTGCTCGGCAGCGCGGGCACCCAGGCCGCCGGCCTGTGGGAGTTCCTGCGCGATGCCGCCGACTCCAAACAACTGCACACCGCCAAGGCGGCAGCGGATGGGTTGCTCGCCGCATACCTGACGGCGGATGGGCTGACGGGGGCGCGTAATATCCTGGAAGGTGACCAGGGCTTGGCGGCGGGCATGTCCAGCGATGCCGAGCCGAGCAAGTTGTCCGCCGGCCTTGGCAGTCGCTGGGCGCTGCTGGAAACCTCGTTCAAGTTCCACGCCTCGTGCCGCCATACCCATCCGGCCGCCGATGCGCTGCTGGACCTGATGCAACGCGAACGTCTCGCCGCCGCCGATATTGCCCGCGTCGAAACCCGCGTGCATCAAGGCGCGATCGATGTGCTGGGGCGCGTGAACGTACCGACCAGCGTGCACCAGGCCAAGTTCTCCATGGGCACCGTGCTGGGCTTGATTGGCGTGCATGGCAAGGCCGGTCTCACCGAGTTCCATGAGCTGGCATTGACCGATCCAGCCGTCTCGGCTTTTCGCGACAAGGTCAGCATGACCCTCGACCCCGAAGTCGACGGCGCCTACCCGCAACGCTGGCTCGGCCGCGTCACCGTCACCACGGTGGAGGGTCGCACGCTGCACGGTGCTATCGACGAGCCCAAGGGCGACCCGGGCAACACCCTGAGCCGCGCGGAACTGGCGGATAAATTCCAGCGGCTGAGCCAGTTCAGCGGCGCCCGCACACCGGCCCAGGCCAACGCCCTGATCGAGAAGGTCTGGGATTTGCGCAACGCCACGTCCATGGCCCACTGGCTCTGAGGAACTGTCATGACTAACCCGAGACCGCTGGACGGCATCACCGTTGTCAGCCTGGAACATGCGATTGCCGCGCCATTCTGCACGCGCCAGTTGGCAGACCTGGGCGCCCGCGTGATCAAGATCGAACGCCCCGGCGCCGGCGACTTTGCCCGTGGCTACGACGAGCGCGTGCGCGGCCTGGCCTCGCATTTCGTGTGGACCAACCGTTCCAAGGAAAGCCTGACCCTGGACCTCAAGCAGGACGAGGCAGGCGATATCCTCGGCACCCTGCTGGCCGATGCCGATGTGCTGGTGCAGAACCTGGCGCCCGGCGCGGCGGCGCGCATGGGCCTGTCGTTCGAGGCGCTGCACGAGCGTTTCCCACGGTTGATCGTCTGCGATATTTCCGGCTACGGCGAGGGCGGGCCGTACGAGAAAAAGAAGGCCTACGACCTGCTGATCCAGAGCGAAGGCGGTTTTCTCTCGGTGACCGGTGGCCCTGGCGACGACCAGATGGCCAAGGCTGGTTGTTCCATCGCCGACATCTCGGCAGGCATGTACGCCTACAGCGGCATCCTCTCGGCGCTGCTGCTGCGCGGCAAGACCGGCAAAGGCAGTCGCATCGACGTGAGCATGCTGGAAAGCCTGGTGGAGTGGATGGGCTACCCGATGTATTACGCCTTCGACGGCGCACCGCAGCCACCGCGTGCCGGCGCTGCGCACTCAACGATCTACCCCTATGGGCCGTTCCCCACTGGCGATGGTGGCACCGTCATGCTGGGGTTGCAGAACGAGCGCGAATGGGCGGCGTTTTGCGACAAGGTGCTGCTCACGCCTGAACTGGCGGCGGACGAGCGTTTCAGCGCCAACTTCAAGCGCTCGGCCAACCGTGAAGTGTTGCGCCAGATCATCGTCGACCGCTTTGCGCAATTGGATGCGGAAGCGGTGATCCAGCGCCTGGAGGAGGCGCAGATCGCCAGCGCCCGGGTCAACGATATGCAAGGCGTGTGGGACCACCCGCAACTCAAGGCGCGCGACAGCTGGCGTGAAGTCGACAGCCCGGCCGGTCCGCTGCCGTCGCTGTTGCCGCCGGCCCGCAATGCCGCGTTCACCCCACGCATGGACGGCGTTCCGGCATTGGGTCAACACAGCCAGGACATTCTCGATCAGCTCGGTTACTCCGGCGATGCCATCGACAGCCTGCGCGCGCGCGGCGTTATCTGAATAAGGAATTGTGTCATGCCAAAGCCATTGGTGCGTTCGGCGTTGTTTGTACCCGGTAGCCGACCGGAACGATTTTCCAAAGCCCTGGCCAGTGGGGCCGATGCGGTGATCGTGGATTTCGAGGACGCGGTGGAAGAGCCGCTCAAGCGCCAGGCGCGGGATAACCTCGGGGTGTTTTTGACGGCGAACCCCGCTGCCCAGGTGTGGGTGCGCATCAATGCGCCGGAACATGCCGAGCATTTTGAGGATGTGGCGTTCTGCAAGGCCCATGCGAATGTGGCGGGGGTGTTGCTGCCCAAGGTTGAAAGTGCCGCGCAGGTGGCGGTGGTTGCCGCCACCGGCAAAGTGATCTGGCCGATTATCGAAAGCGCCCGTGGCTTGTTGGCTGTGGCCGAGATCGCCCATGCGCCGCAGGTGCAGCGCCTGTCGTTTGGTGGGCTGGACCTGGCGCTGGACCTGAACCTGAGCAGCAACTCCCCGGCTGCGCAGTTCGCCCTGGACCAGGCGCGCCTGGCGCTGATCGTACACTCCCGCGCCGCCGGGTTGGTCGCGCCGTTGGACGGCGTCCACCCGGCCATCGATGACCCGGAGGGCCTGCGCCGTTCGATCCGGCATGCCTATGAAATGGGCTTTGCCGGGGCGTTGTGTATCCATCCCAAGCAGGTGGCCGTGATCCATGAAGCGCTCGCACCGAGCGCCGCAGACCTGGCCTGGGCGCAGCGGGTGGTGGACGCCGGCGCCCATGGGGCAGGGGCCTACCAGATCGATGGGCAGATGGTGGATGCGCCGGTGTTGCTGCGTGCACAAAGGTTGTTGGCGGCCCAGGCGCAGCGTTCGGCCACTCCGAACGCAGGTATCTAAAATTCGAAATTCACTACACGCGTCACATCAGGCACCTTGCCTTACAACACAACAATAAGAAGGTAATTTTCCATGCTCAAGCTCTCCCGGGCGCTGCTGTGCGCCGCCACCTTGTTTGCCGCAGGCCTGGCTCAGGCGGCGGACCCGATCGTGATCAAGTTCGCCCATGTGGTGGCCGAAAACACCCCCAAAGGCCAGGGCGCGCTGTTGTTCAAGAAGCTCGCCGAAGAGCGTCTGCCCGGTAAGGTGAAGGTCGAGGTGTACCCGAACTCGTCGCTGTTCGGCGATGGCAAGGAGATGGAAGCGCTGCTGCTGGGCGACGTGCAGATGCTGGCGCCGTCCCTGGCAAAGTTCGAGCAATACACCAAGCAGGTGCAGATCTATGACCTGCCGTTCCTGTTCAATGACCTGGCTGCTGTCGACCGTTTCCAGGCGGCCCAGGGCAAGGAACTGCTGACCTCGATGCAGGACAAGAACATCCTCGGCCTGGCCTATTGGCACAACGGCCTAAAGCAATTGTCGGCCAACAAAGCGCTGCATGAGCCCAAGGATGCCCGTGGCCTGAAGTTCCGCGTACAGGCCTCCAGCGTGCTGGAAGAGCAGTTCAAGGCGATCCGCGCCAACCCGCGCAAGATGAGCTTCGCCGAGGTGTACCAAGGCCTGCAGACCGGCACGGTCAACGGCACCGAGAACACCTGGTCGAACTATGAAAGCCAGAAGGTCAACGAGGTGCAGAAGTTCTTCACCGAGTCCAATCATGGCCTGATCGACTACATGGTGATCACCAACGCCAAGTTCTGGAACGGCCTGCCACCGGACATCCGCAGCACCCTGGAGCAGATCATGGTCGAGGTCACCGTCGAGGTAAACAAGCAGGCCGAGGCGCTGAACCAGTCGGCCCGGCAGAAGATCGTCGACGCCAAGACCAGCGAAATCATCGAACTGACCCCGGAGCAACGCCAGCTGTGGCGCGAAGCCATGCGCCCGGTGTGGCAGAAGTTCGAAGGTGAGATCGGGGCTGATCTGATCAAGGCCGCGGACGCCTCCAATCGGTAACCCCCAATGTGGGAGGGGGCAAGCCCCCTCCCACATATCGATATCTCATTTGCTTTCGCGAGGTTTTGCCATGCAAACGCTAAGGCGCGTCTGGGAGCACCTGGAGGAAGGTTTCATTGCCTTCCTGCTGGCAGCCATGACCCTGGTGACATTCGTCTACGTCATGCTCAACAACATCTACACGCTGTTCTTTGCCCTGTCTGACAAGTGGGCCTTCAGCAGCACCTTCTTCGCTGCCCTGGGCGACCACACCATGACCTGGGCCCAGGACATGACCTGGAGCGTGGCGCTGACCAAGGCCATGTTTGGCTGGCTGATTTTCTTCGGTATTTCCTACGGCGTGCGCACCGCCGGCCATCTGGGCGTGGACGCCCTGGTCAAGCTGACCAAGCGCCCGGTGCAACGCGTGCTCGGGATGTTTGCCTGCCTGTGCTGCCTGGCCTATGCCGGGCTGTTCATGATCGCCAGCTACAAATGGGTGAGTGCGGTGATGACCGCCCATATCGGCGCCGAAGACCTCGACCAGTACGGCATCGACGTCGGTGACATCGTGATCATCGTGCCCATCGGTTTTGCCATGGTGTTTATCCGCTACCTGGAAATTTTCTACCGCATCCTTACCCACCGTCAGGTCGGGCTGGGTTTGGCCGACGAGGCCGGTGAGGCCAGCAAATTGGCCGGCAGCCATGAGGAGCGTCACTGATGGCCGTGCTCTGTCTGTTTCTGTTGTTGTTTGTGTTCATGTTCCTCGGCGTGCCCATCGCGATTTCCCTGGGCCTGTCCGGTGCGGTGTCGATCCTGATGTTCAGCCAGGACTCGGTGAGTTCCCTGGCGATCAAGCTGTTTGAGACCTCCGACGCCTACACCTTCCTGGCGATCCCGTTCTTCCTGTTGTCCGGGGCGTTCATGACCACCGGCGGGGTGGCGCAGCGGCTGATCGACTTTGCCAACGCCTGTGTCGGGCATATTCGTGGCGGCCTGGCGATTGCGGCGGTGTTGGCGTGCATGCTGTTTGCGGCGCTGTCCGGTTCGTCACCGGCGACGGTGGCGGCGGTGGGGTCGATTGCCGTGGCGGGCATGGTGCGTTCCGGTTACCCGAAGGCGTTCGGTGCGGGGATCATCTGTAACGCCGGCACCCTGGGCATCCTGATCCCGCCGTCGATTGTGATGGTGGTGTATTCGGCGGCGACTGAAACCTCGGTCGGCAAGCTGTTCATGGCAGGGGTAATTCCAGGGCTGTTGCTGGGCCTGATGCTGATGATCGCCATCTACATCGTCGCACGCATCAAGAAGCTGCCGGCCCAGCCCCGGGCGACGTTCCGCGAATGGCTGACCTGCGCACGCCGCGCCTTCTGGGGCCTGTTGCTGCTGGTGATCATCCTCGGCGGCATCTACAGCGGCATGTTCACCCCGACCGAAGCGGCCGCAGTGGCGGCGGTATACTCGGCGTTCGTGGCGTTGTTCGTCTACAAGGACATGAAGCTGCGCGACTGTCCCAAAGTGCTGCTGGAGTCCGGGCGCCTGGCAATCATGCTGATGTTCATCATTGCCAACGCCATGCTGTTTGCCCATGTGCTGACCACCGAACAGATCCCCCAGGAAATCACCGCGTGGGTGATCTCCGAAGGGCTGACGCCGATTGGCTTCCTGATCATGGTCAACGTAGTGCTGCTGGTAGCGGGCAGCTTCATGGAGCCGTCGGCCATTGTGCTGATCCTGGCGCCGATCTTCTTCCCGATTGCCATGAAGCTGGGCATCGACCCGATCCACCTGGGGATCGTGATGGTGGTGAACATGGAGATCGGCCTGGTGCACCCGCCGGTGGGGCTGAACCTGTTCGTGACCTCGGCGGTGACCGGGTTGACCCTGGGGCAGACCATCCGCGCGGCGATGCCGTGGCTGATGATTCTGTTGGTGTTCCTGATCATGGTCACGTACTTGCCGTTCATTTCGCTGGCGCTGCCGCATTGGCTCGGTATGTAACCCAACGTGCAGGAGCCGGCTTGCCGGTTCCTGCGGGGCGTGTGCATCAGTGGTCCAGCGCACTCAGGATCGCATGGGCCACTTTCACCCGTTCGGCATTCGGGTAGTTCTTGTTGGCCAGAATCACCACCCCCATGTCCTTGCTCGGCACATAGGCCACATAGGCACCGAACCCACGGGTCGAGCCGGTCTTGTTGTACAGCACGTTGGCCGGCTGCGCCTGGGCCGGGGCCAACCATTTCACCGTGTGCGGCTCCATGGCCATCGGTGTGGAGTTGCCCTCCATCAGCGCTTGCAGCGTGATCGGGTAGGGGTAGTACTCCCAGCCCAGGCCCTGGGTCATGCCGTTCACCGTGTAGTAACCGGTGTGGGTGGTGGCGATGGCCTGTTGCAGCGGTTTCTCCAGGGTTTGCGGGTGCATGTTCAGCATCACGTACTGCGCCAGGTCCTGCGTGCTGGTCTTGATGCCATAGGCTTCGCTGTCCAGCGCGCCGGGGCCGACGCGCACGGGTTTCTGGTCCTTGTCGTAGCCTTGGGCGTAGGTAGGGATTTTGTCTGCCGGCACGCTGACATGGGTGTTCGTCAGGCCCAGCTTGGGCAGCAGGGTTTTCTCCATGGCGACGTTGAACGGCTGGCCCAGGCTTTGCGCACTGAGGTAGCCGAACAGGCCAATGCTGGGGTTGGAATACAGACGCTGTGCGCCTGGGGCGTAAGTGGGTTTCCAGTGCTGGAAATAATTGAGCATGGTGCCGGCACTGTCGGCGGCATCTGGAAACTGCAGCGGCAGGCCGCCAGGGGTGTAGGTGGCCAATTGCAGCAGGCTGATGCGGTCGAAGGCACTGCCCTTAAGCGCGGCCAAATACTGGCTGGCCATGTCCGACAGTTTCAGCTTGCCGCTTGCCGCAGCGTAGCCGCCGAGGGTGGCAGTGAAGGTCTTGCTCACCGAGCCGATCTCGAACAGCGTGTCTTCGGTCACGCGCTGTTGTTTGTCTTTGTTGGCGACGCCGTAGTTAAAGTATTGCACCTTACCCTTGTTCACCACCGCCACCGACAGGCCGGCGATGCCTTGCTGCTGCATCAGGGGTTCGACGCTGCTGTCTACGACCTGGCGCAGGTCGGTGGCGGCCATGCAGGTGCCGGAGCTGATAAATAAGGCTGAAATCAGGAAATTTCTAACGTTGGAATTCATGGTTATTCGCTTCCATGTAAATGATGCACTGACGATCGGGGCCTGCGCAGGCGTGGCAAATCTAGTCAGGTTCGGTCCCTTCGACAAACGATGATATCTTGCAGCTGCCATTAGAAAATCTAGGGTAGGACATGCTGCGTTCCCATTTGCCCCTCAACGCCCTGCGCGCGTTCGAGGCGTCGGCCCGCCATTTGAGCTTTACCCGGGCGGCCATCGAGTTGTGTGTGACCCAGGCTGCGGTCAGCCATCAGGTGAAAAGCCTGGAGGCGCAACTGAATGTCACCTTGTTCAAACGCCTGCCACGAGGGCTGATGCTGACGCGCGAAG
>Ga0068851_10000223_pt1 | contig 27325 bp, 58 predicted proteins | sample KBSCornC12_FD_66588 | JGI IMG/M metagenome (GOLD analysis project Ga0068851, IMG submission 66588) | Corn rhizosphere microbial communities from Kellogg Biological Station, Michigan, USA - KBS Corn C1-2 | ecosystem: Host-associated > Plants > Roots > Rhizosphere > Soil ...
GTCGTTGTCGTGTTGATCGCTGTGCCACCAGCCGTCGCCGATAGCATGAAGGTGTTGGCATTCAAAACCGTCTTGACGTAGTAGACCGTCCCGGCTGTGAATGCGACTGGAAGCGCGCCGCCGGTATTGGACAACACGACAGGATCATTCGCCACAAAGCCGTGGCTGGCAAGCGTGATGACACCGGGGCTTGCCGCCGAGATCGTGACGACAGCGACCTTGGAAACCGGCTTCCACGTGAAGTCCGTATTGTTGAGCTGGTAGAGCCGGTCTGATGTGCCTGCGAAGGTAATGACCGTGCCGTCTGATTTCAGGGCGTAGAAAGCGCCGCGGCAGCGTGCCGGTAGCGCCCCGGTATAGGCCGAAAAGCTCGGGAACGGCCCATAGCCGTCACCACGCGGGACCACATTGAGAATGCTGTGGACGCTGGTCCCTTCATAGTCCGAGGTGTCTGGCCTGTAGTCGGCGAACCGGAGCAGCGGCATTAGCTGTTTCTAATCCCAAAGACCTTGATAATTCCCGCACCAAGGTTTCCGGAAGATGTTTGCCAACGCATCCGCGTCACAGCACCTTGTCCACCGTTCCAGTATCCACTCACATTGACCGATGCCGGCACTAACGAGGTTTGCGTAGTGACGATGAGCCGACCACCAAGGATTTTGTTGACCGAAGTCGAATTGACGTTGGTCAGAAAGATAGTGCCGCTGACCCCCTTGCCCGCCGAGTTCGAAATCAGGGTAGCCGTGCTGATGTCGATGCTGGTGGTGGGTGCGGTGGCGTTGAGATAGGTAGTCGCCTGGAAAGAGCCTCCACTCTCTACCGTAGCGTTCAGGCTCACTCCGTCAGTGGCGGGGGTGAGGTTGCTGAACACGAACGCGTAGTCGTCGAACGTAGACGTGAACGCGCTGGTCGTCAGCGACGCTGATGAGCTAGCGGTAAGAGTTTCGATATACTCCCAGCTCTGACCGCCCTTGAACAGTAAGGCCCCTGTTCCGACCTCATCGGTGACCAGCGCGCGAAGATTTGCGCTCGACGATGTGGTTAGAAACGTGATCGCCGTGTTTGGCAGATCCGAGATGCGGCTCATTTGCACGTCGCGAACGCGATCGAACGACGACGGGAAAACGCCTTCCTCAGCCTGCGGCAATGCAAGGCGGAAGAAGTTAGCCGTACTCGACATGCCATTTGCGCGCGATGCGATGACTTCACCAACGCGCACATCACCCGCGTTCCACGTGTCGGGCGAGAACAGATAGGTGTCCGAACAGGCGATTGTGAAGAACACCCGCATGCCAACGCCGGCTGGCGTATAGAGCCACGTCCCGGACGTGTCCCCCGTGATCACGATGCGCTTATATTCCCACGTGTCTGACACGTTGATCGTATATCGAGAATTATAGGATCGGTTGTTCGCGCTGTTAGCGGCTGAAACATAGTAGTCGCCGGTAATCGTCGACTTGACCCAAAAGGAGATAACCGCGCCCTTGGCCCCGGTCTGCCCCATGCCGAGGAAGCTGACATCCGACCCGAGAATGTCGATTTCGATCCCGTAATAGTCAGGGTTCGCGATCGCCGCATCGGCGGTTGTTACGTCAACGGTCAGACTGTGCTGCGTATATTGGCCGGCCTGCGCGATGGTGGGCGCGTCGGTTGCCCGGGTGATATCGACAACGCCGACTCCCGATTGTCGCCAGAAGATGCCATCGGCGATCTGCGTTCCGTCCGCAGCACTAACGAAGCTTGTGCCGTTCTTCCACGGATTGACCGTGAAATCGCCGCCGCGGATCAGGTTGCGGTTTGCGTGCCGGGCAGCAGTGGCATTGTTAAACGCGAGATTTCGCGTGCTGATCACGCTCTGTGCGGTTTCGCGGCCGAGATAGGCGTTTGCGCCGAGGAGGCCGGCTTGTGCAAAGCCGGCTGCGGTGCCATGCAGCGTATCCGCCCACAAACTGGCTTCCAGTGTAGAGGTGTTGATGAATTTTCGGACAGTGCTGTCCGAATTGACGATGTTCTGAATAGCCTCGTTCGTGGTGTCGGTTGCGACTGAACCGCTGATGGTTGACGGCGCAATGCCATAGAAGAAAATCGGTGTCGCGCGATCAAACCAGCTTTCCAGCTTGAACCGGTCGATAACGGTGTTCCAGTTCGCAGCAAACAGCTCCGGAGATCTTGCCGTCTGGCTTTCACCTTGCCAGATAAAGAGCCCGTTGATTTTGGACACGCTGATGGCGGCTAGCGCGGGCACAACGTTTGCGATCAGACCGGCGTAGATATCAGGCGACGGAGGCCCGGCCGCCATCCAGTGCGACACATCCATGGCGCCAATGGAGAAATGGATCAGATACACCGGGCGCGTCGGATTCGCGTAGGCAATGTCAGACGCGATCTTTTCGGTGACATTGATAGTGGTTGATGGAGGGGCGGCAAACGCCGTGCCCACCGAGCCATCGAGGTCGGAGTTATTCCAGACGAGCAGGTTCGCTGCGGGCGTCCATGAAAAAGACGGCCGTTGCACAAAGTTGGATTGCCCAGTCGCGATGATGACGAGCGGGACTCCCGGGAACCGGGCCAGCGGAACGGTGCCGCTGGTCAGATTGCTCGCATTGGCCGCCGCTGCAGCCACAGCCGCATCAGCGGCGGCCTGAGCGGTGGATACGGGCTTGTTGACATCGCTGGTGTTGTCAACGTTCTCAAGGCCGGTGACGATATGCGGGTCGGCATCATAGGTGGGGCCGTCTACAAGCGCCGATGCGTCCGCCGGCCCGCCGCAAGGCGTGTGATGTACGATAACGGTTGCCATCAGGTTCTAGCCGTCCACGTCTCGGCCTGCTGGGTGCGCGCATCCCAAACGCCGGAAGTTGGCCCCGTATCGAACACCGGGCGCCGAGAAAAGGTGTAGGGCGAGAACGTGCGCAAGTTCTGATTTTCTTCCGTCCACGTCTCCGATTGCTCGGTCTTCGGCGTCCACGTCGTCATGGCGTGAGCCCCGAGGAGCGAACCTGCATAGGACCAGCGTTGAAGGTAGAGGTCAGGCCCAGCATGTTGAGGCTGTCCAACACGGACTTAAAGGCGGTTGCCCACAGTGCAACGCGTTCATCGTTCTTCATGTAGGGCTCGGATTCCATTAGCGCGCCGTAGAGATAGATGTCAGGAGCGAGATCGAGCAGCCAATTGGTGGAATTACTGGCCAAGGCTGGAATATTCTTGCGGTAGCTCATCTCGATCGTGTAGCTGCCGTCAGGCGTCGGGCCGAGTTCGATTTCGTCGCCGATGATCGTGAAGTAGCGCGGCTGGCCGGTGACGTTCGAGGACGAGAACCGAAATTCGTCCATCTGCGTGCCAGAGCGAAATTCCAGACACGGCTTGCCGGTCACCGAAGACAACCTGATGCGCCGCATCGACTGGAAATCATCCGGCAATGAGATGAACTCCGGCTCATCGTCCGTCGTGTCAGTGATGGTCGTCGAGCGCTGCTCCATCTGCCGCATGAACAGCGTTCGGTTGAGCTTGGCCTCGGTCAGTTGGACAAAGCCGGGAATAGCCGCGGTCAGCTGGGTATCATGATCGCGCTTGAGATAGTCCACGATGGCGGTCTGCAACGTGGTGTACGTCGTGATGAGCGTCATGAGCCGAAGCCCATCCAGCCGGTAATCAGCGCCGGCTTATCGACGCGCAGATAGGCCCATTCTGGATCCTGCAGCTTCTTCTGAACGATCTCATCGAACTCAGGCGTGAACAGGCGCAGGTTGGTGTTGCCCCGCGCGTGCTCTTCGTTCAACCACTGCACATAGATCACGTTGGGGATGCGCGCGACGTGGCGGCCAAAGTCGCTCTTCTGCTCGTCGCGCCGCGCTTCCTTGTTCCAGTTCAGGATAGGCTCGACATCCTGCACGTGCTCGATTGCGAGATCTTGGCCGTTGCTGTCGAAGTGGGGGCGAACGGTGACGCCATCCATCACGACAGCTCCGTCACCCAGAGCGTGCCGGTCGTGGCGGTGACCAGACCGCCGGTCGCAGCCTTGAGGGCGGATATGCGCTGTCCCGGCGATACCGTGACGATTGTTTCCCAGTTCGCCGGCAAGAACGGATCTGCGGCGGTTGCAGTCTGCACGCCGTCGCCGATCCTGAAGTTGCACGCCGAGTTGGAAACGAGCCGGACCTGATAGGTCTGGCTCCCGAAGGCGTTCGTGATCGCCGTGGTCGTGTCATAGGCGATGGTCTGGGTCGTGCCAAGACGACCGATTGCGGCTTGTACTGGCATGGCTCAGGCCGGCACGACGTTGATGCCGAAGGTCCCGCCGATCGTGGTCCCGGTCGAACCGGAGGGCGTAAACGTGACCAGATCGCCCTCATTCGCGACGTTGGCGCCGGTCGGCGTCATGCTCGCCGAGGTGCCGGCCGCGCTGTTGGACGCGGTCAGGACCAGCGGAGAGCCCGTGATGGCGGTGCCGGAGCCTGGTGCCGTGCCGCCGGCCACCGCCGCGATGATGGCGACCGCCACGGAGCAATCCGTGGTGAATGCGCCATGGGAAACACCGGTCACCAGATTGATGCGGCAGCGGAACGGAACGCGGATTGCGCAGGCCAGCGGCGTGCTGGCAATCGAGTTCGTGGAGGCGCTGTAGAAGCGCTCCAGCAGCATCGGATGCGGAGTTGGAAGGGCCATGTGATGTCCTATGCGGTATAGACGTAGGAGATGATGCCGAGCGAGGCGGTGAACGTCGTGGTCGGCGTGATGGTGGGAGTCGCCGTGGCAGCAACGCCCGCGACGGTACCGGTGTTGGTGTCAACCCACGTCGCGGCCTGGATGGTTCGCCATGTATCGGTCGTGCTGTCCGGCATGACGCCGATCCAGTACTTGCCCGGCTTGGCGGTATAGGCCGTGACGAAATCGCGCTGCTGGAAGGCCGAGGCGCCCGCTGTCACCGCGCCGCCGCTGGTCACCGAGGAGTTCGCCACCAGCGTTCCTGCCGCGTTGTAGAGCGACACGATGGCCTTGGTGGTGCCAACCGTGGTTCCGTTGAGCACGCCGATCCCAACGAGAACGCAGGGATAGGGAACGAACACGTCGGAGAACCACATCGTGTTGGCCACGCCGGCGCGGCCGTTGGTGTCGATCGCGGTGAGCGCGCCGAGATTGCCGGGCCCGACATTGTAGAGCCGGGTCTTGCCGCTCATTGGGGTGTAAAAGTCCGCGGTCTTGGTAGCGCCGCGCCCCGTGGCGCCGCTCATGACCAGCACCTTGTCAGTTGCAAGCGCGATCGTGCTTTCTGCCGGGACGTCCGGATTGTCAGTCGTACCCATCTGGGTTTCCTTTCAAAAGAGGTGAAAGGGGCGGCTGTTACACCGCCCCAGATGATCAGGAGGTGGTGTTGTCGAACACGCCGCCGCTCGCCTTTTCGTTGCGAGACACGAGGCAGTATTCGGCGAGGATCTGACGACGATCCGAGTCGCCGGTCTTGGCGAGCGGGATCGAGATCATGTTGCGGCCGTTGAGGAAGGCGACCGCCCACTTGGCCATTTCCAGCACGAGCACGTCACGGGAGCGCTGGAAGCGGTTGGCGACCACCTTGAGCTTGCCGAAATCGGACTCGTAGGCATCGACAGAGGCGGTGATTTTCTTGGTGGAGGCTTCCTCGATCGCTGATGCCCGGCCGGTGAAGGTCGAAAACACCTGCTTGTTGAACGCGCCGGTGAAGATCGTTCCGGGCTTGCCGCCGGCAGTCCAGATCGCCGAGAGGACGGTTTTCAGCCGCGCTTCGGTGAATGCGATCTGCGTGCCGTCGGTACGGGAGTTGGTGCCGGAAGTGGTCGGATCCGCCGCGCCGCCCGCGGTGCCCTTGGAGGTGTTGGTCTTGATCCATGACAGGATCGAGGCCGTCTGCCGGGCAGTGGTGGTGTCGCCAGTGACCGGGGCCTGGTTGAGGCCGACCAGGATGGTCTCAAGGTCTCGCTTCAGTTCGAGGCCCTTGAGCATCTCCTGATAGGCCAGTTCGTTGTCGCGGCCGGCGTGCTCGACAGCCTGTTGGGTGCCGGACACACGCGCCGTCTTGGTCGAGATCTGGCAGCGCGCGGTGAGCCGAACGGTGACAGTGGTGGCGTCGGTATTCGCGTCGTCACCCTCGAGCTGGGCGTTCGAAGCAGCGGCGGCCAGCGCCTGGGTCTGCCATTCATGCAGGACGGCGGTTGCCTTTTCCTTCGCGGCGCCGGACATGAACGGCGTATCGGTCGGGTCGATACGATAGATCATGTCCGAGAGGTCTTCGCGGTTGCCAATCGCCTGATAGGTGGCAAGGGTATTTGCTGGGAGAGCCATTGTCGTTCCTTATGATGCCCGGCGAGAGGCGTTTCGGCGTGCCAGTAGCAGCCGGAAAGCGTCCTCTTCGGAGCCGGAATTGTTGAGTTTGGATTCGAGGGCCTGGATACGTTCGGAATTGTCGCCGCCTGCTGGGCGTGACGTTCCGGGCCGCTGCACGGGTGGGAGAGACTTCGGCGCTACCTTGTCGGCGAGCGTTGCCTTGGCCTGCTGCATGCCCTTGGCCGTGATGGCCTCGAACAAAAGAGCCTGGATGCGATGGTCGTAGGGCGAAATCTTCTTGCCCTGCTTGAACCCATCAAGGTCCTCTTCGGAGAATCCCAGTTCACGCAACAGTTCGCCGGCCTTGTTGGTCAGCGCCTGGGATTTGTCCTTGTCAGCGAGGTCGGGAATGCGCTCGGCCGCCTTGGCGTTGTTCGTGGTGACGAACTCGGCCCAGTCGGCTTGCTCCTTCGCGGTCTTGCGGTGATTGGCTTGGTCAAGTTCGGCTTTTGCCGCCGTCATCTTCACCTGGTGCAGTTGCCAGCCCGTCAGATACGAATTGATCTCTTGGGCAGCGACTGGATTGCCATTGGCCGCATAGTTGTTCATCGCCCTGACAAGGGTATCGATGTCGGCCTGCGACTTGATGTCGGCGTAATCGCGGTTATTGACGTCAACCAACCCCTGCATGACTTCGGGGAGCTTGGCCTCGTACTTTTGCCTTGCCTCTTCCGCCTGCTGCTCCTTGGCCGTGAGGCCCTTGAGCTTTTCAGCGGCTTCATTTTGGACTCGGCGCACCTCTGCGCTGGCCTTGCTGTCCTGCGCGGTCAGGTATTCCTGAGTGGCGCGGGGTAGAGCGGTCCAGTGTTCGGCCTGTTCCTTTGTCCAAGACCTCGGAAGCGGGAGTGGCGGCGTTTCGGCCGGGTCCTCTTCCTCCATCTCGCCGGTAGCCTGCTCAGCAGGGGCGGCGTTGGCCTCAACAGCCAATTGCGGGTCTGCGGTCGCCGGATCGGCGCTCTCGGCAGGGGATTTCTTCTCGCGATCGATCATGAAAGCCGCGGCGCTCTCGGCGCTCTCGAAGCTTTCCGGCGTAGGGGTAGCGCTCCCCGCGATCTGCGTGGTTTCGTCGGTCATGTGGTTTCCTGGGTGGTTAAATGATGCCGAAGCGCTTCTTGCGTTCGGCGGTTTCGGCGATCTGCTTCAGTTCGGCCGCGGCAAGCTTGCCGTTCACGAGGACCGCGGTCAGGTGATCGCGGACCTTCCCGACGATGTTGACGGCGAGGAACAGCTTTTCACGGGCTTGGGCCTCATCGACGTGCGTGTTGCGCCATGCAGCCGTGTAGCTGTCCTCCAGCGTCTGGAACGCCTCGGTGAGGAGGTCGCTTTCGATCAGGGATTGCGCGCGTGCGGCGCGGTCCTGATCGCGGAGGAGCTTGTTTTCGTCGCTCATGCTGGCTTGTCCGCCACTGGGACGCCTTCTTCGCGAAGGCGCTCAACCAGCTTTTCGCGCTCTTCTTCGTCCAGCTTGCCGAGCGCCGAAAACGGCCCGTAGATCGCTTGCGCGGTCGTGACATACGTCATGAACGTTGGTTCGTCGCTCAATGCATCATCCTCTGCAGCTCAGCCCGCACCGCCCCCATGGGCCACTGATCGACCACGGTTTGCCGGAACAGCTTGTGGCCTACATACCAAGGCGTGGTGTCGCCGCTCATCCAGCGCCAGCAAGGGGCGCGGCCGAGCAGCATCAGAACAGGCTTGCCGAGCGCGCCGGCCATGTGGGCGTTGGCGCTGTCCGTCGCCACGATGACGTCCATGGCGGCAATTGCTCGAGCAGTAGAGCGCCAATCGGTCAGCGTGGATCCAAGATCGGCAATGAACCCGTCTAGCCCAAGGTTCGATATCTCCTGCGGCCCTGGCCTCACCTGTAGCGAGTAGAATGCTGCGCCCGGAAGATCGAACAGCGGGCAGAAATCCTCAAGATTGGCCGAGCGGAGCGCGTCGTTGGCATATCCGGGCGAGCCCTTCCACGACAGCCCGACCTTGAGCTTGCCGCGATCCGGGAGTTTGATCGGCTTGGCCGCCATGTAGGCCAGTCCGAGCACGTCGCGGTATTCGATGCCCATCAGGGCGGCTGCGGCCATCGGCGAGGTGACGAAATCAGCCTCGAACGGGCCTTCCTCGCTGATTACGTCGTCGAAGCAGTCGAATTGCTCGTTGATGAGAGGAGCGAGGCTTTCAGGTCCGGAGAAGGTAAGATCCCGGCAAAGAGCTTTGAGGAGTGGAGCAAACCGGATGAACTGCAGGCTATCCCCAAACCCCTGCTCGTGCGTGAGAATAACTCGCTTGCCGTCGAGAGGCTCGCCTCCCCACCACGGTATCCCGCTGTCGCTGATGGGCTTTCTTGGTTTGATGTGGTGCTGCACCTCGAACTCATATAGCCCCTCCTTCAGATGCCCCAGCGCCAGCTTCGCAATCGCGATCGAGTGCGCCAGTTTCGGTTCGTTCGGATCGGCCTGCCGTGCCAGCTCGTACCAGCGCAGCGCAACCGCGTATTCCCCGCGATCGTGATGCGCAAGCCCGATATGGTGCAGGGTGATTGCATTGCGATCATGCGGCGCGATCTCAAGCGCGCGGCGGAACATGTCGATGCTGTCATGTCCGCCGCGCATGAGGGCAGAGGCATAGTTGAATACCGCAATGAACTCACCCGGCGCCACATCAGCGCAGCGCTTGGCCAAGGCCAGTTGCGCCGGGCTGCGCTTGGTGGTCGAAAGCAGCGTATATTGGTTGGATAGCTGCTCAGGATCGTCAGGGTTGGCAAGTAGCTTCGCGGCCGTTTGCTTGTAGGCCGCGACGAGTTCGGTCATTTATGGCCCTTGGGCGTCTTGTGGGGCTTCGCGGCGTCCTCGTCATCGTCGCCCTCATGGCTCGGCGGCACTGGATCGGCCCGCTTGGGTGCGGCGAGCGCGCCGGGGATGGAACCTTGCATCGCCGGCGGCGGCACACGCATGGCCGGGCCAGCGTTCTCGAATTGCGGTCGATCCAACTGATGGACTGGATGTTCCGGCTCCGGTTTCATGTTGTGCGCGATCGCCGCCTTGTGCTCTTTCGCTTTCGCCAGCGCGTCGGTGGCCTCTCCATGGCTCAGATCGCCAGTCTTGAAGATACGCCAGCCGGCGTCCTCCATGGCAGCAAAGATGCTCTCGACTTCGGCCGACTGCAGGCGCCGCAGATCGGTGCCATTGTGCAGGAAGTTGAACAGGTCCTTATCCATCGGTCTTTTTCTCCGGTTTTGTCTTGATCTGCTCCATTTTTGCGCGATGTGATGCGTCGTTGTGTTCCATTTTCTGGTCGTGCTGGTGCGCCGTTGAGGCGACGTCAACCACTTTAGTCACAAGGTCGGCGTGATGCGCCTGCTGGTCATGGCGGGCCTTCTGCTCGGCCAGTGCTGTCTTCAGGTGCGCGTCGAGCAGCGCAACCTTCGCGTCCAGATCGGCTTTGATCTTCGCCAGCGCGATTTCAGCCTGTGTCTTGACCTGTTGGTGAATGGCGTCGGCCTGGATCTTGGCCTGGTCCTGTTCCGCCTTCTGCTGGGCGATCTGCATGGCGCCCTGCTGCTTGGCCTGTTCGATCTGCAGCTTTGGATCGGCCTGTGGCGGCGGGGGCGGATGCTTCAGCGAGCCATCGGGGTTCTTCTCGCTCGGGTCATTGAAGAACCGGTTCGGGTTCTTGTGGCCCATGATGCGGGTCAGCTCGGCCGCGGTGTTGTAGAGTTCCCGATCGCCCACAAGGTTGGTCTTACCTGCGAGTATGATCTCTTTCTGTGCGTTAGCCAGCGCCATGGTCTGCGCAAACTGCTGCGCCTTGCCGCCAGATCCGAGCCCGACGTTGATCGTCATGTCGTCCCGCGTCTTCCAGTTGCGCGGGTCGACCGGAATCCATTTATTGCGGAGCCGAACGGTCTGCTGCTCCTGCCCGTGGCTGCGGATGGTGTGATGCAGCAACGCGAAGATATCCCGCACGCCCTCGGCCACGATCCGGGCCACTAGCTTGATGCGCATCTGCGAGGCCGAGAACACCTGAGCAACGGCGGTCGCGGACTGGTTCTGCAGCGCGTTGGCGTCGATGCCCTGGGTTTGCTTGGAGAGGCCAGTGCGGGCCTCCAGCTCGGCATCGATGTACTGCATCATCGGGTAGATCGACCCTGTGATGTCTGGCACTTTCTGCCATTGCAGCAAGCCGCCTGTCTCGGTTCTCACGATCCCGCCGGGGCGCGACACCAAGAGATCATCCAGAGTATTTGGCCCGCATGCCGCCTTTGGAACTTCAACACGAGCATTGTTCTGCAGATAAAGATTGTCCAGCGCGCCCCGCTTCAGCGCCGTCTTCTCCCGCTGCGCCGGCATGACAAGATCGGCGATCGACCGGCCAAAGAACCGATGCGTGATCGGAACAGGAGTCGTTGCAGCGAACGGGATCACGTCCACCGGCTCAATCACCGGCTTGCCGTCCTTCTTCAGCACATCCCCGAGATCGCCACCGGTGACGACCATGTAAAGGCACGGCCGCCCGTTGCCCTCGTAGTCCATCCGAACATAGTGCTCGGTGATCTTGACCGGCTGGGCCGCGGTATTCAGGTCGGAGGATGTCCAGTAGCTTTCCTGGACGGAATCCCGTGCCTGGGTCTCAACCGCGGTCGGGGCCTGTCCGGTCCACGTCGTGATGGCGTTGATCTGGTCCTTGTCGAAGCCCTCGGCGATCAGTTGCGCGCGGGTCTTGGTGACCACCTCATGGAAGCAGTAGTTGCAGGTCTTGATGTCGCGGGCTGCGCGCTCGATGCCGAACTCTTCCGGAGGTACGCCGAGCACGCGAGCACGGGCCAGCTTGCGGGTCGTGACGAGGGTAACGTCATGCGTGATAGGCTTGGGCGGCTCGGCCGGGATGGCGGCCAGCTGCTGGGCGGGGGACACGTTGAGAGCCGTTGGCAGCGAGCCTCCGAGGGCCTGCGGAGGGAGAGGGGCGTTCACTTAATCAGCCTCCCCATCCTCTACCTTCTCCAAGAAGGCCGTATACTTCGCATTGCGCCCATAAGCTGATGGAGGCTCCAGCGTTACCGTGACCAAGGTCCAACCCACCCCACGAGCGTTAACCTGTCGCACGACCTCTTCTGCAGAGCTTGCGGTAGTCGTGTCATATCTCACTTTCCAGCGTCCGACCGCCATCAATACGCCTCGGCCTCTTCCTTGGGCTCCGCGGCCTCTTCAGCCTCGCCGTTCTTGGTATGAGCCACGATCTTCATCGCCCCCTTGCTCATCTCCACGGCCATCGCAAGCGCGGCAAACTGGTCCTCGGTCAGGTCGTAATACGTCTCCCGCTCCTCCTGCTCCGTCTCTTCCCACCAGATTTTCACAATCCCGGTTTTCGAGAGCAGCGCATCCTTGATGAAGCCGTACAGCACCATAAAGCCGGGGTTCTGCTGCATGAAGACGTGATTGACGTAATCGGTCTCCTGCTGCGCGGCCTCTTCGTCCTCGGGCCCGACAGGCTCGAACAGCACCACCTCGTCAGATCCGGCGAAGATGTCCATCAGGTGGGGCAGCATGCCCTCGATGGTGTCGGCCACGTCGGTTGACACAGCTCGGGAACGGCCATCCTGCGCCGGCATGTCGGCGGCCATGTTGCCGAGGTAGTAATCCATGGCATTGGCGCGCTCTTCAGCCAGGTTGGCAGCCGATAGTGCAGCCATAGCTGCGGCTTTCTCGGAGCCGAGCATCGCCTTGATGGTGTCGACGTCCATTTTAGCCAAGGACTATACCCTCATGCATGGCTCTGGCCCAGCGAGCGGCAATCATCCGGCGCGTTTGCTGCTGCGTCATACCGGTTAGATAGGGCCTGCCGCTGTCCTGGAATGATAATGCACACTGGGCATAAATGTTTGCCACCATGACGCTTTCGCGGATCACGCCGGATCGAACTTCAGCCACAAGCGTTGCCGTCACCGCCACCCCGAGTTCCCATAGTTCAGCGCCCGGTTGAAATTCGCCTCGTTGGCCGGGGGCGTGTAGCAGATCGCCATCAGGCCCAGCGCATCAGCAGCATGACTAGACCAGTCGTGATCAGGCCCCAGCCCGACATTACGAATATCGTCCTTGCGTTCATGATAGAACCCGATGGCATCGCGCCCCGCTTCCGTTGTGTCCTCGTTGAACCAAAGCTGCGGACCAAGCCGACGCAGCGCTTCAATCCGCTGCATGGCCGCTCCTCGCCCCTGGTTCTTGACTGGCGGTTCGACATTGAATCCTGCATCCCTCAAATGGTCCTCATACCGCTTGCCGGTGACGTTGTTCTCGTTCACGCCGTCGTGCGGGAGATAGATGATAGCGCGCTCATAGCCTCTGGAGCGCAGCCAGTTGACATGAAACGCTAGGACTTGGCCTTGGGACTCGTAGTAGTCGAGGACTCGGATTTCCTGTCCGACCCACTGGACGATCCAGATAGTGAAAGCATCTGCTGAGGCGCCGCTCCCGCCAATGTCGATGAAGGCCCTAAGCGGCAGCAGGGGATCTGCGGCAACTCTACCAATGCGACCAGTTCGTCTGGCTTCACCGAGTAGGCCCGCAAAGTAGGCCCCTTCGAATGCTCTTGCATATCCACCCTCGTAAGTGTGCTCGTACCGATCCGGATAAAGCTGCTGCTCGAGCAGCCGTTCCGCCTCAAGCGTCTTGGTCCACCACGGATTGTCACGCCAGTTAGCCTGCACGACAACCGAGCCATCAGGCTTCTTGCCGCGCAGGAACTCGTCAACCGCATCCACCTTGCGCCGTGGGTTCCACGAGAACCACAGCTCGGATCCCTCATCGCGAATGGTCGGCCGCAACAGTGACAAGCTCCGCGCGCTCATCGTCTGCGCTTCGTCCGTCCATGCGATCCGGAAGCCCTCAAGCGACTTGATCGACTCCGCGGTGTGGTCCTGCATGCCCGTGAACATGATCAGGCCGTCGCCAGGTGTCGCTATCCGGTCGTGAAAGACCTTGAACCCCTGCCCTACCCCAAGGGCGCTGATTTTGTCCTCGATCAACCGTTTCGAGCTTTGCGATAGTGTGCGCTGCACCTCGCGGATGCAGACTGCTCTCGTCCCCTTGACCGCTTGGCATTCCTCAACGACGAGTTCGCCGAAGAAATGCGATTTGCCAGAGCCTCGGCCGCCGTGCGCGCCCTTGTAACGGGCCGGCGCTAGGAGGGGCTGGAAGATCCTAGCTGTCGGTATGCGGAGCGTCGACAATCACGCGCTCAATACGGACGATCAGCGGTGCGCCATCATCGTCGCCGGAGATCGGCTGCGTGGGTTTGCCCCAGCCGCGATCCAGCAGGACCTGGGCAGCCGCGATCCGGGCAGACGGCGGCGCTTTCTTCTGGTTCATGATGCTGGCAAGGGCAGCAATAGCGTTCTCTGTGTGCGCCCGCGCCAAAGATCGGATATTCGCCGAAGTTTTAGCCATTTAAGTTCATAGGGTTGCTCGAAAATGCCTCACGAACCTGGGCGGGCGTGGCGCCGGCTTTCACCCTCACAGACAGCGTTCCCATCCTGTAGACCTCGGTCCTGCCGCCGTCCTCATAGGACATGGTTATGGGGGCAATGGCCGGGTGACCAGCCATTGCCTGTTGAACGTCAATGATGCTCATGATTCCGAATTGGGTGAGTGGTGGTCCCGGCTGGAATTGAACCTAGCGAACAGCCCCCTGACCTGAGAGCCCTTCCACTGCCAAGGCAGGACCGGAATTGGAGTAAATCTTGCCGGCTTTCCACCTCTGGTTTTCGACGCCAAAAATGGTCTTTCTAGATTTAATCCCCAGCCGGCATGGGAAACCCGTGATCAAATCGGGTTCTAGAACAAAACTGGCGATCCCCCTCAGAATTGCACTGAGGCCGTAAGCGGGGCGGGGGCAGTGCCGGGACCGTTGTATGGAAAAGACACAAGCCGCCCTGCGGGTGAAGCGCGGGAACCGGCCCGAGCAGCTAAATGTGATTTGCCCACAGATGTCATTTAGCATTCCGCTAAAAAGGCTTCAGGCTGCGGATAACTTCGGCAGCGATCACCCACGCTCGCTTATACACCGCGTTTCCGCTGCGCTCCTCTACGGCCTTGGCCGCTCGTTCCAGAACACGCCGGATGATCTCCTCATCCCGCAACTGTTCTGCAGTCTTATCAATCGTCATGCCGCCCTCACCCCATGTGCGGTAGATTTGCCGTAGGTATTGGTGTCCTTGATCTTGAACTGATAGACGCCCTTGCGGATTCCGGTCACGGTCGCCAACATGTCCTCAAACTCGCCGGCAACGACCCGGATACGAGCCCCAACGGGAATAGGACCTTGGGCGACCTCATCCCATTCGCCTCGCATGTACCGGAAGCGAAGGTCGTGAACCCAATGAGCCGGGAAAGGCGTAGGAGACCCCAGGTTCGAGATGAACCCTTCGATGCCGTTTGTGGCCTTTACGGAGCCGAAGGATTGGCGCGGGTGGTCGACCTGGACAAACACGTACCGTCCGAACAAAGGCTTCTCTACGGCCTTCTTAACGCGAGCATGAGACACCCACCGACGTGTCTTCGGATAGAAGCTGCTGAACCCGCGCGAGTGCAGATCCATCGCGGCCCGCGCCTGACAGTTCGGGTTTGTGGTCACGCAATACCAGCGCGCGGTATCGCTCGGCTGGGGCTCGGAGACCTCTTCACGTTTCGACAGATCGACGTATTCGACGACTTGACCGATTTCGTACAAGCGCGGTTGGTCGTGGCCCTTGGCGGGATTGTACGGTGAACGGGCGCGTGTCATTTTCCACTCTCCAAGCCGACGCTTCCAGCTTTCCAAATAACCAGCCCCACGCAGAAAAGCGCGCCGACGGCTCCAAACTGACTGATGATCGCCAAGGCCATCAACGCCAAGCCGATCAAACAGAAGGAAATGTCATACTTCGTGTCCTCGTCGGCTTCCTTCCAAAGAGTCTTCAGTCTTTGAAGTGATTTGCGGGTTCCAGCCCATGAGTCGCTCATTCCGCTGCTCCGTGATGGTGCCATGTGCACAGACGAATCCCCAGCCTGCGCTGGTACATGTAGATCGTGCGGGCTTTGACGCCGAGGGCGTCGGCCAGGATGAAGGGATCGACCGTCGGGTTTGCCCGTAGGTAGGCGTCACGCTCCGGGGTGAACACGCGAGAGCGGCGGATCGGATAGAGGTCTGGCGCGTAGACGCTCATTGCTCAGGCCTCCGGGGGAAGCGGGAGGGGCATCCAGTGGGTTATCTCGCTACTGAGCGGCTTACCACCTCCGATTGTTTCCCACGCTCCACCACCCCACCCGGTCCATGCGATTGACTGCACATCAAGCCGAGAGGCGTAGCCAGCCATGCCGGGGAAATAACCTAACACTCGCGTCCCATCCTTCGGCGCGCTGTCTATCGTCCGCCACGGCGAGGGCATCGCGGCGATAGCGGCGCGGGCGGCTTTGAGAAAGTTGCGATACATTTCGCCGGCTGCAGCTCGGTCGGCCTGCTCTGGCGAAAAGCCGTCGTCAATTTCGTACTGGCGGCACAGCGCCCGCGAGACACGCTCCTCCGTCTCCTCGATCTCAGTCATTGCAGACCCCTTTGCTTTTCAAACCGTAGTGTCACAGTCCACCCACCACTGGCGGTGGCTTCTTCGGCTTGCCGCGCGATGCCTTCTTCTCCAGCCAGTCGCGACGGAATATCCGCGTCAAGACGATTTCGTCAAACTCCGCACGATGAATGCTGACCAATATAGCCAGGGCCGTGAGTTCGTCCTTCAGCCGTTCTCCGCGATCGTCGCGCGCTCGGTAGCCTCCGCCATGTTCCCAGATGATTTCTCGCTCAACGGCCTTGCGCGGATCGTCCTCCCATGTTCCCCACCTGCGGCAGGTGTCGGAACACGTCATACAGGTCAACATGGCGCAACGCTGCTGGCCGAGATCTTTGAGGCGCTGAAAGAACGCCTCGCGCGTGATCGCCTTGACGCTGGCCGTACTGTATCCGCACTCGGTGATCGCACCTTCTTGAGTGCGCCAAGGTAGCAGCGGACGGATGATGTGGTCGACTGGCTCTTTCATCGCTCATTCCCCCTCAAACTGGCAGATCATCAATGCCGCCAGGCCACGGCACCAGAAACAGCTCAGACTGTGCCTGCATCGCTTCAAGCCATGCGATACTCACCATGAGGCCGGCGCCCAATAAAAACGCACCAGCAAGCTCCTGAGGGCCTTGAGCAGCCCTCCGCTTGGCCGCCCGATAGTCGGAGAGAACGACGACGTTGGTCATTGCAAGGAACCCCTGTTAACGCGGAGTGCCATCAAACGGACGGCGCTGCACGATTCCGGCTTCAATCTTGTTCGCGATGTCGTGGCGCCTGAGAAAATCCCATGCCCTTCGTGTCCAATGCGCGTCTGCTAGAGCATGGTGCTCTAGCGTCTCCTGCTTCGGCAGCTCTGGGTTGCCGACGTCATCGCAAAGCTGTTTGACGTCACGGCAGTACATCGGCCACCCCTCGGGCAAGTCCATCATCGTCCCGAATAGTTGGCACAGCACGACCCAATCATAGTCGGCGTAGTAGGCCCAGAACTCCGGCTTCTCCCCAGCAAAAGCCACGATGGCGTCGGCAATCTCGCGACGACTCCAACCGTAGCCACTGCCTCGAAGATGGACTATGACGTTCTCCTTGACCCAAGGGCTCGCCCGTTCGTGGTCACATTCAGAGTTCTCGGCGTAGAACGTCCCGCCGTCCTCTCGCACCATGCCGATGCTGATGAGGTCTATCGTCTTACCGTCTTCGATAAACTCGGTATCAAACCAGATTTTCATTGCAATGACTCCTCAAGCTTTTCGAGAGCAACAGCGATGCGCCGTAACTTCTCGGCAATGCGATCAAACTTCCATCCCAGCCAGAGCGTGCAGGCCGAGATAACGATTAGCGTCATTCGGCTGTCTTCCGCTGGAAGTAGGTCTTCAACCACTCCCGACTTGCCTCTAGCCGGGCCTGCACGTCGCCGCGCTTCGATGGCTCGCGGAGGCCCGAAGCGGGGATTCCCGTTTCGAGCGTGGTGGGGATTCCCACCTCGATCTTCGGAGCCTCACGCACTGAACCGTCAGATGGATCTCGGATCATTGCCTCGCCTCCGCGCTGAGCTTCTCGATGATGTCCCGCGGACACCGGCAAGCCGGCGATTCCGGATCCGGCCCGGCCTGGTGTGACCAGTAGCCGGTCTTCGTCCACGTCCGCACGATCGGCTCCCAATCGATGGCCTTAGGCTCGCCAAAGGCAACGACGGCGACCTCGAGGAAATCCTCCGAGTTGAGCCAACTCGCCGGCATGGGAATAAATTCCGTACCCACTTTCGAGCGCAGCGTCTCGCCAAGTCGCACGGCTGCCGCGATAATGATTTTGGGATCAACCCCAGTCTTCACCAACGAATTGAATTTCTTCTCTGCAGCCTTCCAGCCGTAGTTCCCATTGCGCTTGGGGTAAGCCTTCCGAAGAGATTCAAAATCCTCACTCGAAGGCGAAGCCGCACGAGATTTCTTCTCTGTCTCTTCTCTTGTTCTCTTCTCTATATCCTCTTCTCTAGGCAAGCAGGTTGCTTGCAAGGGTGCTAGCACTTCGCTAGCAGAGAAAAAACCTGAGTCTATTAAAGGGGTTAGGGCTGTGCGCAAATCCTCAACACTCATGTGGACGCGGAATGCGATCTTCTCGATAGATGCGTCGATAGAACCGTCTTCGTACTCGCTTGCTAGCAGCCATAGCATTGGCGCTAGCGCCCTGCTAGCAACCGGCAAGCGCACGAACTCGAAGTCTGTCATCAACCCCTTGTGGAGTTTGATCCATGACGGCGTGCGCTCCTTATAGTGCTGGAATGATTTCCAGTTCTTCGGCGTTAGGATCACGATCGGCCCTTTCGAGCTTTCTCGGCTGCGGCCATAATTTGCCGGCACACGTTCTCGGCATCGGCAGGATTGATCATCACCCGCAAATAGCTTTCCGACTTTTGATCGGTCCATTCTTGGCAAAGCACGACGTGCCCACAGCCCCCTACGAAGACGTCTACAGGCATAACCTCGAAGGTCTTGAGACCGGCCATTACTTGATCCCCATGTGACCGCGGTAAAGGTCGATCATGGATTCTCTGGCTTGGCGCTTCTCTTGGTCTTCTCGCCGAGCTCGCACGATCGCCTTGAGCGCAGGCACGTCGAACCCATTGCTCGCTGCTTCCTTGTAGATGTCAGATCGATCCGAACCGATGCTTTTGATCTCGGCTTCCAGAGCCTCAACCCGCTCAATTATCGACCTGAGTTGTTCCTTCGAATTGCCGCCCAGCGTCTCGCTCATGCCTATCCCCGATTTGTGATGATGAGTATTCACGCAAGGCAACTGATGCGGCATCAATGAGAACGTTGGCCAGATGCGCCTTTGTAATCTCGATGCGTTGAAGCTCGCCGTCTCCGATCTGGTAGTTGAAGATGAAGACCCCAGGAGACGGAAAGGTCATGTAGGCGAGCTTTGCTTTCATGCTGGCGCTCCTTCAATGTGATAGACAGCCCGCATTAGTTCGACTGTGTTGCGAACGCTGTATTTTCCCAACAGATTGGCCCGATGCTCCTCTACCGTACGGTGGGAGATGCCAAGGCTTTCTCCGACTTCTTTATTCTCGTATCCTTGCAGGAGGAGATCACGGACCTGCTTTTCCCGCCGAGTGAGGCGAGCTGCTCTCATGCTGCACGACCTTCCTTGCGAAGCTGCGCCGTCATTTCGGCTTTCAGCGCGGCTTCAAGCTCACCCCTGCGGATCGATCGCGGCGGCTCGGCTTTGACAAGGGCTTGCAGATGGGCGATCCGGTGTGGCCGGGGAAGGCGCTGGAGGCGCTTCAAGGTGGTGAAGATGTCGGTCATGTCAGTTCCGCTTTGATCGTCCCCACGAACGCGGCGAAGTGGTCGAACTGCGCGACTCTCGCGGCGATCTTTCGGCACGCGTGGATCACGGTCGTATGGTCACGTCCTCCAAAGCGTTTTCCGATTTCTATTGTCGATCGCGTCGTGAGCACCTTGCAGAGGTACATGGCGATCTGGCGGGGCTCGATGACGGCGCTATCCCGTCGCACCGAGATCAGATCGTTGACGGTCACGCCGGGGAAATGCCGCAGCACCGCCTGTTGAATGAGAATGATGCGCGGGCCGAAGCAGTTCCTCTCAGAGAGGACTGACAATATATCCTCGGCTTCACGCAACAGGTGATCCGGGATCGGCGGAAGGTTGAGGATTGGTGCTGGAGTCGGTGGCGGTGGCGGTGGCGGTGGTAAAGGCGCCGGCACCAATGCAGCCGCGCGCCGCGCAATGTCGGCGTGAAACCGCTTCGAACGTTCGTTGATTTGCAGGACTGTCGGTGTGATGCTGTTTGCCCCTTGCATGGTCACTCCTTCACTGGTGGGTCTTGGTCATGGGTGAATGTCACCGATCCGATCTCCGCGCACAGGATCTGGCGAGCCGCCGAAAGCTGAGCCGCAGCCGCGCAAAGCGCAGCATCAGAATGGTGCACGCCAGTTTTGCGAGCGAGATTGATTTCATTCGAAAGCCTTGAAATTTCGACCTGCAGGACAGCAACGAACTCGGCTTTGATCCTATTCATCAGCCAGTTCGGAACGATCTTGGTCCGAAGGCGGCGAATGTTTTCGAGAGTGCCAGGCGAGGTACGCAGCCGGCGCGCTAGGATGATACGCGCCTCCTGTACCTTGATGCCCAGCCGCTTAGCTTCCGCATCTTCGATTGTGCGGGCGAAGTGATGAACCGCTTCCACGTCGGTTATGGCGTTCATTTGGACAAACTCTCCATCGTCGATGGACACTGTGGTATTCCTTTCATGCTCAACTCCTGAACATGGAAGGACAGAATGACAATGAACCACTCAGTTTCTTGACCCTCGCGGCGGCAACCGCGAATGTGGTCAGGCATTTACGGCTAGACGAACAGAAGGAAGGCGACGAACCCGATCAAGAACGCCGGGACCGAAAAGATGAACAGAAGAGCGAAGAGCAACGCCGGTTTCTCGAATGTCGGCTGCGTGAGATCGCGGCGTTTGAGAACCGGGTGAATGGCGGAAAGAGATTCAAGCGGTGAGCGCAGGGGAGGATGAAGATGAAGCTGCCACGCATCACATGGCCTCGGCTGACGATCGTGTCGTTCTTCATCTGGCTCGGAATTGTAATGATCGTTGGCGGGCTTTGGACGTTGGCCAAGCACTGGCCAGGATAAAATCCGGCGCATTGGCGCGCCGTAGTGAACCGGGGCTCGGGAGGAGCGCTCCGGGACTGAATGAGTTTCTGACGGGCCGGGCGCTACTCCGGCTTGCTGGTGCTTTTCCGCTCGTCCGCTGGTTCTCTCAGGCATTCCCGCCCGCCCAGCATGAGGCGAGGCCTTCGCTTGCCTCTCAGACGTCCCCAGCTTCGGTCCTGCGTGTCTGCTTTCCACGCCGCCGTCAGAATAGGAATCCGAATTGCGCCAGCCCCCGGGCGCAATGGAGCCGGCCGGGCGATCGTCAGCCCCAGCGCCCGGTCGGCTCTTCATTCCGAAGTTACGAGGCATCGGAGTTGCCCCATACAGCGCTACCGGTCGCCGTCACTTTCGCGACAAAAATATGGCAAGTGCGGCAGTTCGCCACAGAAAGGACACGTTTGCTGTTAACCTGTGTTAATCGCTCTTGGGTTGCAAAAACCAAGAGCGCACGGGGTATGGCGTGCCAAACGTCTACGACATCGCTCATGCACGCGCCTCCAAGGAGGGGCGCGGCACCTCAGCGGGCCAGTCACAACCTTCCGGCCAGCGCTCCGAAAACCAGAGCATGACGTCATCGTACTTGCGTGCGGTGAATGTTGTGGAGCCCTCAACGACGCGATCGAAGAAACGCCAATCGCCAGCAGCCAAGCGGCCCAAAGTCGTCAAACTGAGAGACCGCGCCCCTGCATATGCCGAAGCGCAAGCCATGAGATTTGAGCGCAATTCTGTTTCCATGGCTGAGCAGCATAGTCGGAGTTTTCCGACCGCGCAAGAGGAAAAAGTCGGAAACTTCCAACTAGCCGCGCCTGCTGAAAAGTCGGACAAATCCGCTATGGCAACAGTGGACGAAATCCGGCAGACAATTGCGCTCGCCATGCAGCGAAAGAACGAGGGCCCCGTTGAGGTCGCCCTCGATATGGAGCTGGAGCGGAATCACCTCAGGGACTTCCTGGAGGGCCGAAAGCAATCCCTCAAGACTGAGGTCATGCTGGCGATCGCCGAACGATATTCTATACCTTTCAAGGACTTGATTATAACGAAGCGAAGGGTCGTGCGGCGCATCGCATAGCCTCAGTCGGATTTTTCCAACTTTTCTATTGACGGTCGGACTTTTCCGACTTACGGTGTCTTCATCAGGCCATCTGATGGAGAGCCGCCTTGGAACAGACCCGCACCCACCACTTCGACAACGGCGACGTCATCACCGGGCTTTGCCCGAACGGCGAGTTCGGCGCCTACCTTGAGCGCCATGACGGCCGCGTCCGTGGTTATGGCCACACCCGGTTCGCTGCGATCGCCGACCTCGTTGAATCGCTCGACCTGCAGGAGCCGGAAGACTTCGACCGTCAGGCCGCCGCGTTCGACCATGCGCATGATCTCCGCAAGAACTGGGAGCGCGTGTGATGCCCTACATGATTTCAACCGGCGCCCATTATCATTGGGTCGAGCGGATCACCGCAGAGACGAACACCCCCGGTGCGCTCAAGATCATCCTCCATGGGGCGGAGGACGTTTCTGACCAGCAGTTCAATCAGGCGGAGATAACGATCTTCACTGACAACGCGGCCCTAGCAAGGCGGCTTGCCGCTGCGATCAATGAATGTGCAAAGGCCCCGGCCCGCAAGCACGAGGTGGCCAATGGCTGAGCACACGAAACTGCCGTGGAAATTGGATGGCACATACATCACGAATGAGGACCCCAACGACGTGCGTTCGCCATCGATAGCTGATTGCGGCCGGTCCCCCACAATTGATCGCAAGACGCAAATCTCCAACGCCGCCTTCATCGTCGAGGCCGTGAACAACCACGACCGCCTCACCCGCGAGAACGAGGCGATGCGGAAGGCGCTGTATCAGATTTCTGACTACTCGCCGGCATCCACTATCCAGCCAGTTGCGATCGCCCGCACCGCCCTCTCCTCTCTCAAGGAAGGAACAGCCAATGGGTGAGCCGACCAGCTTCGACATCACATGGCGCGATGGCGCGTATTTCGTATCCGTCCCGAACTACGACGGCGGCACGGTTTACACGGCTGAGCATGTCGATCGGCTCACCCGAGAAAACGGCGAGCTGAAAGCCGCTTTGATGTCGTGCCGTACATCCTACGACGGCTACCAGATCACGAGCAATGATCAGTATGCCCAGGTGATTGATAACTTCTGGCGCGAGCTTCAGCGTATCGACAAGGCTGCGCGCACCGCTCTCAAGGAGCTATGCAAGTGACATTCAAGGTCATGAAAGAGCGTTGCGATCAATGCCTCTACGGTTCCGACAAGATCGTTAGCAATGCGCGCCGGTCGCAGATCATCCGCGAGATCACGCGAAAAGACTGTCACTTCATCTGCCACAAGGCATCGATCGCAGGCCAAAACGTGGCCTGTCGTGGCGATTTTGACCAGCGCGGTTGCGGCCAATTGGGGCGCATCATGGGGCGCCTGAATGCAATTGAGTTCGTGCCGGAGGCTTCTTTGAAGACTGCAAAGAAGGGATCTGGCAAATGACCCCACAAGATCGCGCCAACCTCGAACTCGCCCGATGGCAAGCCATGCGAGAGCTCTCGCCGGAAGAACGGATCGACCGGTTGATCTCGGATTTCTTCAAGGCGCCGGTGGATCTGGACGTCCGCTATTCCGACGTGCTCGCAGCGGTAAGAGCGGAGATGGCGGAGTGATTGCATACATCGCAGGAGCCCTGACGGTCGTCATCCTCCTGTTCGTTACGTGGCAGATCGGACAGCCGAGCGCAGACGATTACTCGCAATGCCGTGGCCTGGATAAGGTGGAGGATTGAAGATGACACTGGAAGATTGGGGTAAGAACGTAAGCCATCACCTTCAATTCATCGAGGCCGGCGCGTCGATGGCCGCGCGTCATGCTGCTGCGCTCCCGATCAGGCCGGGCTTCGAAACCCTCGCCGAGGATGAGTTGCAGAAGGCTCGCGAAACCCTGCAGGACGCGCTGACGAAAGTCATCATCGCACAGAACACCTATCAGGCGAAGCCGCTGGAAACAGCATGACACCAACACCTTGCGAGGACTGCGACAACGTTCACGCGGATACTCGCAAGCAATCTTTTACTCAGTGGCAGTGCGTAAAATTCCCGAAACTACGTGGACTAAACCCGATCGCTCCAAACTCCTGGATAGATCCTCCTTACATGAAATGCACCGGAATCAATGGGGGCTTTTGCCCCATGTTCACCTCAAGACGAAACGAAAGGATACCCAAATGAAGATGTCTGAAGAGTTCCCCAGCAAGTACCTCAAAGCCGCAGACCTGCAGGGCCGCGAGGTCCGGGTTACCATGGCCAACGTCGAGCGCGAGAAGATCGGCGACGACACCAAGCCGGTGCTCTACTTCAAGGGCAAGGATAAGGGCGTTGTCCTGAACAAAACCAACGCCGGCACGATCTCCGACGCTTACGGCGACGACACGGAAGATTGGTACGACCAGCCCCTTATCCTGTTTTCCGTCATGGTCGATTTTCAGGGCAAGGTTGCGCCTGCCATCCGCTGCCGCGTCCCGACCGCGAAGGACAATCGCCAGCAGCCGCGTCGTGAAGACCCGATTTCGAGCGGGCCGATCACTCCGCCACAGCGGGCGATCGGCGGCGTCTCTGACAACATGGAGTCGCCGCCGGCATTTCACGATGACGAAATCCCGTTCTGAGGATTGAGCAATGACCGTCGCCGATCAAGCCATCAACGCCGCCATATCGCTTGAAGCGAAGAAAGACGGCCTCGTCCAGAAGCAATCAGGCGACTGGAAGATGTCCTTCACCGTTCAGGCAATCGACATGAGCGATCGGCTGACGAAAGCGCCCATGGGAACGCGGTTTGCCATGGTGCTGGTGGAGATCGGCGACGATGAATTACCGGCTCCGACAGCGGCGGCTCCCCCCGTTGTCGAGGCGCCGCCCGAGCCGGTCAACCAGCCCCGGCCGGCTCGGGCCAGGCGTGATTGGCGGGATGTGTCGCCGGCAGAACAAGCATTCCTTCGGTGCCAGGATGTCGCCTTCGTTTCCTTCCTGAAAGAGGAATGGTCGCTCGAATGGCGGCAGGCTGGGAATATTGATCCAGCCGCAGATTGCGTGCGCCAGATTTGCGGCGTGGAGTCACGCAGCGAGCTTGCGACCAATCATCGATCAAGGATGCTGTGGAAGCAGTTGGACGACCAATTTCAGGCGTGGATGCGAGTCGGCGCATGAGCAGATCAACCCCCGAATGGATCGCCAAGAGAGACGACGACGCAATCCCTCCCCGCGTCAAGGTCAGGGTATTCGAACGCCACGGCGGCCGGTGCCATATTTCAGGCCGTCTCATCCGGGCCGGCGAGGCTTGGCAGTGCGACCACATCATAGCGCTGGTCAACGGCGGGGAGCACCGGGAAACGAACCTGGCGCCAGCGCTGACCGCCCCACACAAGGCCAAGACCGCGGAAGACGTAGCCGAGAAATCGAAGGTCTACCGCAAGCGGTCAAACCATCTCGGGATCAAGAAGCCCCGCACGATCAGGGCTTGGAGACGGTTTGACGGGACGATTGTTCACGCGCCGCGCGAGCGGTAATTTCATCCGTTTTGGGAAAACAGCGAGGGATTTGAAATGGACGCACAATTGAAAGCGAAGTGGGTCGCGGCGCTGCGAAGCGGAGAGTACCCGCAGGGTAATGGTTTTCTTGAAAAAGATGGCTGCTATTGCTGCTTAGGTGTTCTCTGCGCAATTCAGGACGAGCAGTGGAAAAAATATTTTCCCGACTCTCTCTATTCAGAGACGTTGCCGGATGCCGTCAATGGCGGATTGAGCGGGGCCGAAAGGCGCGAACTCGCAAGCCAAAATGATGGCGGATGCTCGTTCACCGAGATCGCCGACTACATCGAGAAGAACCTGTAGGTTTTCCGTCTTTGGGAATTAAAGCAACTCTGTAGCCGTGCGTACCAACCTCAAAATGAAGGAAATAGAATGGCCCATGTGTTTGAAGGACAACCCGATGGCCGGCAGGCAGACACCGCGATTCCGGTGAGCCGCTTCCGTCCGAAGTACCGTGCCCTGACGGACGATGAGAAGGCGCTGCACGATGCTCTGAAGGACAAGGCTGGCGAGCTTGAAGCGCTGTTCGGCAAGGTCAAGGCCGGCCGCTACAACTCGCTGGCGATGACCTCCCTGGAGCAGTCCATCATGTGGATCGTCAAGGAGCTGACGTCGTGACCGGGCGCCTAGGCGACGCCCCGATCCAGCAGGAATACCACGACATGATGAATGCTGTGGCACGAACTCTGGATCAAGCTTTCAACGGCGACGCCAAAGGCGCAGCGCGGGGGACGGGCTTTGTTTTGCTCGTCTTCCCGTTCGGTGACGCTGCCGGCGCGCGCTGCAACTTCATTTCGAACGGGGCTGACCGCCGAGACGTGGTGACCTTGATGCGCGAGATGATTGCGCGGTTTGAAGGTCAGCCCGAAGTCGTCGGGAAAGCCTGACTTTCGTTATTGCCCCGTCTGGGAAAGGCATTCGAAATGAGTGATTATAGCAACGATTGGTCGTGCGCCGCTGATTTCCTCGATGATATCGAGGTGGACGCAAAAGGCAAATGCGACTGGACCGCCGTAGCGAATGCTCAGACGCACATCAGGGCCGCACTACGCAACGCGCAAGGACAGGAGATCGCCAGCCTCCGCGCCCAGCTTGCGAGCGCCGTCAAGGTCATCCAAGGCGTGGTGGCTTCGTATCCGGTCGCAGCCGGCACCAGCAAGTACGGGCATGAGCCGGAATTTGACGGATACGGGTCGATCCGCGAATGCCGCCTCTTTCTTGAAAAGACGGCGCTAACTGACGAAGAAGGCAAGTCATGAGCGCCGCTCCCGCCTCCTCAATTCGCGCTCGACGGCTTCCCGGACAAAGTCCGTCCGGTCCTCGCCGTCAGCCAGAACGGCCTGGATACGGTCAAAAGTACCTTCGGGAAACCGGGCCTGCATGTCCTCGGCCCATCTTTTTGTTCTGCCCATCGATTATTTCTCATATGAGGTATTGACGATGCCGAATTTATCTCATATGATTTATCCATCGTCAAGACAGGAGATGGACATGCAGTACCGAGCACACATCGAAGGCTTCACCAACCACTTCCAGACGGTTGATTCCCTGAAGGCTTGGGCGCTCGGCCTGCTGGCCTCCCACCCCGATCTGCGCGGCAAGGAAGTCCAGATTTGGAAGGCGACTTGGGTTGGCCGCGAAGGCGCTTCCTACAGTGCCGCGCCCTCCAAAGTTTGTGTTTTGGGAGCCTGACATGAAGCGTTATTTCGTCAGCATGTACACGGACGGCCCCGCAACTCGATGGAACGTCATCGATCGCCAAACTCAGGAATGGGTTAGGCGCTTCGCCACGAAAAAAGAAGCGGAGGACTATGCGTCTGAATGGAGAAACACGGATGATCTACCGAGGGAACCGCTACACCCAAGGTCAGCAGCCTTGCCAGAATCTAAAGCGTGGCGAGGGAAGCTTCCCAGGTGTCGCTAACGTTCACCAGTGCCCGACATGCTGGGGCAACCGGACATGGTGCGAGAACTGCTGCAGCGATCACCATGACGCCGGATGGGAAACATGCAAGCCGGACGCCTACAAGGACGCTGAGGACGACATGCCCCCTTTCGCAGACGTTCTGTAATTCAACGCTTACGAGTTGGAACCGCAATGATTAAAGAAAA
>Ga0068851_10000224_pt1 | contig 27187 bp, 27 predicted proteins | sample KBSCornC12_FD_66588 | JGI IMG/M metagenome (GOLD analysis project Ga0068851, IMG submission 66588) | Corn rhizosphere microbial communities from Kellogg Biological Station, Michigan, USA - KBS Corn C1-2 | ecosystem: Host-associated > Plants > Roots > Rhizosphere > Soil ...
GTTTGCCTATCTGGCTGTCGTGATCGATCTGTATTCCCGCCGCGTGGTGGGTTGGTCGATGCAGAGCCGGCAGACCACCGATGTGGTGCTGCAGGCGCTGCACATGGCGGTATGGCGGCGTAAGCCGAAGCACCGGGTGCTGATCCATTCGGACCAGGGCTCGCAGTTCACCAGTATGGACTGGGCTGCGTTCATCCGGGCTCACAATCTTGAGCACTCGATGAGCCGGCGCGGCAATTGCCACGACAACGCGGTGGCCGAGAGCTTCTTCTCCTCGCTCAAGCGCGAGCACATCCGGCGCCGGACTTACAGAACCCGCGAGGAAGCCCGGCAGGACGTGTTCAATTACATCGAGATGTTCTACAACCCGGTTCGAAAGCAGGTCAGGAACGGGATGCTGTCGCCTGTCGAGTTCGAACGGCAGAAGATTTTGAAAGCGGAAGGCGTCTAGAAAACTAGGGGCTATTCATGCTATCATGGCGTATTACGGCTCAAATCATCCAGACAGGCCGTGGCTGAGAGACAAGAGCGCTCCCGTTTGGTGAGGAGAGCGAAATGTCCACATCGCAAGATCATTCATCTTTGTCCTTTCGACAGCGCGCAAGACAGGCCGACGTAGAGCGACAGGGGCTTGCCCTCGGGGCAGAGCGAGAACGCGCACGTTGCGCGGCTTCGGTTTCGCAAGACCGCGAACGCCAACTGGAGGGCGCGATAGACGACTGGGAAAATGAGGGAGGCACGGCATTCGGTATGCCTCCGTCAAGGCCCCATCTCCTGCGCAAACTTACCACTCTCCAACTGTCCGCCGACCTGTTTCGCGACGACACGTTGATGCGGGCCGTCACTCTGAACGGCCTGCTGGTCCTGATCGCGGGAGGAGCGGTGATTTTGTGGCTGAACAATTGACGCCAGCGCCCTCAAGCGCCGCATTTGGATCATGGAAAGAGGCATCATGAATATATCCCAGAACAGCGTTGGCCTGGCGGTTTCACTGATACAGGCACAATCTCGCCTGCCGTCTGTGCCGGCAAGCGAACTGATAAAATTACAGCGGCTGGAATGTCTGCTCACGACTGCTCGCGACAAGCTTGCGCGCGGGGGAGCGCTGTCCCGGGCCGATATGCAACGCCTCAACGGCGCCCTCGACGACCTGCAAGCCACGTGAGCGTCGCTGGCGGGTCGCGTGGTGAAGAAGGACCGGCGGCGGCATTCCTTTCCGCCCTTTCCCGTCCGCCTCGATTAGGTGCAGCCCTGAGCCATATCTGTGCTACAATGTGCGATCACCCGGATTTTTGCCCCAGGCATGTCGTGACAGAGAGACCATCGTGTTCCCGCCTGCAAATGGGAGATAATCGATGTCAGACGCTTTGCCGCCTACATGCCCCTCTAACGAGCAGCCGTCATGATCAGCCAGACCACCCACAAATCGGTGATATTTTCCGAGCCATTCCAACTGCCGGAATTCGAAACGCCTCTTCCCGCCGGCACCTATGATGTGGAAACGGAAGAGGAGGTGCTTGAGGGCAATGTCCATACGGCCTTACGCCGGATAGCTACAACGCTGCGCATCAGAAATGGCGCGGCCATCGAGCGTCACCCGGTCAACCCTGAGCATCTGGATGCGGCCTGGGAGCGCGATCAAAGGGCAGCGCGAGTGGCCGGGGTCCCGCCCGCGAATCGGGCCTCGGTTCCTCTCTGGGTCCAAAACATACCCGCCGACGACAGCCGATAGGTCAGCCATGCTCAACAGTTCAGCCATGTGCAGGCGGCAGGCAGCGTATCATCGGCAGGTCGCGGCGGCCTCACCCCTTGAGAAGGTGCGCAGGATCGCACTTGCGGCCGCCAACGCCTGGGAGGTCCAGGCCATGGAGGCGGAGGCACAGGAAAGCGGAGAGCGGGGCATGTTAAGCGCACAAGGCGCAGCGATCGCTCTGGAATTGCACCGGGAGGACGAGGAAAAGGAACGCGCCCTCATGAAGCGCGGCGCGGACAAGAGCGATTTCAATCGTCTGCAACGCCCTGCAGACGATTGAAAGACGCACCCGCCCAGCACGGATAACGTCATCAGCTTTTCAGCGTCACGATGCTCAATGTACCCGGCTTCTGCGAAGGGCTGGAGGCATTGTGCTTCCGGGGCTTTGCGGCCTTGGGTTTACGAACTTCGCGGTTCGATCTTTTCTGACTTTTGGCCATCGGAACGCTCCTTCAAGATCAAAATGGACGGCTCGCAGCAGGAACGGCGCAACCGGGATCAGCATTCCCGCTGAACCAGGCCGCCACCCTCATTCTCCCATTCGTCGAGGGCATCTTCGAGCTCAACCTTTCGTCCCGCAGCCCACGCCTCGTCGCCGGCTCTTCGAATATGGCCTTTCAACCAAATCCTGGCAGCGACGATTTTCTCATAGCCGTGGATCGATCCCGCATAGGCCATGCGGGCGACCGCCCCGACAAAATCATCATTCCTTTGGGGATTTTTCGTCTCATATTTACGCATCGTAATCATAGGAGGAGCTCCCATCAGGCAAGCGGGAGCGGATGTCTCTCTGTCACAGGATGCTTGCGATCAAAAGCGAGTGATGAAGCACTATACCATATATCCGGTTGGATGACGGCATCGATTCCATCCTCATGGCCAATATTTCTGCAGCCCGGAGAAAAGCTGCGAGATCACCGCATTCAGGTCGCCAGAACCGGCTGAGTAATTTCCGAGGCTTCTTTGCGAGCAGTGAACCCGACATTGTCGGCGAAGCGCGCTCGGAAGTGCGGATGGTTGCAGCAATACGGGGCGAGTGAAGCGGAAACATGGGGGAATTGCCATGACAAATGTGGGTCTGCACCGAAAGGGATCGCGTTCGGGAAGGAACTCGGCTTCCGATATCCTGACCAGACAGGATTTTCATCCATCCGGCAGTCCCAATTCGATCCGTCTGCGTTATTTCGCCCCGCCAGCCGATCTGCGATTGCACATCGGCTGCATATATCTGGTCACGACGGATACAGATCATGCCACTGGCATGATGGGCGCAGACTTTCCCCAATTGCGCTTCATGCTGTCGGGCAGCGGCCACTATATCTTTGCCGATTCCGCCACCTTCGCGACGCCGATGGTCTGCATGCTCGGCCCGACCATGGGGGCGACCCGCTTTCTGTTGGCTGGGCCTCTGCAAATGTTGGGGGTCGCATTGCTGCCGTTGGGCTGGCTTGCGCTTACCGGCCGTGATGCATCGGCGCATATTGACCGCCTTTATGACATGACGGCGAGTGCTGGTGGCGCCGCCCATGAGGAGATTCTCAGTCGACTCAAGGCAGCTGATGAGCCGGAAGAAGCGGTGATCTTGCTCTGGGATTATCTGCGAGCGAATATGGCCGAGGTGCGTCCGACGATAAGGGCATTTGTCGCTACGGTGGACGACTGGCTGGCCAGCGAGACATCGCCGCAAGTGCGCGAACTTCGGGCCGCCACCGGCCTCTCGGAACGGCAAGTCGGCAGGCTGACCAATCGCCTCTATGGTGCGCCCCCTCAATATCTGGCTCGCAAATATAGGGCGCTCCGCTTTGCCGTGCAGATCGCGCGCGGTGGTCAGGACCGGCACGGGATTTGCTACGACAGTTTTTATGACCAGTCTCATTCCATCAGGGAAATCAAGCAGTTCCTTGGCCGCACGCCCGGTCAGATCAGGAAACTGCCGATGGCCACGCAAATACCAGACGCGCCAGTTCAGGAAGCGACCTTGCCCCCATTTTACGCATGATCGATGCCCGGTGATTTTCTACGGTACGCTGGCTGATGCCCAAATCCGCAGCGATATTCTTGCTGGGATGCCCCAAAAGCACCATGTCCATTATTTGATGCTGCCGCTTCGTCAATGCAGCGATCCGGCGTGAGGCGGCTTCCTGGACCCCGGACGATTTACCGGCATCATGAGATTGTTCGAGCGCACCGCCAATGCTGGCGAGCAGTGCCGCGCGTCCGACCGGCTTTTCGATGAAATCGCAGGCACCCGCTTTCATCGCCTGAACCGCCAGCCCGATTTCGCCGCTGCCCGTGATGATGATCGCCGGCAATCGGTCGCCCCTGTCCCGAAGCGCTTCCAACAGTGCGATGCCGCTCATGCCGGGCAGGTTGGCGTCGATCAGCAGGCATCCCTCGCCCCCCGGCAGATATCCGGCGAGAAACGCCTCCGGGCTTCCAAAAGCCTCGACATGGCTGCCGTCGGCTTCCAGTACGTCGCGAAGGGACGCACAAATTTCCGGGTCGTCATCCACGACGAACACGGTGGGCACCGGACCGGCGCCCGACGCCCCATCCATCGGGGCGCCATGCGGCGCACTGTCCGGCAAGAGCCGCTCCATCGCCGCGGCAAGTTCGCGGGGCTGTACCGGCTTGCTCAGTTGCACACAATCCTGAAGCGCGATCTCCGCAAGGGAAGCCGTCGATATGTCGCCGGTCAGGATGATGCCGGGCACGGGATGATTAAGCAGATTGCGGAGCTTCGCCAGCAGTTGCAGGCCGTTCATGCCGCCCGGAAGATTATAGTCGGCCAGGATGATATCCGGCCGGATCGCTCCACCCGATACGAGCTTCACGGCAGTCTTTCCGTCCGGCGCGATCCTGACGATATGCCCTTCAGCCTTGAGCAGTTGCGCGAGCAGGTCAAGGACGTCGGGATCATCTTCAACAAGGATGATCTCGCAACCTGAGCGGGCCGTTTTTCCGGCATCATGCTCGCCCCGTTCGGCAACGAGCGCCGGGCGGGAGCCGCCGCTGCCTCGCCTGACGCCGATGGAAAAAACCGACCCTCTGCCGGGGGCCGACCGGACGCGCACTTCATGATCCAGCAATGCCCCGAGGCGCTGGACGATCGACAGGCCGAGGCCAAGACCAAGGCTGCGTTCGCGCGCGGCGTTGTCGACCTGATGAAATTCATCGAAGATCGCATGAAGCTGGTCTTCCGGGATACCGATCCCGCTGTCCCAGACTTCGATGCGCAGCCCGTCGCCGCTGCGTCGGCAGCCCAGCACTATGCGGCCCCGCTTGGTATATTTTATGGCGTTGGCAAGCAGATTACGCAGCATCTGTTCCAGCAGGCGCGGATCGCTTTCGACTATCGCAGAGCTTGGCCGGACATGCAGAGACAAATGCCTCGCCTGGGCCAGATAGGTGAATTCATTCTGCAGCCGGTCGAGCAAATCCCTGATCGGGAAGGCCACGGGCCGCGCCGTGATCACACCCGCTTCGATCTGGTTGATGTCGAGCAAAGCGTTGAGCATGCCCGACATCGCGCCGACCGTCTGATCGAACCGGGCGATCAGTTTCTGAGCATCCTCGCCTTCGACCAGCTGCGCCAGAAGCGCCTGTAGCAGCGTCAGCGATTGCAGCGGCTGCCGCAGGTCGTGGCTTGCCGCCGCCAGAAAGCTCGATTTGGCCAGGTTCGCCCGTTCAGCTTCCTGCCTCGCCGCGTCCACGGCCGATACGGCCAGCTTGCGCTCGGTGATATCGACGAAGGTAATGACGACGCCTTCGACCCGATTGTCATGGGCAAGATAGGGAAGAATGCGCCGCACGAACCAGACACCGTTCTTCGCGCCGATTTCGCGTTCAACGGCATCCTTGCCCGCCAGGACCGCCTGGGCATCGGTGAGCAGATCTTCATCCGTCGCGAGCGAATGGAGGTCGGCGAGCGGCCGGCCAATGTCGCCAGGTATGACGTTGAAAATGGATCTGGTTGCGGGCGTGAAAAAGCGGATGCTGAGTTCACGGTCAAGGAACAGCGTCGCCACATTCGTGCTGTAGAGCACGTTCTGCAAATCGTCGGCGGTCGTCCGCTGGCGATCAAGTGTTTCCTGGAGCTGCGAGTTCAGTGCCGTCAACTCCTCGTTGAGGGATTGCAACTCTTCCTTGGATGTCAGCAATTCTTCGTTGGTCGACTGGAACTCCTCGTTGACGGACAAGGCCTCCTCATTGATGGCTTTCTGTTCCTGGGTCGACATTTCCAGATTCTGCAGCGCATTCTGCAATTCGTCCTGGGTTTCTTCCAGTTCGCGTTCCAGATCGGCGATCCGGGACCGGTCGACACGCGCCAGGATGGAACCCGGCATGCGTTCCCGGCCAGTCTCTTCGATGAAGCAGACGAGCAACAGCTCCTCTCCCTCATGCGTCAGAAACCGGACATCGATGTCAAACCAGATCGTCGCGCCATCGCGGTTCAGCCGGCTGCGTCCGGCGCTGACCTGCGGCCTGTCCTTCCCGGCCTGTTCGATCGCGAGCCTCAGCTTCGTCCGCAAGGCAGGGGTCGCCATCGCGAGCAGGTCGTGCGAGGGGTAACCGGGCGCTACGCGCAGATATCGGTCCGTGGGGCCAAGCGAATAGAGGCACTGGCGCTGACGATTGACCAGCACGGCGGCCGGCGCATGCGTTCTGAGCACGGCCTGACGACACAGATCGGCAAGCGTCGCCTGACGCGCCGGCGGTTGCGTTCCGGTTGACGCGGCCAATGTGGGAATGCTCTCGTCGAAACTCAACGGAAAGCCCGGATCGCCGGGCCGGCTCCGCGTGATATGCCGATAGATTTTCTCGGTCTTCGCGATCAGTTCGAAGCGGTCGTCGATATTACCGGCGGCATCCGAAGGGCCGAGGAGCAATATCCCCTGTTCGCGCAGGGCGAAATGAAACAGCGCGACGGCCTTCGACTGCGCTTCGGGGTTCAGATAGATCAGCAGGTTCCGGCACGATATCAGGTCGATCCGCGAAAAAGGCGGGTCCGCCAGCAGATTCTGGACCGTGAATATGACGTCGCCCCGCAGGTCGGCAACGACGCGATAGCCGCCGCCATCCTCCTTCCTGAAAAATCGGGCCAAACGGTCGGGCGAAACATCCTCCGAAATGGTTCCGGGATAAAGGGCTTCGCGGGCGGCAGCGATGGCATCGGGCTCAACGTCGGACGCAAATAGCTGGAGCTTGATATCGCGCCTGGCGGCCGTGATGGCGTCACGGCAAACCATCGCAATGGAATAGGCTTCCTCGCCCGTGCTGCAACCCGGCACCCATATCCGCAGCGCCCGATGCTCTTTCAATCCCCCAATGAGGTCTGGAATGATCGTTTTGCCCAGGGTCGTGAAGACCTGCGGATCCCGAAAGAAGCGGGTGACGTTGATGAGCAGGTCCTTGGCGAGCTGATCGCGCTCCCGCGGGTCATTCCGCAACAGCTGCAAATAGCTGTGCATATTCTTCGCCTCGATCGGGGCAAGGCCGATCCGTCTTTCGATCCGCCTTTCCAGCGTGCCACGCTTGTACAGCCGGAAATCATGCGCGGTCGTCTGCCGGAGAAAGTCGATGACATCGGGCAAGCCGGTCGATTCAGGCCGATCGGGCAAAGCAGCGACATGCTTACCGAATTTCGCAAGTGCTTCCGGCATCCGGCCCACAGGAAGCACCGCGTCGACCTTGCCGGTGAGAATGGCGCTGCGCGGCATACCGTCATAGTCCGCTTCGTCAGGGTCCTGCGCGATGATGAAGCCGCCCTTTTCCTTGAGTGCAGGCACGCCGAGGCTTCCGTCCGCGCCTGTGCCGGAAAGGATCAGGCAGGCAGTGCGTGAACCGCAATCCTGCGCCAGCGATTTGATCAGGAAATCGAAGGGAAGACGCGCGCCGTGCCGAGCCTGGGGCAAAGACAGATGCAGCGCGCCGGAGCGTACCGACAGATAGCGCCCGGGCGGAATGACATAGAGGCAATCGGGCTCAAGCAGCGCACCGTCGCTCGCCTGGACGACGTTCATGGCGCTATGTTCGGCGAGCAGTTCTACCATCATGCTCTCATGCGTCGGGGCTAGATGCTGGACCAGAATGAAGGCCATGCCGGAATGGGCGGGTAATCCGGCGACGAGTTTGGTGGCGGCTTCGAGCCCACCGGCCGAAGCCCCTATGGCGATGATGGGAAAAGAGGGGCTCCGCTGCATCATGTGCGCTGGCAAGGTCGTTCGGCGGCTGACGGAGTCGCATGCCCTTCGACCGAGATGCCGCGGTGTCGTTGGCCGACACCCGACTCGGGAGTAAATGCTGCCATGGATCGGATTATAGCATGTCGGCCAGCGCAACCCATTACGCCCAAACGATATGGCATATGCGAGATTTGAGTAATTTCCGACCCTGATCGGTCTGGTGACGGCTCTGCTATGGTCATGGGCAAGCCCCTCGCCGGACCGCTCTTGGGCGCACAGCGCCGGTCAGAATCGAAGATCGTCCAGAGGTGCACGCTTGGAAAAGGCGACGCATGGGAGTATGCCGCATCATGAAGCCGCTTCAGATATTGCTCGTGGAAGACGATGCGGTCATCGCAATGTCCCTTGCAGATCTGCTAAGCGGCCTGGGACACACCGTCTGCGCATTTGCCGAGACCGAAGCGGAAGCGGTGGCCGCCGCCGTTCGATGCAGGCCCGATCTGATGATCGTCGATGCCAACCTGTATGAAAGCAGCGGCATCTCAGCTGTCGCTCAAATCCTCCTCGGGGGCTTCGTGCCGCATATATTCATGACGGGCGATCCCTATCAGGTGCAGGAATTGGCGCCAGGTGCGGTCATCCTGCGCAAGCCATTCAAACTTCATGAACTCATCAGTGCCATCGAACTTTCCAGCCAGTCATCGGACTGATCCTTCACTCGACCAAATGAGTAGTTTCCGATCCTCAAAATACATCCTTAAGCCGTATATGATCATCCCTAATGATTAATAGCAATCATGGCTGGAGAGAAACTATGCGTATCTTCATAGCAGGTGCAATGGCCGCGGCCATGCTTACGGGCTGTATGAACGACGGCAATAATCGTCGTCCGTACGCACAATGGCGACAATATGACTATAACCGGCCAGACCCGAATTATAGCGGATATTATGCCGATCGATATTATCGTGAGGACCGTCGCTACGGCGAGCGCCGCCTGACGCAAAATGACCGCATCTATCGCGGTCAGGACGGGCGCTATTATTGCCGCCGTTCGGACGGCAGCACAGGCCTGGTCATCGGCGCCATTGCGGGCGGCGTGCTCGGTAACATGATCGCGCCCGGCGGATCGGAAACGCTCGGTACAATCTTTGGCGCCGGCGCGGGGGCGCTTGCGGGCCGCGAGATTGATCGCGATACCCGTTGCCGCTGAAGCAGCAACGGCATGGGATCGAACATTGCCGATCCATCCGCAGTGAGGGGATGGATCGGCAGGAGATAGGTTATGTCCATCGGTATCATCCTCATCATCATCCTCGTCATCCTATTGCTGGGCGGTTTCAGTGGCCGCTTTGGCGGCTATGGCTATGGCTATGGTCACGGCGGAGTTGGGGTGATCGGCGTTATTCTGATCATCGTTGCGCTGCTGTTTCTGACCGGTCGGCTGTGAATATAGTTCCCGGCGCGCTCGCAAGCGCGAGGGGGCTTCAGCTTCATTGATGATAATAGAACAGCATCAAAGGATATTTTTCATGCGCGCATTCATTCTCATGGCGTCAGTAGCCGCACTGACCATACCGCTGGTGTCGCTCGCTCCTGCGGCCCAAGCCCAATCAGGATGGTCGCGGCATGATCGGACATCGGCCGGCTATACCTTGAGGCAGGTCAGTATGTGGGCCGGGCCGGACACCGATTATCCTGCCATACGCTCCATCCCCGGTAACCGCCGGGTCGATATTTACGGCTGCCTGAACAACTGGAGCTGGTGCGATGTGGGCTACCGTTCGGATCGCGGCTGGGTTGCCGGCCGCTTTCTGGGTGCCGATTACCGGGGGAGACGGCAGTCGTTTGTCACGGTTGCGCCCTATATGAGCATCCTTGTGTTGTCGTTCCGGTTCGACGACTATTGGGACAATCATTATCGCAGCCGTCCATTCTATTCCGATCGCTCTCGTTGGGAGAGTCACTATTACGACAATTACAGGCCTGAATGGGGACCCCGTCCCACCACCCCGGATCGGTATCGGCGCGGGAGCGACTGGCAGCGTCCGCAGATGGCGCCGGACAGGCGTGGGTCTGGGTACAGGGATCAGCCGGTAAATCCTTACCGCCGCGACGCGACCCCCCAGGCAGTACCGACGCCCGACCACCCCAGCGTTAGCCCCGGTGCGATGCGGCATCGTGATCAGCGGCCTTGGGAAGCCACGCCCCCTGCGCAAGGAAGGAATGACTCCGCTGCCGGGAAGCAAGACGATGCCCAGGAGCACGCCAGGAGGAAGGCCGAGGGCGACAATATGCACAATGACCGGCAATAACGATCCGCGTCGTCGAAGGGCATATACCCTCATGAATGAATATGGAGCCTTATTGTGAGAATTTCACATTATATTCGATTTGCAATTTTGCTGGGCGGCTTCGCCGTTGCGAGTTGCAACACTGTCGAAGGCGCCGGAAAGGATGTGCAATCGGCGGGTAGAGCTGTTGAGCAAACGGCGCAGGATGCAAAATGACGGCGCGTAACAGGAATTTATGAAATCAGCCCGCTGGAACAGCGGAGGGATTAAGGGTCTGAAGTGCGGCCTGACCTCCGCGATAAGCGATGAAAAAAGCTGCCGTCTTGCCGCTTCACCCGAAAAATCGCGAAACGTTTCCTATGAATTGCAACAGGATTTGGTTGCGCTGGCTGATGAACAAGGTGGCATAGGATGAGTGAAATTCAGGTTCAACCGGCTCGCAGCATGGCTGAAGGCAAACCAGCCGCACGCGTTGCAGATCTTGCCCAGCGATTACTGGAGGGAGGGCTGTCCGAACTTTCGGTGCGCGAACAGCGGGTCATTTCCACAATTGTCGACCGGCATCATGTCACGCGCAGCGTCAATCGTGCGGTAGACGACGACCAGACCATTGGCGACCATATCGCGGACCGGGTCGCGCGCTTTGGGGGTTCCTGGACCTTCATCATCATTTTCGTGGTGGCGCTGGTTGCATGGGTCGGACTCAACACGCTGGTGCTGATATATTTCGGTCCAGCGCTCGACCCATATCCTTTCATTTTCCTGAACCTGATTCTCTCGATGATCGCCGCGCTGCAGGCACCTATCATCCTGATGTCGCAGAACCGCCAGGCTGCACGCGATCGGATTTCGGCCGGCCTCGATTATGAAATCAATCTTAAGGCTGAACTGGAGATCATGGCCTTGCACGAAAAGCTCGATGCTCTGCGGATCGACCGATTGGAAATGTTGCTAAGGAGCCAGGGTGAATTGCTTGAACAGCTTGTTCAATTCAGGCCAATGGAGCGCGCTCCAGTCGTCTCATGAAGCTCGACAGCCTTCCGACGTTGATGACGTCAACCCCAGGAGTATGAGGATGCCTATCCTACGTCTGGATGGGATATCTGATCGAACGATTGCCCCGGCTTTACCAATCCCCGTGTTACACCGAATTTGACCCCGGCATCTTCGTGTGGCCGGATATAGACACGATAGATGCTGGGAAAGTCTGTTCGCAATATCTGCTCGATCTCCCTGATGATACGCTCGACATCTCCCGCCGAAATCCGATTATCGAAATCGACATTTACAGTGGCAATGATTTCGGTCGGTCCGTTGTGGACGGTGACGATCTCGCCGATACCCATCACGCCTTCCCGGGTCGCGGCGCGGCGAATGCCGGCGATAAGTTCAGGATCGGCCGCTTCACCGATAAGTAGGCCTTTCGCTTCCCTGGCCAAAAAGATAGCCACGGCCCCGAGCAGGAGGCCGATCAGGATCGACGCAACACCGTCAAACCGTGGTTCACCGGTCGCCTGGGAAAGGCCAAGCCCAATCGCGGCGATAACAACACCGACCATTGCTGCACCATTTTCCAACAAAATGATGACGGTCGCCGCATCCTTGGTAGAAGTAAGCGCCTGCCACCAACGCTTGTCGCCCCGAGCCGCGTCGAACCGGCGAAACGCTGCTGCGGTCGAGGCTCCTTCCAGAAAAAAGGCTATTGCCAAAACTGTGTAAGCTATGAGCGGTGAGACAGCTGGTTCGGGGGCCAGTAGGTGAACGATTCCTTCATAGATCGCCACACCCGCGCCGAGCGCAAAGACAAGGAGCGCCACGACAAAGCTCCAGAAATAAAATTCGCGGCCGTAGCCTCCAGGATGAGCAGCGTCCGGAGGCTTGGCTGCCTGCTTCTGGCCATAGATCAATAATAACTCATTGCCCGAATCGACGAGGCTATGCACACCCTCGGTCAACATTGCGGACGATCCCGTAATCGCTGCCGCTGTGAACTTGGCGATTGAGATTCCTCCGTTCGCAACGAGTGCGATTACGAGAATCTTTGTTTCTGAATTCATCCCACCTGCCATAGCGGTCATTCTCAGAATATTGCTCATTCTTGTTACCATATACGGCCTTGCACGTCGTGATTCTCAGCGCGTGTACCTTCAGACCAGTACCTGCCTCAAAGAGAGAACAGGCGTGAAGGCAGACCCGGCGTTGGCAAATTGTATAACCGGCCTGCGCACAAGCGAACGGCAAATTCTTGCGGCCTAGTTCCGTAACCGTCATTCCGAAATGTCCGACAAAGCGGACATGATGACCGGCCCGTGCGCGGTAATGATATGTCCGCTGCTGGTGGGCGAAATTTGGCCGCTGAGCGGCGAGAAGGGGTCGACGTCGGTAGGCGGCGGGCGGGCGAACCCGGACTTTCCCGCCATTACCGCTGGCAGAGATGAGCGGCAGCTTCTGCCAACTACAGTCGTTAACGGACGATGGTCGAATTTGACCGCGAATGCCTGAGTAGGGTGGATAACAGGCAACCCGCCTGTGGGCCGAGAAGCGACAAAGCGGACATCTATGTCAGTGGAGGCGGGTTACACGTTGTGGCCCGCCTCCCTCATTTTATTGAGCGCCAAAGGCCGCGTGGTATTCGACATGGCCAGCTGGATCACTGCCATCCAAAGTCAGTCGCATGAAATATTCTGGCGGCGGGCCCGGGTACCGCAGATCGGATTCATTCTCGAACCCAAAGCGACGATAATAGCCGGGATCTCCGAGGACTACGCACCCTGCCGCACCTTGTGCGCGCAGTTCGTTGAGACCTCGCCGGATCAGAGCGCCTCCAATGCCACGGCCCTGCAGGTCAGGCCGGACCGATACCGGCCCCAACCCGAACCAATTGCAATCTTCGTCGTCGATCGTGACCGGCGAAAATGCGACGTGCCCGATGATCTCATCTCCATCCGTGGCAACTAACGAAATCGTTAACGCCTCTGCATCACGCAAGGCGGCAATGATCGCTGGCTCCGTCTGATTGCTGTGTTCCATCAACGCAAAAGCGTCAGCGGTCACCTGCTTGATCGCGTCATAATCATGCTTTTGTTCTTGTCGTATAATCATGATGAAAGTTCCTTATCGATTGTCAGGCTGCGCGCGCAGGGAGCGCCGTCCGAGATACGAATTAGCAGTCATTTATACCTTCGTCCCAGAACGACTGAAACTGGTCGGCTGCGGCTGGGTGACTTTCCCCGGTGAGCAATGGCGGTTTGCTTGGGTTCAACCGCCACTAAGCCGCCAATCTGCAAACGGTGAGCGTGGTCATTTCCTGAAAGCCGCTGATGGACGAAGCACCGCATCATTCGTTCGGGCATGATTTGGCCGATCAGACATGGTCGCTGGCCCTCTGACGATTGCTGGGGAAGGCCGGAATTTCCCATGGGAGATATATAGATCAACAGCCTATGTGCCGCACGGCTTGATCGGGCAAGATGTGTGGGGCAGCCTGCCACCATGTCGATTCGTCTTTCTTCCCTGTATCTCGCGCCTGGCTTGCTGCTAGCCACGCACGCTTCGGCTGAAGATGCGCTACCCATGTCGGCTTTTTTCGACGCCGCACTCTGCCTACCTCCCTATTCGATTGATCGTGCAACGGTCCTTTACGAAGCTGCTGAAAAGCTCGCCAAGCCCGACCAATCTTCCCTGGGAGCGGCCGTCTATCACCTTCCCGCGCCGATCGAGCGGGATGGCTTCACGACGCAGGATATTCTGTTCGCCAACATGACCATCGGCGTGCTGATGGAAGGGAACGTCGCGGACCAGCTTGCCAAGCGCTATGAACTAACGCCGGAGACCAGCCATTTGCTGGGGATCTCGTCCAGAGGCTTCTCCCGCCTGCTGCCGGACGCCCAGCAGAGCATGAAAGAGATGGGGCTGATCTCCATCATCGCGCGGGAGGGCGATGCGCTCAAAGGCAAGACGTTGCTGGCCTGTGAATTTGTCGATGCGGCCGATCGCAAGGCGATGGAAGCGTGGGACAAGGAAGCTGCGGAGCAGAAATAACGCGGCTTTGCTGTGACGCGGCGCTGTGCCCCCTATTACCCGGATGCGCATATGGACTCAGCGCTGTTTTTCCTTAGTTCCGCCCCCGCACGGCCGATATTCCACAATAGTCCAGCGGACAGGAGCGCACAGAGGAGACCGGGAGCGAGAAAGCGCATCTGCCTCCATCGGTGAAGGAATATGACGCTGGCGATGCCATAAACAAGCAGGGCTGGCACTGCGAACATCAGCACGGAAATCGGGTCGTCGCAATCGACGGCGTCGATGCCCATGGCCCGATATTCGTTCGGTGTTCCCGACAGACCGAGCATGACGACGGGCGCCATGGTCAGCAGGACGGTGATACCGAGCAGTTTTCTTGCGATCATCCCTCACCCCATCGGAACGGGCTCGGTCGGTGAATCCGTCATCTACGCGGCAGAGCATCAAGAGTGCGCTGATATCTCTCGATCAGCGCAGGATCGGCATCCGTCCGGTGCCTGTCGAGGAATTTCTTCAGGGCGCCGCGATATTCCGCGAGGAAATCGGGATTGGCGGGGCTGGCCGCAAGCTGGTTAGCGGCCTTCTCCACCGGCCCGCGATCCTCATCGACCATCTGCCTGATCCCATAGGGCGACAGAGTGCGCATGATGGCAAAGTTCTGCGGGAATCCGGGAATATATTTGATAATGAACCGCTCGCCCTCCCGCGGGATCTGGATCGCGTTGGTGATCGGATAAATGCTGGCGGACATCGTATCGAACTCCGCCACCACATCCTTGCCATCCGCCGTCTTGAGCGCCGAGCTGTAGGCCCAGACATTCTGGTCATTCAAGGTCGAACTGGTAACCTCCGAATGCGTGACGACGCCTGTTCCAAGGACCCCGAAGGCGTTGAGGAACAGGGTATTGAAGACATGTGCGACGAAGATATTGAGCTGACCGTAGATGAAGAACGGCAGGATCAGAAAATACCAGCGCCCGCTTCTGCGCCACCTCGCCAGCAAATGGGACAACAGCACTCCAAAGATCAGGATCAGCAGCCAAGACCAGAAGGGATGCTGGGTCAGGAAGAAGGAGATGGTTGACAGGAGGACCATTGATGACTTTCCATTTCGGCAATGATGATATTTTCATAGCCCGCAGCGGTACGATATCCACCTTGTATTTCAGCGAGATGCGCGAAGGTCTGTCCGGGATCATCATCAAGGAAGAACTCAGCTGACCAGTTTGAGGGTATCCCCGGCTATGTTTCCCCGAGAGCCGATAGAGACTGCGCCTGTTTGACCGGTCCTAGCGTCTCTCGACCGGGATCGGGGATGCCCAATGTGCATTCGACCGGTCACGTCCATCTCAATTAGACGATGATCAGATGTTCGCCGACGGCCTCGGTCAATCGGCTAACGGACATTTGAGCCCACGATGTTGACAAGCGGCTGGTCCGCAGTTGGGAGCAGAAAATGGTCGACTGAACGGCGACAAAGGGTCGATTCGAGGCCGATTGCCGGGTTGCGGGACGAAGCTGCTACCGTGACGACCTTCCCCAAGCGTGAGGGTTGTCAGCAGCAGACATTCTTAGCGTAAATACCCGACGAGCTGGCACACGGAATCAACCGATCCAGGCTTTGGTGCGCACAGCTGCAAAAACAATCAGGCCATAGATTGATAGTGACGCAGCGACGGCCACGAACACCAGCGACATAGATCCACTGAGGTACAGCGCGAGGAAGCCGCCTCCGACCGCGACGGTGAGCCGGGCGAATCCCGCCATCACCGGCCAGAATAGTCGCCCCGCCCCCTGCGACGCGAAATAGAGCGACAGGCCCAGACCGAAAAAGCCGTAAAAAGGGCCCACAATGTGGAGGTACTCGCTCCCCGTCTCGATTGCGACGGGATCATGCGTGAACAACTGCATCCAGGCTGCCGGAAACAAGGCCGCGACTAGGCCGATGATTTCGGTGACCGCAAAGGCGAAACCCGCGCCGGTCAGGGCGATCCGCCTGGCGCGATCGCGATGGCCGGCGCCGAGGTTGGTGCCCACCAGCGCCACCATCGGCGCACCGATGCCGAAGATCAACGGGATGAGCAGATATTCGAGCCTCACGCCGGTGCCAAAGCCCGCCACCGCCGCCACCCCTGCGACGGAGGCCACGAGGGCCGTCGTTCCGGCGATCACCAGGTTAGTCAGGATGGAATTGATCGCGGAAAGAGACCCAATCCGCAGAATGCCGGAGAGGAGTCTCCAGCGGATATGGGTCCAGTGAAAGCGCACCGGCGTGCGACCGGCCAGGATGTACCAGGCCATTGCGATGGTGCCCGCAACATAATAGGCGACGAGCGCAAGGCCCCCTCCGGCAATGCCAACCCGGGCACCGGCCCGACGCCGAAGATGAGAAGCGGCGACACGGGGATTAGGAAGAGCACGCCCGCGCAGGTGACGATGGCGGGATAGCGCATGTTGCCCGTGCCTCGGATCACGCTCGCCAATCCGTTCATCACCCAGACGAAGCCGTTCCCGATGAAAACCACGTTCGAATAGACAAGTGCTGCCTGCAACACGCCACCCGTGCCGCCCAGCAGCCGATAGATGGGTTCGCCCAACAGCAGGAACAGCGCCGAGAAGCCGATGCCGAACAGCAGGTTCACCGCGACGGCGTGGATTACGAACGCGTTCGCGTCATGACCGCGCCCGGAGCCCAAAGCCCGTGCCACCGCCGACGAGATGCTGCCGCCCAGCGCTCCCGCGGAGATGGTGGTCATAAGCATCACCGCGGGGAAGACCAGCGCCATGCCAGCCAGCGCATCGGTGCCGAGCCGGGACACCCAGAAGGTCTCGACCAGCCCGGTCGACGCCTGCGCAAGCATGATGAGGATATTGGGCAGCGCCATACGGATCAGCAGCGGCGCGATCGGCGCGTTGAGCATATGCTCCGTGCGAACGTCACGCTCAGGATCGCGGACGAGGCGCGACGCGGTGGCGGCGATCGGCACGACGGGGGCGACGGGGTGGCTCATGGACGAGCGATGCTTTCGGACAGCCCGGCCAAGAGGCCGGAAGCCTGCTTGGCGGTGGCCATGGACGCCGACCATCCGCCGCCCAGCGCGCGATAGGACGCCACGGCGGCTCGCGTCGCTTCCGACTGCGCCTGCACGCGCGCGTCGCGCGTGTCCAGCAGCCGCCTGTCGGCATCGAGCACTTCGATGAGGCTCACCACGCCGCCCTTATAGGCAGCGAGCGAAGCCGTCTGTGCACGGACCAGCGCCGTTTCTCCTCCGGTCAGCGTCCTTGCCTGTGCCTCCCGCTGGAGGAGCGCGGAAAAGGCGTTTTCAACGTCTTCCGATGCGCGCAGCACGGCGAGGCGGTAGGCGGCCAACGCCTCCGCATTGGCGCCCTTGGCGGCGTTGATATCCGCCTCCACCCGACCGAAGTCGAACAGCCGCCAGCGGAGACCCAGCGCGCCCTGCGCCTGCGTAGCACTGCCGGAGAAAAGCGACCCGGCAGCTGTCGTCGCCGTGCCGATCAGGCCGCTGAGCGAGAATTTGGGGAAATATTCGGCGACCGCGACGCCGACGCGGGCATTGCTCGCGGCCAGCCTGCGCTCGGCGACGATCAGGTCGGGACGGCGGCGCAGCAGATCGGCTGGCGTTCCCATGTCGGACAGGGCGGGCGCGGCCGGGATCGGTGCGAGCGCGAGCAGCGCGGCGCGATGCGTGCCCGGCTGCGTACCGACAAGCACATCGAGCGCGTTCATCGCGGCCTCAAGCCCGGCCTGCAAAACGGGAATACCGGCCTGCACCTGCGCCAGAGCGCCTTCGGCCTGCCGAAGCTGCAGCTCGGCGGCGACGCCCTTCTGATATTGCAGGCGGACGATATCGACCAGGCGTTGCTGCGTGCGGCTTTGATCCTGCGCGACCGCCAGCCGGGCCTGGAGGGTGCGGATGACGATATAGCTGTCGGCGACCTGCGCGGCGACGGACAGGCGCGCGGCGGCGACCCCGGCCTGCGAGGCCTGATATTCGGCGCGGACGGCCTCCTGACCCCGGCGCAGTCCGCCGAACAGGTCGATTTCCCAGGCGGCGCCCAGGCCGAGGTCATATTGCTCCCCGTCACGGTCGAAGCCTGGTGTTGCGTTCGCGAGGCGGCCGAGCGGCGTGTCGAGCGACTGGTGCGCGGCCGCCGCCGACCCTGCGATCGAGGCGGATGGAAGCAGGGCGGCGTCGGCGGAGCGCAACGAAGCGCGGGCCTGCGACAGCCGCGCGGCGGCTTGCGCGATATCGAGATTTCCGTCGAGCGCTTCCGCCACCAGACTGGTGAGTAGCGGATCGCCGAAGCGCGACCACCACAAGCTTTGATCGCCGCTTTTGGGCGCTGACCGGGCGGCGACAGCGGGCGCGCCGATGAAAGCGGCGGGCGACGCGATGGCGGGACGATGATAATCAGGACCAACGGCGCATCCCGCCAGCGCGGTGGCGGCGAACAGCGGCGTCCAACGGATAGCGCGGACACAGGTAGCGGATAGTGGGCTTCCGAGCATGAAGGTCATCCCGATCTGCAGCAATCAATAAGGTTGTGACTGATATACATTTCGGTCACTTGTTGTCAATTGCGACTGATACGGCTATGGAGAAGCGATGAACGAGATAAGCAAAGTCGCATCCGGCCTGCGCGGCCCGGCGGAAACGGAGAAGCGTGACGCCATTGTCTCCGCCGCGAAGGATCATTTCAGCCTCTACGGCTACAACAAGACCACGGTCGCCGACCTCGCGAAGGCAATCGGCTATTCCAAGGGCTATATCTACAAATTCTTCGAATCGAAGCAGGCGATCGGTGAAGCCATTTGCGCCGACACCCTGAGCGCGGTGCTGGCGGCCGTGGAGAAGGCACTGGCCGGCGATTTGGGCGCGACCGAAAAACTAAGGCGGCTATTCAAAACGATAATCGAAGAAAGCAGCGCTTTGTTCTTCGATGATCGGAAATTGTACGACATAGCCGCCGCCTCGGCGCTGGAGCGGTGGGGATCGTCACGGCGCTACATCGCGCGCGTCGAAGAGATGCTTCGGGCGATCATCCTGCAAGGTCGAGAGACGGGCGAGTTCGAGCGGAAGACGCCGCTGGACGAAACCTGTCGCGCCATTCTTCAAGCCATGCAGCCCTTTATGCATCCGATCATGCTCGAGCATAATCTGGATGCCCTGCCCGATGCAGCCAACGAGGTGACTAGCCTGATCCTGCGCAGCCTAGCACCTTAAGCGGAATAAAATTTGTGACCAGTTGACAAGTTGGTCACTCGATGCGATTTCGACATGATCCTCCCTGGAGAGTGTCCATGAATCGCACGTCATCTCTTCTCCCGTTTCTGATCGCCATCACTCTGCCCTTCGCCCTTACCGCCTGTGGCAAGGCGGAGGCGGACCCGCGCAGCGCTCCGCCGCTGGTGCGCGTGGCAACGGCCGACGTGGCGGGCGATGCGGTGCGCAGTTTCACCGGCATCGTGTCCGCCCGGGTGCAAAGTGATCTGGGTTTCCGGGTCGGGGGTAAGATCGTGGCCCGATTGGTCGATACCGGGCAGGCAGTTCGGCGGGGCCAGCCGCTGATGCGGATCGACCGCACCGACCTCGCGCTGGCGACGCTGTCACAGACGGGCCTCGTCGAAGCGGCGCGGGCCCGGGCGATCCAGACGGCGGCCGATGAGCGGCGACTGCGCGATCTCGTCTCGGCCGGCGCGGTTTCCGCCTCCGCCTATGACCAGGCGAAGGCCGCCGCCGCCGCCGGCCGGGCCCAACTGGCGGCGGCACAGGCGCAGGCCGGCCTCGCGCGTAATGAGGCAGCCTATGCCATCCTTGTCGCCGATGCGGACGGCATCGTCGTGGAAACGCTGGCAGAACCGGGACAGGTCGTGACCGCCGGACAGACCGTTGTGCGGCTGGCCCGGTCGGGCCCGCGCGAGGCGTTGATCGCCCTCCCTGAAATGGTCCGCCCAGCCATCGGTTCGACGGCCCGCGCGACCCGTTTCGGCGGCGGGACGGCCGGGACCGCGCGCCTGCGCCAATTGTCCGACGCCGCCGACCCGCAAACCCGCACGTTCGAAGCACGCTATGTGCTGGAAGGACCGGCGGCGCGCGCGCCACTCGGCTCCACGGTCACTATCTCGCTCGCCGAAGGGCGCGGCGGAAACGCGCAGCAGATCCCGCTTGCCGCCATTCACGACAATGGCAAGGGGCCGGGCGTCTGGGTGATCGGGGGCGCACGCCCGCAGGTGCATTGGCGGCCGGTTCGGCTCGCCGGACTGGGCGAGGAGACCGCCACCATCAGCGGTGGCCTGCGGCAGGGGGAACGGTTTGTGGCGCTCGGCGCCCATCTGCTTCATGAGGGCCAGGCCGTTCGCGAGCAGGCGGCAACGCCCGCGGAGCGCGGCCGGTGAGCAGTGGGTTCAACCTGTCGGCGCTGGCCGTGCGCGAACGGTCGGTGACGCTGTTCCTCATCATCGCCATATCCGTAGCGGGTCTGTTCGCCTTCCTCAATCTTGGTCGGGCGGAAGACCCCAGCTTCACGATCAAGTCGATGACGGTCGTCACCACCTGGCCGGGCGCCACCGCGCAGCAGATGCAGGATCAGGTCGCCGAACCGCTGGAAAAGCGGATGCAGGAGCTGAAATGGTACGACCGCACCGAAACCTTCACGCGCCCGGGGCTGGCCTTCACGACGGTGACGCTGAAGGATTCGACGCCGCCCGCCGCCGTACCGGAGGAATTCTACCAGGCGCGCAAGAAGCTGAACGACGAGGCGGCCAAGCTGCCGCGCGGTGTCCTCGGCCCGTTCGTCAACGATGAATATGGCGACGTCACCTTCGCGCTCTACGCGCTCAAGGCCAGAGGCGAACCCCAGCGGCTGCTGGTGCGCGAAGCCGAGCAGATACGCCAGCGGTTGCTGCATGTGCCGGGCGTCAAGAAGGTCGACATCATCGGCGAGCGGCCCGAGCGCATCTTCGTCGATTTCTCGCACGAGCGGCTGGCGACGCTCGGTCTATCGGCACGCGACATCTTCGCCGCGCTCAACGACCAGAATGCCCTGACCCCCGCCGGCTCGATCGAGACCAGCGGCCCGCAGGTGCAGGTGCGGTTGGACGGGGCGCTTGATGATCTCGCCAAGATCAGGAACACGCCCGTGGTCGCGGCGGGCCGTACGCTGAAGCTGGGCGACATCGCGCAGGTGCGACGCGGCTATGAGGATCCCGCGACCTTCCTGATCCGCCATCAGGGCGAACCGTCGCTGATCCTGGGCGTGGTCATGAAGGAGCGCTATAACGGCCTGCAACTGGGCGAGGATCTGGCGAAGGAGGCCGCCGCCATTTCCGGCGAGATGCCACTCGGCCTTTCCTTTACAAAGGTGACCGACCAGGCGATCAACATCACCGAAGCCTATGACGAGTTCATGCTGAAGTTTTTCGTCGCGCTCGTCGTGGTGATTGCGGTCAGCCTGATCTCGCTTGGCTGGCGTGTGGGCATCGTGGTGGCGCTGGCGGTGCCGCTGACGCTGGCGGGCGTGTTCGTCATCATGCTGGCGACGGGGCGCGATTTCGACCGCATTACACTGGGAGCGCTGATCCTGTCGCTCGGCCTGCTGGTCGATGACGCGATCATCATCATCGAAACTATCGTCGTGAAGATGGAGGAAGGGCGCGACCGCCTCTTTGCCGCCAGCTATGCCTGGGGCCATACCGCAGCGCCCATGCTTGCGGGCACGCTGGTGACGGTGATCGGCCTTATGCCGGTCGGTTTCGCCAAATCGGGCGCCGGCGAATATGCGGGCAATATCTTCTGGGTCGTGGGCTTCGCGCTGTTGACGAGCTGGGTCGTCGCGGTGGTCTTCACCCCTTATCTCGGCGTCAAGCTGCTGCCCGACATCAAACCGGTCGAAGGCGGCCATGCCGCCATCTACGACACACCGCGTTATCGCCAGCTCCGCTCCATCATAGGCTGGGCCGTGGCGCGCAAGAAGACGGTGATGCTGGGCACGGTCGCCGCGCTCGTCATCGCGATCATGGCCATGGGTTTCGTCAAACAGCAATTCTTCCCGATCTCCGACCGTCCCGAAGTGTTTGTCGAAGTGCAGATGCCCGAAGGCACCGGCATCGAAGCGACGAGCGCCGCGACGGCGAAGGTCGAGGCCTGGCTGCGCAAGCAGCCCGAGGCGAAGATCGTCACCAGCTATATCGGCCAGGGCGCGCCGCGCTTCTACCTCGCCATCTCGCCCGAATTGCCCGATCCCAGCTTCGCCAAGATCGTCGTGCTGACCCCGGACGAAAAGGCGCGCGAGATGCTGAAGCGGCGGGTGCGGCAGGCGGCGGCCGATGGTCTCGCGCCCGAGGCCCGCATCCGCGCGACGCAGATCGTCTTTGGTCCCTATTCCCCGTTCCCCGTGGCGTTCCGCGTAATGGGACCCGAGGAGGCGAAAGTGCGCGCGATCGCGGAACAGGTGCGGGCCGTGATGCTGAAGAATGGCGGCATGCGGCAAGTCAACACCGATTGGGGTGAACGGGTGCCGACGGTGCATTTCGTGCTCGACCAGGACCGGCTGCGCGCCATCGGCCTATCCTCGCAGGATGCCTCGCAGCAGTTGCAATTCCTGCTGACGGGCGTGGCGGTGACGCAGGTGCGCGAGGATATCCGCTCCGTCGAGGTGGTCGCGCGCAGCGCGGGCGAGAACCGGTTCGATCCCGCGAAGCTGGGCGACTTCACCCTGACCGGCGCATCGGGTCAGCGTGTGCCGCTCGACCAGATCGGCCGCGCGGAGGTGACGATGGAAGATCCGATCCTGCGCCGGCGCGATCGCTACACGACCATCACCGTGCGCGGCGACATCGGCGAAGGGCTTCAGCCGCCCGACGTCTCCCTTTCGGTCATCAAGCAGATCGAGCCGATCGTGAAGGCCCTGCCCGCCGGATACAAGATCGAGACGGCGGCGGCGCTGGAGGAAGCGGGCAAGGCCAATGTCGCGCTGGCGGCGGTCTTCCCGATCATGATCGTGCTGATGATGGTGGTCATCATCTTCCAGGTGCGATCGCTGTCGGCCATGGCGATGGTGCTGCTCACCGCGCCGCTTGCACTAGTGGGCGTCGTCCCCACGCTGATCCTTTTCCAGCAGCCCTTCGGGTTCAACGCGATATTGGGCCTCATCGGGCTGGCGGGGATCATCATGCGCAACACGCTGATCCTGGTCGGCCAGATCCACCAGAATGAAAAGGACGGGCTGGCCCCCTATCATGCCGTGGTGGAGGCGACAGTGCAGCGCTCGCGGCCCGTCATATTGACCGCGCTGGCGGCGGTGCTGGCCTTCATCCCGCTTACCTTCTCAGTCTTCTGGGGCTCGCTCGCCTTCACCCTCATCGGCGGGACGATCGGCGGCACGGCGCTCACGCTGATTTTCCTGCCCGCGCTCTACGCGCTCTGGTTCCGCATCAGGCCCGACGACGGCCCCGCAACGGCCCCCTACATCCCAACTCATTTTCCAAACGGCATGGCCGTCGTTTGAAAGGAAAACGACATGTCTCAAGGAACTGCACTCATCACTGGCGCATCGAGCGGCATCGGCGCCGTTTACGCCGACCGCCTCGCCCGACGCGGCTACGACCTAATCCTCGTCGCGCGCGATATTGCGCGTATGAACGCTCTTGCCGATAGGCTGCGGCGGGAGGCGAACGTGCGGGTGGATATCCTTTCCGCCGACCTGTCCGACCTCGCCCAGATGCAGTCGGTCGAGCACCGCATTGCGACGGACGACACGCTGACGCTGCTCGTCAACAATGCGGGCATCAGCCTGGCAGGTACGCTGATTGACACGCCCCGCGATAGCCTAACGCAGTTGATAGCCGTAAACGTCACAGCACCGACGCTGCTCGCCGCCGCCGCTGTCCGGGCCTTTGCAAGCCGTGGAAAGGGGGCGATCATCAACCTCTCGTCGGTACTCGCGCTCGCGCCGGAAATGTTCGATGGCACCTATAGTGGAACCAAGGCCTTCATCCTCAGCCTGACGCAAGGCCTGGCGAAGGAAGTCGTGGACAAGGGCATCCATGTCCAAGCGGTCCTGCCCGGCGCCACCCGCACCGAGATCTGGGCGCGCTCGGGCAAGGATGTCGATTCCTTTCCCGGTGATTGGGTCATGGATGCCGGTGATCTGGTCGATGCCGCGCTTGCAGGCTTCGACCGGGGCGAGGTTGTGACCATCCCTCCACTTGCGGACGAGGCACAATGGAACGCCCTGCAGGATGCACGGCTGGCCATGGCGCCAAATCTGAGCCGGCGCGAGGTCGCATCCCGATATCGTTGACGTGATTGGCGGGCAGACGGTCCTGTCCGTTGGTGCTGCCATAATATAGGTCAGCTTGGAAGCGGCAGTACCGCCATGTCTACGCGGTCGGCCCGATTGGAGCAAAGCTTGGCGAAGAATTCGCCGAGGGGTAACGAGCGTCGTGACTGGACCTTCCTCGGCGCACATGCAAGCGACCAGTTCACGCTCGGCCGCTGCGATAACCGGACGGTCTGCATCTGAGACGGGAAAGTTGGCATCTGAGCGTCTGGAATGGGTCGTTCATCTTAGCCGTTCACCACCGACCATTCCAAATCGAACCGTGCCAGATATTTTCGCAGGCGATCCGCATCATTCGAGCTGCTGCGGCGCGCGCGTGAGGCGTTGAAGAGGGTTCGCCCAGCTTCCGAGAGCGACCGGCTGACGCGGCATATCCTGATCGTCTCGGCGAGTTGGACGCGATCGAACAGGTCGAGTTCGACAATCTGCTCGTCAGCAAGTATCTCGGACAGAATATCGGCGCCCTTGTCAGCGTGACCTGACCATAGCCGCCGCAGCCGTTCGATTTCCTTGTCGACGCAGCCCACATCGATCCGGCCCTTCGGGCTGAGTGTCGCCATGCGCGTCACACTAGCGGCCAGATCACGGAAATTGCCCGGCCAGCTTGCCTCTCCGGAGGTCGCGAAAGTCAGATAGCGCTGGCGCGCTTCCTTGTTGAAACTGGCCTGATCGCCTTCGCGCTCGGCGAACCGATCGAGCTCATAGTCTAGATTGGGTTCGATATCCTCGCGTCGGTCAGCGAGGCCGGGTAGGCGGAAGGTCCAAAGGTTCAGGCGCGCGTAAAGATCGTCGCGGAACACACCCGATGCCACCGCTTCGCCCAGATCGCGGTTGGTGCCGGCGATCAACTGGAAATCCGACGCGACCTCCTTGTCTGCGCCTACAGGGAGGAAGCGTTTGTCTTCGATGGCGCGCAGGATCATCGCCTGCTCGTCGAGGCCGAGTTCGCCGATCTCGTCCAAGAACAGCATTCCCTTATCCGCCGAGCGGAGCAAGCCGGGACGGTCGGCGACAGCCCCTGTGAAGGCACCCTTGCGATGGCCGAACAGAGCCGACATCGCGCTATCCCCCTTCAGCGTCGCACAGTTCACTTCCACGAACGGCCCGGCAATCTGATGCTTGGCCTTCTTGAGTTCGTAAATCCGACGCGCGAGTTGGCTCTTGCCTGCGCCGGTCGGCCCCATCAGCAACACCGGCGCGCGAGATCGCAGCGCGACCTGCTCAATCTCGTCGATCATGCGGTTAAAAGCAGGATTGCGCGTGTCGATGCCGGACTTGAGGAAGGACGTGCTCTCCGCACTCGCGACGGCGAAGCGGGTCGCGATGCTGTCATAGCGCGACAGGTCGAGGTCGATGATGCTCCAGCGGCCGGGTGCTCCGCCATCCTCGGCGCGCTTGGCTGGCTGGGTCTGGAGTAGGCGCCCCGGCAAATAGCGCGCCTCGGTCAGCAGGAAGAGGCATATTTGCGCGACGTGCGTGCCGGTGGTGATGTGGAGGAGATAATCCTGCTCATCCGGATCGAACGGCTCGGCCCGCGCGAAATCGAGCAGCTTTCCATAAACCTCCTCAAAGTCCCACGGATCGCGGAAGTCGAGCACGCGCATGTCAACCTGGGTCTCCGGTGAGACCGAGGCGATATCCTCCGCGACATATTCGGCAAGACGCCGGTGAGCGGTGCCGTGGAGCAGTATCAGCCGATCGACCCGCAGGTCTTCATGCATCGTGAGTGCGACTGTCGGCCGCCACTTGTTCCAGCGTGACGGCCCGAATTTGCTCGCATCGAGCGTAGAGCCAAGGAAGCCGATGACGGTCAGAGGTTTCATTCTTATACCATAGGATAAAAGCATATCCTTTACGATATAAAATTTGGTTACTGTCTAGCGAGTTGCATCGCGGGGTTAGAAAATAAATCGCTATATTTCAATGTTATGTGATTTTCGCGCGACGCAATCTGCGGATTGGCACACCTCCTGCAAATTAGATTTGCGTTGGCCGAGGCGGATTACTCGGCCGGCAGGCGGAACTGGGGCGGCCGGAATGGGCTGGCCGCCCCAAGGACCGGAGAATTCACAGGGCGTAGCTCAGTCTGCGCAGAGCGCCTGCCTTGGGAGCAGGAGGCCGCAGGTTCAAATCCTGCCGCCCTGACCAGATGTGGCTGAGGTGGAAGCCGGACGCCGAGAGCGAATGAGGAGGTCGTAATGACCCAGTTGAGTAATTTCGATGTTCAGCATGTCGAGGGCGGCAAGCCGATCAAGCTGTGGACGCGCGGCGTGCCCGTCGACGAGAAGGCACATGAGCAGCTGCGCAAGGCGGCGCAGATGCCCTTCGTCTTCAAGCATGTGGCGGCCATGCCCGACGTGCATGTCGGCATCGGCGCGACCGTCGGTTCAGTGATCCCGACCAAGGGCGCGGTGATCCCGGCTGCTGTGGGCGTGGACATCGGCTGCGGCATGATGGCGGCGCGCACTTCGCTGATGGCGAGCGATCTGCCGGACAATCTGGAGGGCATCCGATCGGCCATCGAGCAGACGGTGCCGCATGGCCGTTCGGTCGGTCGCGGCCAGCGCGAT
>Ga0068851_10000228_pt1 | contig 27061 bp, 29 predicted proteins | sample KBSCornC12_FD_66588 | JGI IMG/M metagenome (GOLD analysis project Ga0068851, IMG submission 66588) | Corn rhizosphere microbial communities from Kellogg Biological Station, Michigan, USA - KBS Corn C1-2 | ecosystem: Host-associated > Plants > Roots > Rhizosphere > Soil ...
GTCGATGGTACCAGGGTATCAATTTGATAAAGCAAAAGTCATTGTCAGTGTTCAGGCTGATTTCTTAGGTTCCTGGATCTCCCCTGCGCAATTTGCTCATCAATACGCCGTCAATAGAAAGATCGTTGATGCAGCGGCTGCAAAGATGTCCCGGCATATCCAGATCGAAAGCTATATGTCCCTGACAGGAACCAATGCTGACAATCGCATTAGAATAAAACCAAGTGAGACTGGTGCAGCTATTGCTCGCCTCTATAATAAGATAGCATCAGCCAAAGGTGCAGCTTCAGTGAATGCTCCCAATATTTCATCTGGCTTAACAGAAGCGATTGATAAGACTGCAGATGAATTGTTGAAAGCTGCCGGAGAAAGCCTGGTGGTTTGTGGTTCCAACAGCATTGCTGACCAGGCCATGGTTTGTGCCATTAATCAAATGCTGGGCAATGTTGGCAATACCATTAATCTTGAAAATTATTCCTATCAGCGTCAGGGTGATGAAAGTAAAGTAGCAGATTTGATCACCGCCATGAACAATGGCCAGGTTGATATGCTGATCGCTTATGATGCCAATCCGGTTTACGAATTACCAATGGGTGCGGCATTCGGTGAAGCACTCAGTAAAGTTGCACTCACGTTGAGTTTTGCAACAGATATGGATGAGACAGCATCAATGTGTAAAGTTATTGCTCCAACCAATCATTATCTCGAATCATGGGGTGATGCAGAAGCAATACGTGGACATGTCAGTATGATCCAGCCGACGATTTCTCCTCTCTTCGATACTCGTCAACGTCCGGTCAATTTATTGAAATGGATGGGAGCCGATGCTACTTTATTAGCAGCAGAGCAGCCCTATTATGAATATTTAAAGAATAGGTGGTCCGCTTCTTTGGGTGGTTCCGTTCCAGTTTGGAATGAACTCCTTCATGATGGAGTCTTTACTTATACACCTGGACCTTCTGGTGCTGCATATAAGGACAACCTCGCCAGTGTTGCATCAAAAATAATTCAACCCGGTACTGGACTTGAAATAACATTCATGGAAACTGTTGCCATGGGTGGTGGCCAAAACGCAAACAATCCCTGGTTGCAGGAAATGCCGGATCCAGTAACACGTTGCGGTTGGGGAAATTATCTCGCCCTTCCTGTTCACTTCGATGGCACAAGGAAATTCATCGCCTATGAAGAAATGGTAGATGGCGATTTAGCGGATGTTAAAATCGGTGAGCAAACCTTACGGGTGCCTGTGATCAAACAATTCGGCCAGGGCGATAACACATTTGCATTGGCAGTTGGTTACGGTCGCACATCAACCGGACGAGCAGGTAAAGGAGTTGGTGTCAATGTTACACCATGGCTCAAGACAGATGCAGATGGTTTGATACAATATTATGCTTCAGGTGTTGAGATCTCCGGGAAGAAAGGGAAAGAAGATTATTTCTCCTGCGTCCAGTATCACCATACCATGGGAGTTACGGGACAGGATAGTAAAACCAAAGAGGAGATCAATGCAGACGAAGCAGCCACGGTATACATGACCTATGGTTTGGTTCGCCAGGGATATCAAGGCTCATTGGTCAATCGTACCATTATTCGCAAGAGTCACCTGGATCATATCGATGAGTTTGTCAAAGACCTCCAGGAAGAAAGACACGAACACCAGGAATTAATAAAAGAACAGGTTTACCCGGGACATGATTTGCTTTACGCAAGAGGTCATCACTGGGGTATGCATATCGATCTCAATGCCTGTATTGGTTGTGGTGCTTGCACAGTAGCCTGCATGGCAGAAAATAATGTACCGGTCGTCGGCAAGCGTGAAATGAGTCGTCACCATGAAATGGCATGGTTGAGAATTGACCGTTACTATTATGGTGATGTAGACAATCCCAGTGCGGTTTACCAACCACTCATGTGTCAGCATTGCAACAATGCACCATGTGAAAACGTATGTCCGGTCAATGCCACCAACCACAGTTCGGAAGGATTGAATCAAATGGCTTACAATCGCTGCGTAGGGACCAGGTATTGTGCAAATAATTGTCCATATAAAGTAAGACGATTCAACTGGCTGGATTATACCAATGCTGACTTGTGGCCAATCAATGAACCGGATTTAGGTTTACGTTCTGACGAAGATGATGTTCCATATGGTGCAGATAATCTCACTCGTATGGTACTCAATCCGGATGTCACTGTACGTTCAAGAGGTGTCATTGAAAAATGCAGTTTCTGTGTACAACGTATACAAGAAGGTAAACTGAGAGCCAAGACAGAAGAGCGGCTACTGAGAGATGCTGATATTAAGACAGCCTGTCAGTCTGCTTGTCCAACAGGCGCTATCACCTTTGGTGACTTTAATAATCCGGAAGGCGATTTGAATAAAAAACTTAAATCTCCTTTGAATTATCTCGTACTCGAAGAAGTGAATACAAGATCCGTTGTCAATTACAAGGCTCGTATCATCAATAAAGCAGAAGGTGTCGACGCCTGATGCAGGAATGAATAAATAAAGAGATCAACATCTTTTGACCAATAGGAAATAAAACATGGGTGCAGGAGTAGTTACATCACCGATCAGAGAACCGTTAGTGAAGGGTCATAAGACCTATCATCAAATCACGGAGGATCTTTGTTCGCCTACCGAACGAGCACCAAGCCGGGCTTGGACTATTGCTTTTATCGTGGCAGTGAGTGCGCTCACTTTCGGCGTCACTTGTATTTTGATTACCATTTGGGTAGGGATTGGAACATGGCGATTGAATAGAACCATTGGTTGGGGATGGGACATTACCAATTTCGTGTGGTGGATCGGTATTGGTCACGCGGGTACCTTGATTTCGGCGATTCTCTTACTCTTCCGCCAAAAATGGAGGACAGGTGTAAATCGTGCCGCTGAAGCCATGACCATTTTCGCTGTTATTTGCGCGGCCATGTTTCCGATGATTCACGTGGGCAGGATTTGGGTTACATTTTTCTTCTTCCCTTATCCAAATACGCGTGGACCGGTATGGCCTAATTTTAATTCACCATTGCTTTGGGACTTATTCGCCATCTCGACATACTTCACCGTTTCATTATTATTCTGGTACACTGGTTTGGTACCTGATTTTGCTACCGTCCGTGATAGAGCTAAAGGATTTCGTAAAAAACTGTATACATTTTTAGCATTCGGATGGACCGGAGCGGCTAAACATTGGCAACGACATGAATCGCTTTCTCTTGTATTAGCTGGATTAGCGACACCTCTCGTACTTTCTGTTCACACGATTGTAAGTTTTGACTTCGCGACTTCAGTGATTCCGGGATGGCACACGACGATCTTTCCTCCGTACTTCGTGGCTGGCGCTATCTTCTCTGGATTCGCCATGGTTCAAACCTTGATGGTAATCACACGGAAGGTTTTAAATCTCCAGGAATATATTACGATCGGGCACATCGAATCGATGAATAAAGTCATCCTGGTGACAGGAACCATTGTTGGCGTTGCTTACCTCACCGAATTATTCATCGCCTGGTATTCAGGCTATGTATATGAGCAATTTGCATTTTTCAATAGGGCTTTAGGTCCATATTGGTGGAGTTATTTCGGTATGATGACCTGCAATGTATTGTCACCGCAACTTTTCTGGTCACAGAAGATCAGGAGAAATGTCACGATGACATTCTTCATGTCCATATTTGTCAATATCGGAATGTGGTTTGAACGTTTCGTCATTATTGCCACCACGTTAGCCCGTGATTACCTGCCATCAAGTTGGAGTTTTTATGTACCCTCCATTGTAGAGGTTGGAATTTTCATCGGCACACTGGGTATCTTCTTTACTTTCTATTTGATCTTCGTCCGGGTTGCACCAGTAGTAGCCATCGCGGAGATTAAACACATACTCAAAAAGGCAGGTGATCAATACGCACAACAAAATGCTACCTCCACCTATCAACAGGTGGAATCCGGTAATATGGAATTAGCAGCTGCAGGGCATGGAGATGATGATCATGGAAATGCTCATCATTAATTTGAAATCATAATTGAACAAAACAAGTGATCCAATAGGTCATGAAGCATAACGAAAAAAATATAATATTCGGATTGTATGATGATGAAGAATATCTCCTGGCCGCCATACGGCGTGCCAATGATGATCATCTTCAGATCATGGATGTCCTGACTCCGTTTCCGGTGCATGGATTAGATCCATTATTACACCTGGCAGAATCCCGTCTTCATATCGGGGGATTCGTTTATGGCATGATAGGAACGCTTACTGCATTCCTGGGGATGACCTGGATTCATACACGGGATTGGCCACAAATTTTTGGAGGAAAGCCCTATTGGGCAATCCTCTCATTTGTTCCGATCACTTTTGAACTTACCGTTCTCTTTGCTTCGATCGGTATGGTGGTTACGTTTTATGTAATCAATGGACAGGGACCGGGTATCACCAATCCTATTATCCATCCGGGTATTACGGACGATAAGTTTTGCATTGCTTTTCAGACGGATGGACTTGCACCTGCAGAGGTGGATGATTTCAGAAAATTCTTTAACAGTACCGGTGCAAGCCTGGTAGAAACAAAGACGATGTAATCATGAAGTATACGCTATACTTTTTATTCTTTGGTGTAGTGACAGCCTGTATCTCATGTTCACCGGCGAAAGGAAATCGCACGGGTCATGAGTATATGCCGGACATGGTACATAGCACAGGTTACGAAGCTAACTTGTATGACTTCTACTGGTTTAACCGATGGGGTACAGCAGCGGATTATAAGAAATTTGTAATGCCAAAGCATAGTGTTCCAGGTACTGTTGCAAGAGGACAGGTTATGTGGGCTGATGCACCGGATGTCAATTCACGAGTAGCGGAGATGGACGCTTTCGAAGGTGAAACGGATGGATCGCTGGCCATTCCTGCCAATGGAAGTGTTCCTTATTATTATGGAGACACCGAACCTGAACGTGCAAGGGCAACGAAGGAAATTACCACCAACCCATTTCCTATTACCACAGCTAGTTTGGTACACGGAAAAGAATTGTATAACATTTATTGCGGCATCTGCCATGGTGAAAAAGCAGATGGACGTGGATATTTAGTTCGTGATGAAGATCCGGCAAAAGGAATTCCTGCCGGCTTATATCCTGCTGCACCAGCCAATTTTACACTGGATACTTTTATCCATTCTAATGTGGGAAGATTTTACCATGCCATTATGCATGGAAGAAATATGATGGGATCGTATGCGGATAAATTGAGCTATAAAGAACGCTGGGAAGTTATTCATTACATCAGGTCACTTGAAGCGGCCTCTAAAAAATTAGAATACTCACCAGCCCTGAATACATTCAATCATGAGGCTACCCCATGGGCAGTTGTGGAAGCTTCCATGAAAAATAAAACTGCCGAAGTTGCTATGGATACTACCACCGAAGCCAAGAAGAGTCAAGAGGTACATGGTAATTCAAAGAAACATTAATCCGGACCGAATCGATTAGCACAGATATGAATCAATTTACATTCGACAAAAGACAAAGGACACTGTTCGGTGTGATGATGTTGATAGGCATCATCTCGATGATCATTACCTGGATGGGTGATGATGCATACCACACCCGATTCTGGTCCAATATGTTGCACAACTCGGTATTTTTTACCGGGGTAGCCCTCATGGCTCTTTTCATGATGACCGCCAGTATTACTTCTTGGGCGAGCTGGTACACTTTGTTTAAAAGAGTCTGGGAAGCTTATTCCCTATTTCTGATTGTTGGATTTGTCATGATTATGATCATTGCCTTGGGTATTTGGGGAGGATGGCATCATCTCTATCACTGGGCGGATACTCAAGCGGTTGCAAGCGACGAAGTACTGAAAGGGAAAAGTTCTTTTCTAAATAAATATTGGTACACATTCGGTACCATCATTTTTATGGGACTTTGGATTTTTATCGCTGCCCGCATTCGCGCCATATCCGTTGATGAAGATCAACATGGAGATTCTCATTTCACACATGCACGGAAAATGAGGATATGGGGTGCTGCTGCTTTGCCCATTATTGGTTTCACGAGTGCGGCTATGCTTTGGCAGTGGGTGATGTCAGTGGATGCGCATTGGTATAGTACCATGTTTGCCTGGTATTCTTCCGCCAGTTTGATGGTCGCTATGATCGCATTGACCATTATCACTTTAATAGCATTAAAAATCAGGGGCTATTTTCCAATGGTCAACATTGAACATCTTCATGACCTGGGTAAGTATCTCTTTGCCTTCAGCATTTTCTGGACCTACCTCTTTTTTGACCAGTTCATGTTGATTTGGTATGCCAATATTCCGGAAGAAACCACTTATTTCTTCACACGGTTACATCAATACCCAGTACTGTTTTATATCAACATCGTTTTGAATTTTGTTTTGCCTTTCCTCGTGTTAATGAGGAATGATACAAAACGGAAATATGGAACACTGATGTTCATCTCCTGCGTATTGGTGTTTAGTCACTGGCTTGATTTCTTTCTCATGTTAAAGCCTGGCATCATTCATACTGCACAGGAATTGGCAGCAGGTGGAGGTGAAGTGCATCACACCGGAATGGTGACAGGATTTACTATTCCCGGATTCCAGGAGATAGGCACATTCATTGGTTTCCTTGGGGTGTTTTTCTACTTTGTATTTAGCCGCTTGGCAAAAGCAAGTCTTCTTCCGAGCAGGGATCCATATTTATTAGAGAGCGTTACACATCATGTTTAAGATTGGAAAGGGTACAAATGATTGTATGATGAAATTAATGTACAGACAATGACCACGGTAATCATATTATTAAGTATAGTCCTGTTGGTAATCGTTATCATGCAGGTGAGTAAGCTTTCCGACCTGTATGCCCGTATACGAGGCGAGGAAGCCGTAGAGGATCGACTCAATCGTAACCAGGGAATGGCCATGTTGCTTTTCATGGTAGGGTTGCTCGTCTTGTGTGTGGTATCCGCATGGTGGTGGAAAGACTACATGATGGGATATGGTCCGCATAAAGCAGCTTCTGCACATGGAGATACGCTCGATCGATTGTTTAATACAACCCTTTTACCTACGGGTATTGTATTTGTGATCACGCACATTGCCTTATTCTATTTTGCATGGAGGTATAAAAAAGTAAAAGGAAGCAAGGGAAAACACTGGGCTCATAATAATACACTGGAAGTGGTATGGTCAGCGATTCCTGCAGTCGTGATGACCTATCTCGTGATAAAAGGTCTTTTAGCGTGGAATTCAGTGATGGCTGATGTTAAGGCCAATGATGCCTATGTCGAAATTGAAGCAACAGGGTATCAATTTGCCTGGCACCTTCGATATCCGGGTGCGGATGGATTATTAGGATCACGAGATTTTAAAAAGATCTCTGGCGACAATCCATTAGGTCAGGATTGGACCGATCCGAAAAACTTCGATGACTTCCACCCTGATGAGATGTGGCTTCCTGTTGGAAAGAAAGTCAGGGTGAGAATTATAGCAAGAGACGTATTACACAGTTTCTTTCTCCCTCACTTCAGGGTCAAGATGGATGCGGTTCCCGGTTTGCCAACTTATTTTGTTTTCACGCCAACGAAGACGACAGAGGAATATCGAAATGAATTGAGAAATTATCCGGAGTATAATGTACCGAAAGATCCTGCTGATCCGGAAAGCAAAATGCTTTGGGAAGATTTCAATTATGAATTGGCCTGTGCTGAATTGTGTGGCAAGAGTCACTATAGTATGCGTCGAATCGTCCGAGTGGTCTCTGAAGATGAATACAAGGTTTGGTTAACCAAGCAACATTCCTATTACCTCTCAGCGATCAGAGGAAAAGACAGTGATCCAAATAAGGGGAAATTACTTGATTTCGAAATCAAGGCCAATCGCGAAGCATTGAATACTGCCATCGAAAGCGCAGAGAAAGCAGGTAGTGGTGTGAATGCTAATTATGGAGCAGTAGCCGCCGATATAAATACAATCCCGCTGAACTACGTGCAATTCGAAACCGGTGCAAGTACGTTGACGGAAGATTCTAAGTATCAATTGAACGACCTGGCGGACGATTTGAAAAAATATCCGTTAATGAAAATTGAAATTTCCGGACATACCGATGATGTAGGTGATCCGGCTGCTAATAAAATACTTTCCCAACAACGTGCTGATAACGTGAAAGCATACCTGGTAGCACAAGGTATTACTGCTGCACGAATGACTGCTGTTGGCTACGGTTCATCAAAACCGATTGACACCAGCAATACGGACGAAGGACGTCAGAAGAACAGGAGAACTGAATTCAAAATCACAGCTCTTTAAAACATAAAACTATGTCAGCTGCACAAGACCAAGAGACTGATGTTTTAATCCGTGAGCAGGGTTATAACGATCATTTTCATGAAGAACATCATGGCGATAAATATCAATCCAATTTTATCACCCATTACATCTTTAGCCAGGATCATAAAATCATCGCCCGGCAATTTTTGATCACGGGTATATTTTGGGCCATCATAGGCGCCAGCATGAGTATCATCTTCAGGCTCCAACTAGGATTCCCGGAACATAGTATGGCCTGGTTGAAGCCTATACTCGGCAAATGGATTACTATCAATGACGCCGGCATGGGTTCATTGAATCCTGAATTTTACTATGCGCTGGTAACCATGCATGGTACCATCATTGTGTTTTTCGTATTGACCGCCGGGTTAAGCGGAACTTTCGCCAATCTCTTGATACCCTTTCAATGTGGTGCAAGGGACATGGCATCTCCATTCCTCAATATGTTATCCTATTGGTTCTTTTTCCTGGCCAGCGTAACCATGTTTTTCTCTTTGTTCCTGAGTACAGGCCCATTTGCGGGAGGATGGACGGCTTATCCGCCATTAAGCGCGCTAAAGGAGGCCAGTGATGGTTCTGGTGCGGGGATGACACTCTGGTTGGTGAGTCTAACTTTTTTTGTCGTGTCAGTATTATTAGGCGGTATTAACTATGTTACTACTGTACTTAACCTGCGTACAAAAGGAATGAGTTTGTGGAGGTTGCCATTAACAGTTTGGGCATTGCTGGTTACTGCTATTTTAGGTATTCTTTCATTCCCGGTTTTGGTGTCTGGATTCTTCCTGTTGATGTTTGACAGGGGCATGGGTACCAGTTTTTATTTGAGTGAAATATTTGTGAATGGACACGCTCTCGAAAATGTAGGGGGTAGCCCAATTTTATATCAACACTTATTCTGGTTTCTTGGCCATCCTGAAGTATACATCATTATCCTTCCTGCCATGGGATTGACCAGCGAGGTATTATCCGTGCATTCCCGCAAACCTATTTTTGGTTATAAAGCAATGGTGTACTCGATCCTGGCCATTGGATTTTTATCCTTTATCGTTTGGGCTCACCATATGTTCATGTCAGGAGTGAATCCTTTCATTTCAAACTTCTTTGTGATTTTCACCTTGATCATTGCAGTGCCCTCCGCCGTGAAGGTGTTCAACTGGATATCGACTTTGTATAAAGGCAATATTCGATTTACATCAGCGATGTTGTTTGCAATCGGATTTGTTTCCATGTTCATTTCTGGTGGATTGACCGGTATTTTCCTGGGCAACTCTGCACTGGATATTCAGCTCCATGATACTTATTTCGTAGTGGCGCACTTTCACATTGTAATGGGGATTGCAGCGTTCTTTGGGATGTTTGCAGGTGTGTATAACTGGTTCCCAAGAATGTATGGACGGTTTATGAATGAAACCATGGGACGAATTCATTTCTGGATTACGATGATTGGAGCCTATGCTATTTTCTGGCCGATGCACTACATGGGTATGGCAGGAGTACCAAGACGGTATTATCGTTTTGACACATTTGATGCATTCAACCAATTTGCCGGACTCAATCAATTCATTACGATTGCCGCCATCATAGTTTTTGCTGCCCAGATATTGTTTGTTTTCAATTTCTTCTATAGCATCTGGTATGGAAAGAAAATGACCACCCAAAATCCATGGGGATCCAACACACTTGAATGGACTGTACCAATTCATCCGGGCCATGGAAACTGGCCGGGGAATATCCCAACCGTACATCGTTGGGCCTATGATTATAGTAAGGAAGATTCAGATAAGGATTTTATCCAGCAGCATATTCCATTAACGGAAAAAGAAAAAGCAGAACAAGCTAATCATTGATGAAGGGCAAGGAAGAAGCACAAGTCAGGACGGCCTCCATTACATTTAAGGATTGGCTTCAGGATCTTGAACTCCTGGTGAAGTTCAGGTTAAGCACCTTCGTCGTGTTTTCTTCTGCTATGGCCTACTGTATTGCGGCTGGAGCGGAATTCAACATCGTAGCTTTCATTTTACTCGTCACTGGTGGATTCCTGATTACGTTTGCGGCTAATATTTTAAATGAAGTATTGGAAGCTGATTATGATCGATTGATGCAAAGAACAGCGAATCGGCCGTTAGCTGCTAAGCGATGGAATTCATCTTCTGCTGTGCTGTTAGCAGGTACCTTTTGTTTAGTTGGAATTGTATTGCTGGCTTTGTTGAATCCACTGACTTCATTCCTGGGAATGTTATCGTTGGTTACTTATGCTTTTTTGTACACTCCGCTTAAACGTTCCAGCACAATTTCAGTATTAGTCGGAGCAATTCCCGGTGCACTACCGGTGATGATCGGAATGATTGCACATGATGGTATAATTACATCTCAAGCGTTATTCCTGTTTGCCATACAATTCCTGTGGCAATTCCCTCATTTCTGGGCAATAGGTTTTTTGTCTTTTGATCAATACAAAAACGCCGGATACAAACTATTACCGGAAGACGGTGATGTGATTGACAGAAGACTGGGTCGGCAAGCCTTGATTTACACCTGCATGATAATCCCGGTAATATTGATCGGATATGGCAATCAATTGATTTCTCTTCCGGGTACCATCGGCATGGCCTTGATATCCGGATATTTTATCTACAGAGCCTGGAGGTTTTATGCTGAATTTGATAAAGCCAGTGCAAGAGCATTGATGTTTTCATCTTTCATCTTCCTGCCCATAGCCTTGATGTTGCTGTGGTGGGGAATGTAATTCAATTATAACTGTGAGTACGAACGGACAGAGTGGTGTGATTAAAGGAAAGACAAGAGGGATTTATCCTCCCCTGTTTGCCCTTTGGCTGGCAATGGGGGGCATGGTGATGATGTTTGGATCACTCACCAGTGCTTATATCGTCAGACATGCTGCAGGGAATTGGCTGGAATTTCGAATTCCTGAAATATTTTTCTTCAGCACCTGTGTCATGTTGATGAGCAGTGCAACCTTGCATGGAAGTTATTCTGCATTTAAGAAAGGAAATGCTTCGCAATACAGAATTTTACTGCTGGCAACATTGGTACTTGGAATTGCATTTGTGATTTTGCAATACCAGGGATGGATGCAGCTCTATACTATAGGAGTGGCCCTGGACGGCAATCCTGGTGGTTCTTTCTTTTATGTTATTTCAGGGATCCATGCAGCCCATGTGATCGGTGGAATATTTGCACTGACGACGGCTGTCATGCACGCATACTCGCTGAGTTATCGACCTACGGAAAAAAGAAGAAGAAGATTTCAACTCGTGGTCCACTATTGGCACTTTGTTGATTTCCTCTGGCTATATCTCTTTTTATTTTTAATGATACAATGATTTAGAACGTAATACATGGCAACAGATACAGTAGATCAAAAACATACAGACGTCAGCACGGAGAACGGAAGCTGGGAAGGTGGGGCATACCCATTTAAAGTCGGCTATGGCAAACTCATGATCTGGTACTTTTTGCTTTCAGATGCTTTCACCTTTGCAGGTTTTCTGATCGCATATGGCACGCTCCGCTTTAGCACGCCGACATGGCCGGTTCCTGATTTTGTCTACAGTCTTTTTCCATTCATGAGTGGACATCATCCTCTGCTGTTTGTGAGCTTCATGACTTTCGTTCTGCTTTTCAGTTCATTCACCATGATTCGTGCGGTGCAGGAAGGACACAGAGAGAATCGAAAAGGAATCGTCATCTGGATGTTCCTGACTATCCTGGGAGGACTTGGTTTCCTCGGGTGCCAGGCTTGGGAGTGGACTACACTGATCGCAAGGGAACACATGTCAGTAACCACCAATCCTTTTGGTGCTCATACTGAAGGAGGAATCTACCTCGGGGCCGATGGCAAACAATCGGAAGAATCCTTCACCGCCCATACGAGTTACATTATACACCATATTGATTTTAATGCAACACATGAAGAAGGTGCTCCTGAAGCAGGTGCTGAACATGAAGGACATGCCTATGCTGCCCCAGGGGATTATCCGGATGCTCTTGTGGATGAGCGTGGATATGTCCATCGAAAATATATTGTAGCAGATGGTGAGAATGCCGGAAAGATCATGTACGAAAAATTCGGCCCCAAAGCATTCGGCGCCTTATTCTTTTTTATTACCGGCTTTCACGGTTTTCACGTTTTCTCCGGTGTCCTGTTTTTATTAACCATACTGGTCAACGTCATTGGCGGAGTCTATGTAGCGCGGCACAATGGCAATGAGATGGTGGAAAAAATAGGACTATACTGGCACTTTGTGGACCTTGTGTGGGTCTTTGTATTCCTGCTATTCTACTTGCTGTAAATCCAGGAACATACATCATTAAAATAATAAACTTATAAAGTCTTCCGAATGTCACACGATTATCAAGGAGCAAAAAAAATAGCCTTAAAGACCATCATAATTCTTGCGGTAGTGACCGTAGTTGAAGTTATGATTGCATTGACGGGCAAAGGATACGTTATCCAAGGATATCACGCACCAAAATTACTGATGAACTCATTGATGATCGGAATGAGCTTGTATAAAGCTTACCTGATTGTTTTTGAATTCATGCATATGAAGTATGAAGCGAAGGGCCTCAGGATGAGCGTCCTCCTTCCCGTTTGCCTGTTGATATGGGCGGTGATTGCCTTTTTATATGAAGGAAATGCCTGGAAACACAACCGGCAGGTCGTGTTGGATCGGAATAAAATCGAGCTCACCCAAACCCCGGCTAAAACGAATTAAACCAGCAAGAGGCCAACTATACTTCTTTGCTTATTTATACTTTGCGATTCGTACCCTTCTCTGTGCCGGAAAGGTCACGCTGAGTGAACCCATTATACCATGTCGCGGAAGATTACCATTACACTCATCTTATTCCTCTTTCTCTTTCCCTTTGTTTCATGGTATTATCTGAAATCCGGGTTGGAATGGAGAAAAAAAGTACAAGCCGTGATGAATGGCACCAAAGAATTTCCTGTTCTTCCGTTTTATTCACTGAAAGGGCTCCCGTTGGAGAAATCTGAGCTGGAGAATCACGTTTCATTGGTAGTCATTCTCTCTTGTGACAGTCTTGCCCAGCAGATGGAATTAGTCACTAAGTTGTATGCGGATTTTAAAGAAACTCATAAGGCCAATTACTTTTTCCTGGATACCTGTGGAATGACCTCGCTGAATCTGCCGGATACCTTGAAGCAAAATATTTATACGCTACATTGTAATGATTCTTTGCAATCCTGTATTTCCCTGTTGAAGGAATGGCCTTCAGGCAAACCATTTGCGCTGCTGGACAAGAACGGCATTATGCGCGCTTATTATGCTGCTGATAACCATGAGGAAAAGAAAACACTGGAAGAACATATGGCTATCTTGCTCCCCAGGGATTACAGTGAGAAAGTGCAGCTTAAACGAGAAGTAGGAAAAAAATAATGCAGGGTTTACTGACGGATATCCAACAGCGAAGGATAAAGATTTTGAATGTGTACGCCTGGGTTTTCACCATTGTGGTTTGGTTGTTGGTTGGCGCCATGCGGCAGGTTAAGATAAAGACTGATCTCAACCTGGATTTCCTCGCAGGGTTCAATGCACTTTGCAATACCGGTGTTGCCATAGCATTGATCGCTGCTTATTTTTTCATTAAGAGAGGAAGACAGGTAACCAATCACCGCAGGTCCATTTATATAGCCATGATCTTGTCTGCAGGGTTTCTATTATCCTATGTGGGTTACCATTTTACCCATGAAGAAGTCCCGTTTTGCAAAAATGGAGCCATACGCGTTATTTATTACCTGATTCTGTTTAGCCATATTGCGTTAGCCGGGATTAGCTTGCCATTTATCCTGATGGCCTTTATTCGGGGATATGTAGGCGATTATGTCACCCATAAAAAGATGACAAAATGGGTGTACCCGGTCTGGCTATATGTTGCCGTTACCGGACCGATCGTATATTTATTTCTGCTTCCCTGCAGGTAAATCAGCTGTAAAATCCTATTTTTGTCGTATGAAGAACATTTATCGTCTTCTGGTTATTATCAGCCTTCTCACATCAGGATTGTTTTTGACACCTGAGGTGAAAGCACAATGTCCCATGTGCAAAATCTCTGCTGAATCCAATTTGCGAAACGGTGGCACCGCGGGCCGTGGCCTCAATGCCGGAATCTTTTACATGCTGGCTCTCCCATATTCCTTAGTTGGGACAATAGGATTCCTTTGGTGGAAAAATAATCGTCGTAAAGAAGAAGACGAAGTAGAAGTTCTTCCTTAATTCCCATACTCGCTTACACTCTTACTCTCTAACTTTATCAAATGCATTGGGCTGCACCCAATGCCAAATGATTACGGCCTTTCAGGCCTTGCATTACTCTCTTACTCTCTTACTCTCTTACTTTCTCACATACAAATGCATCGGTCACCCGATGCATCTGTCAATCTAAACGAACTGAATGTATGAAACCGTCTTAAAATCTCATCGTATACCCTATACCTGCACTGATCCCATTTGATTTGATACGGATATCAGTAATGTTGTCAAGGAACATGTCATTAAGACTATGTCTGTAATTGACTTCCAGTTGAAGGGAGCCTACATCGTTAGTAGGAATACTGATCCCGGCGCTTGCTATAGCGGATACATCCCATCGGTTGTATAAATCATTGTTCAGGTTGATATCAATAGGCGGAAGTTTCCAGCTAATGATAGCATTAACAGTAGGCTGAATTTTTCCATGTAATGCATATCCTGTGGAGATGCCTGCTTTGAGATATGGCGTTACACCTGTTTTTGTAATATTATATTGAATAGCAACAGGAACTTCGAGATAATCCAACCGGGTATTCACTTTTGCTCCAACAGGTAGTTCGATTCCGAACAAATTAATATTGGCATCCTCTCGCACACCAAATCCTCTTGAGGAATATTGAGCACCGGTGACGACTGACCATTGCCTATTAAATTGTCTCTCATACACCAACCCCATATTGTATTGAGGGATTGATTTTATGTATGGATCCAGCAGGTCGAGCACCCCTAATCCATTGACCTCTATGTTGGATGAACCAACGAGAGCCGAGACACCGATTTTATTCTGTGCTTGCATGGCACCAGACATGCCGATTAATGCTAAACAGAGAAACCAACTGATTTTGCGGATTACAACATTCGTTTTCATAGCCATTATATTTAGTTGCTATGATGACGCACTTCTCCAAGCCTGGTTTCATAAGAAGGAGTTAAGAGGTTGATAAGAATGCCTTAAGAGGATTAGGCTAAGGCTGAGGCTAAGGCTAAGGAAACAAAAGTTACTAATGGAAGAAAACCAATTTGGTGAAATTTAATTTTGAAAAAATATGAATGGGTCAATGATTACCAAACTTTTTAATCAACCAAATGATGAGGGCGATTGAACCAATGATGAAAAGGGAAAACCATAATATCCCGATAAATCCTGAAGCTATACTTGCACCGGAAATAATAGTGATGAGGATACCGGTTCCCCAGCCTAAAACCCAAATCCAAAACCATTTATCTACCGGGTCACTAAAAATTCCTGCGCCATGATGCTTTGTTCTGCCGGAAGAAAACATCTTTTTGAATTTAGTCTCCAGCTGGACATAATGTTTTTCTTCCTGTTTAAGATTTCGTAGTTCCTTCCTGGCGATAGGTTTATCAGCTATATACTCACTCATGTTGATTGCTCCACCAGGATGGTCTTCTGTGTTGATACACGAATTGTTTGCTTTTAACCAATGAAGCGGCAGGAAAACAAAACATAAAAGAATGAGATGCAATTTTTTCATTCTAATCAGGGTGTTGAGTTGAGACAAATAAAAAGAAATTAAAAGTTTCAACTAAGATAAAAGAAATGCCAATAGAAGAAAGGATCATGCTGATTGTTGAGGAGGGCTCAAATAAAAAAGGCTGTCCTGGTGAGAACAGCCTTTTATTCAAGTAAATTTTTCTACTATTTGAGTACATATCTTGCCGAAAGGGCACCCCATGAATAGTAACCATCATCCCAACCACCGATACGGAAGGTAGGCATAAAGTCAAGACTCAGGTTGAAAGGTGCATCGGCAAATTTATAATCAAGTCCGATCACGCCACTTATTCCTACACCAAAACTTCCACCGTTGTCAAGGTTATTGAAGTAGAAATCATCATAAGAATAAAACTGGACACTGGCGCCACCACCATAGTACCATTGTAGACCATCTACATCAGGAAATGGTTTATGGATTTCATATAAAGCACCAAGTGCAAAATAACTGTAGATACCGGAATAGCCTCTGTAGCCTGCATAAAGTTCAAGCGCGTTGGATTCTGTCATAAACGTTTTATACGTAATGGAAACAGGATAGCCTAAGCGTAAACCTATTGCGCTCTGATAATTCTGCGCTTTCAGTTGGCTTGAAATACCGAGAATAAACAGTGTAAAGAAGAGTAAAGCAATCTTTTTCATAGTTCGATTTTTTAGTATGTTGATTTGTTGAATCTCTTGGTTTCGTCTCCTAAATATAGCGAGAATTATAATTTGTACAACTCCTTTCAAAAAATAGGATAGGCTACTTTTTATAGGTCCTTATCCCCCATGTAGCGAGACAAATCCAACCTGCCATAAAACACAGACCTCCCAAAGGTGTAACTAAGCCAATAGCACTAATATCGATGCCCGTCACGTCTTTTGTGCTAAGGATAAAAAGAGAACCTGAAAACAATATTATCCCAGCAATAAAAGACATGCCTGAGAATTTTAGCATTCGATCTCCATTCACTGTTCTTGCAAGCACACCGATCAGGACACAAGCCAGCGCATGAATAAACAAATACTGAACTCCTGTTTTTAATACCTCCATGGATTCCGGAGGAATCCTGGACTTTAAGGAATGGGCCCCGAATGCTCCGATGATTACGCCGATTGCTCCTGAAATGGCGGCAAACCCGACTAAACGACGAAAAAATTGCTCATTCATGGATATCCCAGTTTATTGGGCTTTCACCCCTTTGTATAAGAATCCGATCTACTTTTGAAAAATGACCACATCCCATGAAAGCATCCCTGGCCAGCGGGGAAGGATGTGCCGCCTCCAAAACTACATTGTTCTCAACATCAATGAGTGTTTTTTTTGACCTGGCATAATTGCCCCATAACAGAAAAATGATCCCTCTTTTTTGATCAGACAATTTTTTAATTACGGCATCTGTAAAGACATCCGATCTTACTATGTGAACCGGCTTGATTTTTTTCAACCGTAAGGATAGCATTGAGCAAGAATACGCCCTGGTCTGCCCATGAAGTGAGATCTCCATGAACAGGCACTTTCAATCCCAAATCACGGTGAAGTTCTTTGTAGATATTTTTGAGTGACGCCGGTACCGCCATTTGGCGAGGCACTGAAAAACAAAGTCCCATAGCTTGCCCAGGACCATGATAAGGATCTTGCCCTAAAATAACGACACGGACCTTTGAAAAGGGAGTTTTATCAAACGCGTTAAAGATTAGCGCACCTGGAGGATAGATGACTTTACCCAAGGCCTTTTCTTGAGAAAGAAATTGTTTGACCTGGGCGAAATAAGGTTTGGCAAATTCTTCTTTTAAAGCTTCCTTCCAACTCGGCTCCATGCGTATGGAAGAAGGATCAAGTTGAAGAAGGGGCAATTTGCTTGGATTTGAGGATAAAAAAGTGACTCCATCTGGGTTCGAACCAGAAACCTACGCTTTAGAAGAGCGTTGCTCTATCCAATTGAGCTATGGAGCCGTTGAATTAGGTCGCAAAGATAAAAACCCAACAGTACTTCCATCCTAAAGATGCTCAGTAAACTGTCGGTTAAATTTCCGGCCTTAAGTTCTTGTTTTACTTACGCGATGGTGACCGTAGTGGTTAAGATTTAGATCGGTATTCTTCCCAGGACATTGTTCTGTACAATTCCTCGTAAGCAAATTTCAATTCCTTCAAAAGTGCAGGAGCTTCTTTATAACCTGGACTGATGGAAATGCGGGCAAATTCTTTATCCAACATGACGAAGGAAGGAAATGACATTTGCCGGTCAAGGATTTCAAGCGCGAGGCTGTTGTATCCATTTCGACCGCCTTCAATCCATTTGAATTCCATGTCCCGCCAGAAAATACTCTCTTTTTGTTCGGCATTTAATTTCACCGCATAAAAATTTGCATTCATGGTCGCCACCACTGCAGAATCAGTGAAAGTGGATTGATCCATGCGTTTGCACCAACCGCACCAATCGGTATAAACATCGACGAATATTTTCTTTGGATTCTTAGCATTAGCCTCTACAGCGTCAGTCCATGACATCCATTTGATGCCCTGGCTGAACAGGTTCAAACTTAAGAGAAGGAGAAGGGTGGATAGGGTATATCTGAGAAAAGACATTTATATGCTTACTTTGTTAAGCTACAAAGATATGGATAAAGTTATTATAGGATTCGGTGGATCCAGCGGGGCCATTTATGGAAAGCTTTTGCTTGAGCGGCTCCAATCTATCCCTGGTCAATACACCGAGGTGGCTATTGTAATGAGTAAAAACGCAGCTATCAATTGGGCATTGGAATTAAGTGGACTAAACATTGAATCGTATGGTTTTAAAGTTTACGCCAATGATGATTTTTCTGCTCCATTTGCCAGTGGCTCCGCCCGGTATAACAAGATGATTATATGCCCATGTTCGATGGGAACGCTAGGCCGCATTGCGCATGGCCTTTCTGATGATTTGATGACCAGGGCAGCAGATGTGATTTTAAAGGAAAGAAGGCAGTTGATTGTGGTTCCCAGGGAAACACCTTTTAGTCTTATTCACCTGGACAATATGACTAAACTTACCCAGGCAGGAGCTATAGTTTGTCCGGCGATTCCCTCTTTTTATAATGGAGCTTCTACTATTGAACAAATATGTCTTACGGTAGTGGATCGTGTACTTGATCTTGCAGGCTTTAATATTGATTCCTTTCGATGGGGCGAGTAGAATAGGACAGAAGATAAAAGCGAACAGGGATAAATAAAAAAAATAAGGGTACAGTTTTTTGTACCCTTTATTTTTTCTCACGATGCTCTATGCCCTCTGCTTGGTAGCCCCGGCGGGGATCGAACCTGCATCAAAAGTTTAGGAAACTTCTATTCTATCCATTGAACTACGGGACCTTAATTTGGCTAACAGGCTGCAAATATAGAACTCCTCACGAACACCGTTGATGGTGGTGGAAATCATTCATAGACCATTGATTCACACCTTATTAACAGGGGAAAAAACATCCTAACTTTTTCAATATGTATTCTTGTCTTACTTTTGCCCCAGAATTATAGAAAACTAAAAATTATCTCAAAAATGAATATGCTCAAAAATCTATTTGCTGCCCTGATCATTGTAGGATCATTGGCTATGATTGCTTGCCAGGGTGACACCAAAGATGCCCGTGATAAAGCAAATGAAACTCCTGCCAGCACTGCCGGCGGTCCAATGACTTCCGGAGCAACAGGCGATCCAGCTCAACAAGCTGCTAATGCTGCTGCTGCAGAAAACGCTGTTCCAACAGGTCCTACCACTACAGTCGTTTATGAACATACCGATTTCGATTTCGGAACTGTTAAGGAAGGCGAGAAAGTGAAGCACACCTTCAAATTCAAAAACACAGGTAGTGAGCCTCTGATCATTGCAAATGCAAAAGGAAGCTGCGGATGTACTGTTCCAAAGTGGCCATCTGAACCTGTCCCTCCAGGTGCTACAAGCCAAATCGATGTTGAATTTGACAGTAAAGGCAAACCAGGCAAACAAACTAAGCGTGTAACTGTAAATGCTAATACAGTACCTGCTCAAATGTTCCTGAATATCACTGGTAATGTAGAAAAGGACCCAAATGCTCCTGCTACTCCAACTGCAACACCAGTTCCTCCAAAACATTAATATCCTATCCGTTCGGGGTTAACAAACTAAAAGCCTGCAGAGAGGAATTCTCTGCAGGCTTTTTTACTTTTAACGAATGAAGTCGTATTTCTCCCTGATCAAGTTTGCGCATACTGTTTTTGCATTGCCGTTTGCATTCTTGTCCTTCTTCCTTGGACTTAAAATGGAGAACCAGGCCTTTAGCTGGAAACTGATATTACTCATACTGGCCTGCATGATTTTTGCACGCAGCGCAGCCATGGCTTTCAATCGGTATGTAGATAGGAAAATTGATTCACAAAATTCGAGGACGAGTGTGCGTGAAATTCCAGCGGGTATCATTTCTCCAACTTCAGCTTTATGGTTTGTGATTGTGATGTCCTGTGCTTTCATTTTTACCACGTATTGGATCAACATGACCGTGTTTTTATTATCCCCGATTGCGCTACTCGTCGTATTGGGATACAGCTATACTAAAAGGTTTACCTGGCTTTGCCATTTTGTTCTTGGGCTTGGATTAGGGCTTGCCCCTGTAGGAGCCTTTCTTGCTGTGACAGGACACTTCAGTTTGCTTCCTGTCCTGTATGGTATAATGGTTATGCTTTGGGTTAGCGGTTTCGATATCCTTTACGCGCTACAGGATGAAAATTTTGATCGGGAACATCATTTGTATTCTGTTCCGGCAACCTTCGGAAAACAAAGAGCAAAAAATATTGCCATTGTTATTCACATACTCTGTGCTGCGATGTTGATTTATATTACCTTTTACCAGGCTCAGTTATTGCCCACATTCGGATGGTTACATTGGATAGGGGCCATCGGATTTATGGGACTGCTGGTGTGGCAGCATCGTTTGGTCAGGCTTTATGACCTGACTAAAATCAACCAGGCATTTTTTGAAACCAATGGGATTGCCAGTGTGCTTTTCGGATTAAGTGTGATTATTGACGTTTTATCGTAGTCTCCGATTCTGCTTGTAGCGTTGATCTTAATGATGATATAGATAAGCCATGAATTGATGCATGGATTTTGATCGATGGCTAATTTGATTTTTTAAGGTAACGGGAAGTACGGCAAATGTCTGATTAAATCCTTTCGGTATAAATACAGGATCATAACCAAATCCTCCTGTTCCCGAGGACGAGTCACTGATATCACCTTCAACTGTTCCTTTGAAAAATAGGACTTCGTCCGTAGAAGCCTGGTAGGCAATTACAGATATAAACCTGGCATTTCGGTTTTCGATTTTTTTCATTTCGTGCAATACTTTTTCAATATTGCTTTGATGATCGCCATGTGATCCGGCATACCGTGCAGATCGTACACCCGGTCTTCCGTCTAATGCATCAATTTGCAATCCGCTATCTTCTGCGAAACAGATTAATCCTGTTGCTTCATAAAGACGGGACGTTTTTGCTGCTGCATTTTCTTCAAAAGTGTCAAAGGGCTCAGGAAGTTCTTCGCTCCATCCGATATCGATCAGACTTTTAATAGCATAACCTGGTGGAAGCATCCATTTGATTTCTTCCAGTTTGTGTTGATTTGTGCTGGCGAATAATAGGGTATTAGCCATTTTGTTTTTCATTCATTTCCATAAACATCTGCATGTTTTTCCACAACTCTTTTTTTGCCGATGCATTTTTTTCTAATTCTGATATAGGTAGTGTCAAAATAAAAGAAAAGGATTCGAGGAAGCGAATACCAGGAGCTTGAAGGTCAATCCAGAGACCTAGAATAGCAGGAGATAGTCCAAAACTGATGATTAACTGACAGGAAGAACCGGATATGTCTTGAATGGAAAATTTGGGGCCCTCGATATTGCTCAAACAAGTTGTATCGCGATCGAAATCAGCTTTGACAGCTGTTGCTATCTTCTGAATTAAATCCTGTTGTGCAGGCGAAAATGCCCGATCAGAAAGAATTAATAACCATTTTTCAGAATGGGCTGTTTTGTTTTCAGCCGTTTCCGGAATGGTATAGGTGGTGAATGGCAGCATTTACCAAATTTTATTATAAACTAGTTAACACAATTAAAATAAAGATTGCTTTTAAGATATATAAAAGCCTGACTATGAGATGCAAATGTAAATGTTTACTTTTGTAGCAAATCTAAGATAATGAAGGACCTTAGCATCAGTCTCTCCCCAAAATCCCGTGTTTCAACGGTTGATTTCAACAACCTTCCATTTGGAAAGATCATCTCTGATCACATGTTTGAAATCGATTTCGATGGCAAACAATGGGTAAATCCAAGAATCACTCCTGTCGAGCGATTGAGCATTCATCCGATGAACATGGCGCTTCATTATGGCCAAAGTATTTTCGAAGGGATGAAGGCATCGAGATCCAAAGATGGAACTCCATTGTTGTTTCGTCCTGATCTACATGCTGTGCGTATGAATTCATCAGCACGCAGAATGTGCATGCCTGAAATTCCAGCCGATATTTTTGTGGACGCCATTCATGCTCTGGTGAGTGTTGACCAGGAATGGATTCCAAAAATTCCAGGTAGCGCATTATACATACGTCCACTCATGTTCGCTACAGATGAAATGGTAGGCGTGAAGTCATCGGATACATTTAAATTCCTCGTGATCTGTTTGCCCGTTGGTCCTTATTATCCAAAACCAATCAAGCTATTGGTCGAGCATCATTTCATCCGTGCAGCAGCCGGTGGAGTAGGTGAGGCCAAGACTGCAGGAAATTATGCTGCAGCCATGTATCCATCCAAACTCGCAAGAGAGAAAGGATACGACCAGGTCATTTGGCTGGATGCCATTCACCACGAATACATCCAGGAATGCGGTACGATGAATATATTCATAGTTTTCAAAGATGAAGTGGTGACTCCTGCTGCTACTGGTACCATCCTGAAGGGTATCACTCGCGATACAGCACTTAACATTATTAAGGATAAAGGCCTCAAGGTCGTGGAAAGAGAAATTTCAATCAATGAAGTTCTGGAAAGATACGAGTCTGGCGAATTGGTAGAAGTATTTGGTACAGGGACAGCAGCCTTGGTAGCTAATGTGGATGAGATCTCTTTCGATGAAACGAAAATGCATTTTACCCCCAGCCAATGGAGTTTGTCTACCGCCATTCGGGACGAAATCAATAACGTGCGGTACGGTGCGATTCCGGATACACGCGGTTGGACAGTACCAGTAAAAGACGCTGTTACAGTTACTGTATAATAAAAATCAACCCCCCTGTTTGGAAATAGCAGAGAACACTATTTTATAGTCAGCTTACAAATTTTTAATCCCCATTTTTATCTTTTGATTTAAAGCGGAATCAGTTTAATCCGATTAAGCTTTATAAAATAAAAATCCCGCCATCCTTTACAGGAGGCGGGATTTTTTATTGTCCACTGTTAGTGATGAAAAGCGATTACATCATACCGCCCATTCCACTGCCGCCGTGCATATGTCCACCTGCTCCGCCACCTGCATTTTCTTCTTTCTTGTCATTGATCACACACTCGGTTGTGAGGATCATGCCGGCGATTGAAGCTGCATTTTCGAGAGCAATACGGGTTACTTTAGTCGGATCGATGACTCCGGATTTCTTGAGGTCTTCAAATTGATCAGTACGGGCATTATAGCCTGTGCTTCCTTTTGATTTGATTACTTCCTGAAGAACTACAGAACCTTCAACACCAGCATTCTCTGCAATCGTACGGAGAGGAGCTTCAAGTGCTTTCTTAACTATTTGAATCCCGATGGTTTCATCTTCGTTGGCACCTTTCAGGTTGTCAAGTGATTTCATAGCTCTTACTAATGCTACTCCACCACCTGTTACGATTCCTTCTTCAACAGCAGCTCTTGTTGCACTGAGAGCATCGTCTACACGGGCTTTCTTTTCTTTCATCTCAACTTCTGTTGGTGCACCGACATAAAGAACAGCAACACCGCCAGCCAATTTAGCCAGACGCTCTTGTAGTTTTTCCTTATCGTAATCAGAAGTGGTTGTTTCAATTTGTTGTTTAATCTGATTGATACGGGCTGTGATCATGTCCTGACCACCTTTTCCACTCACGATCGTAGTATTGTCCTTATCCACTGTGATCTTGTCACAACGACCCAGGTGTTCTAATTCTACACTTTCGAGTTTGTATCCTTTCTCTTCGCTGATGACAGTACCACCTGTGAGGATAGCGATGTCTTCCAGCATTGCCTTTCTGCGATCACCAAAACCTGGAGCTTTCACAGCAACAATTTTCAGTTGTGCACGAAGACGGTTTACCACCAATACCCCAAGTGCCTGGCTTTCCACATCTTCTGCGATAATAAGAAGAGGCCTGCCCGCCTGGATGACTTTTTCAAGGACAGGAACGATCTCCTGAAGGTTAGATATTTTCTTATCGTAGATGAGGATGTAAGGGTCTTCATAATCAGCCTCCATTGTTTCTGCATTCGTCACGAAATATGGAGACAGGTAGCCACGGTCAAATTGCATTCCGCGAACTTCTTCAACATAAGTTTCTGTGCCTTTTGCTTCTTCAACAGTGATAACACCATCCTTGGTCACCCGTTTCATGGCATCCGCAATAAGGGTGCCTATTTCATCATCGTTATTAGCCGAGATTGAACCTACCTGCTTGATTTTCTCATAATCGTTACCGATTACTTCTGATTGTTGTTTGAGGTCTTCAATTACAGCTTTAGTAGCCTTGTCTATTCCTCGCTTCAGATCCATTGGATTAGCACCGGCGACAACGTTCTTCATTCCTGCGGCAACCATCGCTTGCGCAAGAACAGTTGCAGTAGTTGTACCATCACCAGCAATATCAGCCGTTTTTGAAGCTACTTCTTTAACTAACTGCGCGCCCATGTTGGCCACCGGATCATCGAGTTCTATATCTTTTGCGACTGTGACACCATCTTTAGTAATAGTTGGTGCACCAAAACTTTTTTGAAGGATTACATTCCGACCTTTTGGTCCAAGGGTCACCTTAACCGCATTGCTCAAGGCGTCAACACCTTGCTTGAGTTTTTCACGGGCTTCTGAATTAAAGCTAATTTCTTTAGCCATTTTTATTTGATTTTATCTGTGTTAAAAGGAATACTGTTTACTACTGTCGGAGATCTTGGGATTAGGACAAAACAACCAGGACGTCATCTTCGCGCATGATCAGGTAATCCACCCCATCATAGGTTAATTCCTGGCCTGAATATTTACCGTATAGCACGATATCCCCGACCTGGATGGTCATGAGGTTGCCTTCTTTGCCTGGTCCTACGGCTACCACTTCACCACGTTGTGGCTTTTCTTTTGCCGTATCCGGAATAATAATGCCCCCTTTGGTTTTCTCTTCTGCAGGAGCGGGTTTGACAACGATACGGTCATTGATCGGTTTAAGTTTCATAGAATTTATTGATTTTGCTATTGAGGATTTGAATTTAGACGTTGACTAACATGCGACCCTTATCATAAGTTGTGCCATTGGACTATAACCTGACAATATTTCAGACTTATAAGGAGCTGTATGGTCTTCGGACAGACGCATCATTTTTGAATACTTAATTGCTGCCATTGTGGCAACACAGTGGGGAATGATGGCAGAGGCTCTTTTAAGATTTGATTGCTGAAAGTGGAGATGGAGTAAGTGCCTTATTTGACGAAAAAGCTGGCAAAAATGCACAGTCCGAATAAGGCTGCAGCGAGTCCCCAGGTCAGTTTTTCAATAAAATCTACCGACCGGGCAGCCCCGAACATCTGGTTGGCGCTTTGACCGCCAAAAGTGCTGTCTACACCGCCTCCCTTGGGGTTCTGGATGAGGATCACAAACATTAAAAGCACGCCAATCAGAGCGATAAGAATGGTGATAAACTTGAGCATATGAAAGAGAGTATTGCGAACGAGGTTATGGTTACTGTAGGGCTTCTATTTTGGCTGCAAAGAAACGACTTTTTTCCGGAAATTTTTCCATCAACTGGGTATACATGGCGATGGCCTGGTCCTTATACCCTTGAGCCGCCAGTAAGTCGGCGAAGGTCTCCGAAATGCCCTCCCCGGCATGCCTGCTCCCTTGATGGAAGGCGAAATCATCTTCATAAGGATGGACATATTCAGAGCCTGTAAGTCCCTTTAGCCAATGTGTAAAAGGTGACAAAGAAGGTTCAGGTGTAGCTGCCGGAATCTTAAGCTTTTCATCTGATCTTTTTTTCTCCTCCTTGTCCATCTTTTCCGCCACTTTTCTTATCCGCTTACCGGCTTTGAGAACAGCTTTGTCCTTCTTTTTCTTTTCCTTTTTAGCGGCTATATCCAATTCTTCAGATTCCGGAAGATCAATATGTTCTTCTGTGAAAACTGGGGCCAGCGGAGTATCGGATTCCGGAGTTTCATGAATCAATTCGGCTTCATTTTCCGGTACAGATTGTTGTTTGATTTCTTTTAATTCATGCTCAGGAAGTTCCGCAGCATTGGATTCTCCATGCAGATCTGAATTCCAATGTTCAAGAGTGTTCAACTTGATTTCGGCATTTACAATATGCTCATCAATCGATTTTAGAGGATCAACTGAACTTAAGGAAAAGGAATGTAAATCGTTTGTCCACAAGGCATCGTTCCCGATTTCCGGATGAAGAGCTTCTTCCAGGCCAGGCTTTCGGGCATCGTTTTTTTGTGGTTCCTTCATTCGGCAGTCTTACCAATTATTAAAAGCCTGGTTGAAAGTATCTTCCAGGATTTGCTTAAAGATAGTTTCGATCAATTCATCTTGTACCTCCAGCAAATTCTGATCCGTAGGAAAATCTTCGAAATGGGAAAAGGTTTTGGTCCAATGATCTTTGGCATCCTTGTGATTGGTATATTCAATATTTACACCTATAG
>Ga0068851_10000231_pt1 | contig 26602 bp, 31 predicted proteins | sample KBSCornC12_FD_66588 | JGI IMG/M metagenome (GOLD analysis project Ga0068851, IMG submission 66588) | Corn rhizosphere microbial communities from Kellogg Biological Station, Michigan, USA - KBS Corn C1-2 | ecosystem: Host-associated > Plants > Roots > Rhizosphere > Soil ...
CAATATTTTGACAGGCCTTACCACATGTCCATCCATGCTGATGCCCGTGTCGGCCATGATCATGTCCAGTGATAAGATAGTAGCACCACCCGTTTCGGTACCGACCTTTGCAGCTGCACTGGCACTGACTAGCGGATCAAGAAATGTTCTGTTGAAAGCAATGGAAATACCCATATTAGGCGACATGTGACTTTCGGTAATGTCCAGGCTGGCATCCATTCCGGGCGGAGCAGTCGAAACAACAAATGCATCAATGGTATCTGAAGAAGCTGGCGTGAGTGTGAGCACGACACTCCAGTCAACGGGATCAGGCCTGGTGAAAGGATCAGGAAATAAAGACGCACTGACACCGTCAATTAAATCATCGGCGATGGCGATCTGGATACTGTTGATTAAATTCAGTATTGCAGGTTGATTGATAAACGCATCGATATCAGTAGCCTCTACAGGAAAAGAAGGTGTACCATCCACAACATCGTAACGAAATCCTACAACTGGTACTCCAGCTCCCGGTATGAGAATCACGGTCAGTTTAATATCCGCATCAAATAGAAATTCAACAGGTGTCGCATTCGGATCATTAAGAGGCGTTGCATCAAGCATACCGGTCATCCTCAGGATGCTATAGGGCAATCCCGAATTATCCTGCGTCATGAGGAATTCATATTGATCGATATGAACGATGACATGAAATGTTTGTCCCTGGAAATCCTTATCCAGTTCGGTCTGAGACGGGAGCTGACCGAGTCGTCTCAGCTCTTGCAAATATTCTGTGATCACATCGAAGGCGACTCCGACGGCTGCGGGGGCATTTCCTAAGTCGATGTTCATCGTGTGGCAGGTTAAAAGAATTAATAATGGATATTCAGGGCGCTTCTAATAACCAATATATTCTAATACTCAATGCTTGCAATATGCCGGGAATCAAATGATTTTTTCAATCGAAATATGGTTATTAGAGGCGCCCTTAAATTACTAATTAAATAGCAATATTTAAACTGATAGCCTGGCACGACTTACTGGCTTCTGCCGCTGTTTACCTTAAACGTTAAAGCAAATGGCTTAAAGTTTTTGTCATAGCTTCCACTAACTCAGGACGTCCATGAAACTGCGCCGGTGTATTTTGGAAAAGTGCTATTACTTTTTTGTGTTATTTGCAAAAGTCAAGGTATCAAAATAGATCGTTAGCGATTGCAGTTTGTGATTTTTAGCTGTCCAAAGCTCAGCAACGTTTCCGTTTAATTCTTTTCCGTTTGGAAACTTAAAATCATAATTGCCAATAACGCAGGCAGTGTCGCTCTGAACGATCATTTCTTTTACCCGCATTGTGGTAAACATTTGTGAAAAACGTTTGATGACTTCAATGTATGCCTGCTTTCCAATAATTGGTTCGGTCTTAGTCATATCACCGCCTACATATTGAAAGTCGTCAGCAATAACGTTTTCCCAATTTGCCTTTTCTGCAAATCCTTTATAATACATTTCAAGCAATTCTTTCATTGTCTTATGTTTTTTAATGTATTCAAGAATAAACCGGTCAACGTGCAGGTATAAAAATGTCAAAGGTTGCCCCTTTGGTTGGTTCACTGTCCGCGGTAATAATACCTCCGTGATTTTCAACATTTTTTTTCACGATTGACAACCCTATTCCGGTACCATTGTATTCCTCTTTTCCGTGGAGGCGCTGGAATACTTCAAAGATCTTTTCCTTGTATTGTTTTTCGAACCCGATACCATTGTCCTTGACAGAAAGGTGACAATATTTTTGGTCAGGTGATAAGTCTGGATGGTTGAGCTGCTGGCCTTTCTTAAATTCACTTTTGATGATGATGTGGGGAGGCTTAGCAGGATCAGAAAATTTTAAGGCATTGCCAATAAGATTATTCATGAGTTGGCGAAACTGGAACGGGATGATGGAAACCTCGCAGCTCCCGGTCACTTCAATAGTGGCCTTCAGGTCTTTTATGCTTTCTTTAAAATCTTCTTTGACTTCTTCTATGATGGTATTGAGATCAATGGTTTCAAAAACCTGGGTGGCCGGAGTGATCCTGGAGTAAGCTAATAAATCTTCAATCAGGGTTTGCATTTTTTGAGCAGACTGACGCATTCTCTCAAAATAATCTTTGCCTGTGTCGGATAAATGATCAAACTCCTTTTCCAGGAGCCGGGTGGCAAAGGTTTGAATTTTTCTTAACGGTTCCTGGAGATCATGACTGGAGATGTACGCAAACGATTTTAACTCTTTATTCATTTTCTCCAGCTCCGAATTTTTGATTTCCAGTTCGGCAGTTTTTATTTTGATTTCTTCATCGGCCAATTTTCTTTCAGACAGATCCCGTGTCACTTTGACATAGCCTATAATATGCTGCTCAGTATCATGGAGTGCTGTAATCACGATGCTTCCCCAAAACCGGCTCCCATCTTTTTTAACTCGCCAGTTTTCATCAAAAGCTTTGCCGGTTAGTTGTGCCTGGGCCAATAATTTTTCAGGAACGTGGTTGGCCCGGTCTTCCGCTGAATAAAAAACTGAAAAGTTCCGGCCAATAATTTCTTCCGCGCTGTATCCATTTATTTTTTCAGCTCCCTTGTTCCAGTTTTCAATGATGCCCTCCTTGCTTAACAATATAATGGCGTAGTCCTGTACTTCATCCACCATGCGATGGTATCGTTCCTCACTTTTCTTCAGACTGGCCTGTGCAATTTTTAACTCCGCTATATCATTGATAACCGTCAGAAAATATTTCTTACTCCCTATCGTAATGGTTTCAACGGAGACTAAAACAGGAATAGTTTCACCTGATTTTTTTCTTAATTCTGTTTCAAAGTTTTTTACTCTCCCCGTTTCCTGGATGACTTGCATTATTTTTGAACGCACATTTTCATCCACCAGGTTTAATTCCAGGTTGGTTTTTCCAATTAATTCTTCACGGGTGTATCCAAATGTTTTTAAATAATTTTCATTGACGTCCACAATCCTGCGACTTTCTACTTCGGCCAATGAGGTACTAAAGGGCGAAAGCTGAAAAAGAGCATTAAATTTTTCTTCATTCTCCTGCAATACTTTTTCCTGGATTTTCTTTTCGCTCAGATCTGTAATAATCATGCCGACATTAGGCAATGTAGGATATAATGAAGTGAGTGAGACATAAACCGGGATTAAGGTTTTACCAGCCTGGAGGCATATTTCTCCTTTGCTTTGACCAGTCAGTCCTTTTCTGAAAAGTTGAGTAAACGTTTCCAATGAATCCGGATGGATAAATTGATAAAAGGATTTCCCAATGATCGATTCATAAGGAAGCTGCAGCAAGTCAATAAAATAATTATTGGTATAAACGGTCAAAGCATCTTCGGAAAGGGTAAGCGCGCCTTCCCCGAAACTTTCCACCAACATACGGTAAGCATAGTCACTGCCCTGGAAAGTAATTATTTCATGATGGTTCTCCCGGTTAAATGCGAAGCCATCGATTTCGCCCGCTTTAATGGCTTCAATAAATTGCTCATATTCCCCAACCTTGTGTTCGAGCTCTTTTATGGTCAGCATTAATTCTTCGGTGGCAGATTCCATGACACATTTCATTTGAAAGAAATCCCCAGTGCTTTGATCACTTTTGCAGTGTCAGTGAGGGTTCCAATCAGGGTTTTACGGGGTAACGGCAATTGCTTGATCAGGGAAGGGCTGAAAACTATATGTTCCTCAACAGCTCGTTCGGGATTCTTATAGATATCAATGATTTCAAGTTCAAAAGCATCTTTCAGATGTTCATCACACAAGAGCTTTATGTTCTCTATGGCTTCCATTGATTTTGGTGACATCCCCGTAACGTACAACTGTAATACGAGTTTGTTCTGGGCTATAAAAGATGGAGTATCGCTTCTTTTCATAAGTTCATTTTTTTCATACGTACTCCGGCTGGTTTGAAAACAATATCAATACCTGTCCATTTTAACTTTTAACAGGGCGGATGTTTAACCCTACTAAAACTTTCTCTTTGTTGGACAGGTCGCCAATGATCTTTCTGATTGGCTCTGGTAATTTGCGCACTAAAGTGGGTATCGCAAAAATCTGATCACCCTCCGCTAGTTGAGGGTTTTTCAAAAGGTCAACCACTTCAATGCTATATCTGCCATCCAAATGCTCCTCGCAATAGTTGGTTATATTATTCAATGCCAATATGGACTTGGGGGTTTGCCCCGCGATATACAACCGCAACTCCCAAGTTTGATCTTTCGCCATATATATATAATGGCTTAATCAGGCTTTTTGTTGAAGAAACTGCAAACCTTTATGGGTAATAGTAAAATCCTGTTTGCTGTTATGATGCCCCATGCCTCTTGCTTTGATAATCAGTAAACTACGCACCCGGTCATCTGCTTTATAGGGCTCGTTGGTTAAATCGATCCAGGTATCGGCCAACGAAGAAACGGCATCTACCGTCGTATCTATATATTCAGTATTCCCCGTGTGTGTGAGTGAAGTAAAGAGGGCATTGATGCGGTTTATTTTGAGGGTGTCCATCAGCCTGACCAGCATGCCCCTGACTTCACTATTGCTACCGATCGTGATTAAGCTGCTGATGGGATCTATGATGACCGTGCGGGGCGCTAAGGAGGCCAATAATTTATTAATGACGAGCAAATGCATTTCCAATCCCTGCAAGGATGGACGCGAGGCATGGATATGAAGCAGCCCCGATTTTATCATGGGCTTAAAATTGATGCCAATGGTAGCCATATTGCGAACCAACTGGTCAGGTGATTCTTCGAAAGAAAAATAGAGAACCCTTTCTTTTCTTTTGCAACTGCTGGCGGCAAAATGTGCAGCCAGGATGGTTTTTGCCGTGCCGGCTGTTCCCGTGATCAGCGTGCTGCCTCCCCGATAGAGCCCACCACCTGAGAGTGATTTATCCAGGGCAGGCATACCTGTGGAAATAATTTCTTCTGACGCTTTGTAATCTAACTTTAAGGAAGTCACCGGTATCACTGAAATACCATCTTCTTCAATCAGGAAGGGATATTCGTTTGTGCCATGCGTGCTGCCCCGGTATTTTACGATGCGCAAACGGCGTGTTGCTATCTGGTCAATGACTCTGAAGTCGAGCAGGATGACACAATCAGAAATATACTCCTCCAATCCCTGGCGCGTTAACATATTTTCACCACGCTCACCGGTTATAATCGCGGTTACCCCCTTCTCTTTCAGCCATTGGAACAACCTTCTTATTTCGGAGCGAAGCAATGAGATGTCCTGCATGCCTCCAAACAAAGATTCGATGGTATCCAGCACCACTCGTTTTGCACCCACAGCATCTATAGCATGATTGAGCCGGATGAATAATGCTTCAAGATCGTATTCCCCTGTTTCCTCGATTTCAGAGCGCTCGATGCGCACATAGTCAATGCGAAGTTTTTTTTCTGCTTTTAATTTTTCCAGGTCAAAACCCAATGACCTGACATTTTGGGACAGATCTTCTCCAGTTTCTTCAAAGCTCATGAACACGCCCGGTTCATTAAATTCAGTAATTCCTTTGACCAGGAACTGCATGGCAAATAAAGTTTTACCACAACCTGCACTACCGCAAATCAGGATCGGCCGGCCGGTGGGAAAACCGCCATTGGTTATTTCATCCAAACCGTTAATGCCGGTAGGGGTTTTAAGAAAGCTGGTTTTTTTCGATTTAGCCATTGGGGATTAATGCTGTATTCAAAACCTGGTTTACTGATCATTTTCCATGAAGGACGAAGTCTTCTGGTGGGGGCTTTAAGTTACCTAACGTGAGTAAGTCCAGTGATGTTGAAATTATTTTTTTGAGGTCAGCAAAATCTGCGGGCTTGCGGATATAATAATTGGCACCCTGTTCGTGAAGACTTTTTACTACTTCAGGATTAAAAGAAGTGGACAGGATAAACACCGGCAAATGTTTTAATTTTTCGCTTTACCTGATTTCAGTTAGACACTCAAAGCCTGTTTTGAGCGGCATGTTTAAGTCAAGGTAAATAACCCGTGGGAGCGGTTCATCGCCGGCCGTCAACAATTTCATGAGGGCCACCCCATCCTTGACGATTGTAAGATTGGTGACATGGGGTAATTCTTCCAGGGCCGCTTTAAAGAATATGCAGTCATCCATATCGTCATCCGCCAGCACCAGGTGTAGAATTGCATTCACGAAACAAATTTAATATTTATATTGGTTGAGTAAGAGCCGATGCAATAATCTAACGCATTGACTTTCAGCGAAAAAGCAATGGACTTATCCCCCGTAACTCCCGACTCGATCCTCATCACCATCATCTACACGATCCTGATTTTTTGGGGTTTTTGGGTCGGTGTGCGTATGATATACCAGGGATTCCGTCGGCCGCAGGAACTGTTGAATCCACTCTTTGGCAACAGGGCGGCGATCATCATCTTCACTTATCACATCATTGTCGTCTCACTTGATCTTTTCGTCTGTGGGCCGCTGGCGCTGCATTACAAAAGCACATTGTGGTATTGGGGCGGACGCATCGCATTGTTGACAGCTTCTCTCCCACTCGCTTTTTACTTCAACCGCAATCCGCAATCGTTCGGCAAACTCATCGGATCCTGGGTCAAGCTCCGGAACTACTTTGAGATATTGCTTCACGTGTTAGTCGCAGCTATCGCACTCAACTGGTTTTATTATTATGGCCTACTGTATTGGCTAGTGGCCTACCGTTATCTGGATGTTGGACCTCGCCGTTATTTCCAAACATTTTACAACACTCCTGAAAAATTAGCAAAACGTCCGTGGGCACCTACGCTCAACTGGGTGGTCATTGTCTCCATATATGTCCTCACTGCTGTCGCTATCTACCATCAGAAAGTGATTTATGCAGCACCGCCAGGTGATGCTATGCCTGAACACATAGCATCCTCTTTTGAGTGGACACTCGTGATCATGCTCAATGTGGTGAATGCCATCATCATGGGCACTTTGATTAGAAAATATACAGGGCCAGGACCAGCAGCAGAACTTCTTCCACACGGAGAAGTGTAATCTGTTTTCGAAAATCAATTAATAATATCGCCTTTGGTATTGGCCAACTTCTCCCGCCACATTTGGATCTGCTCAGGTGTTTGTCTTACCCAATCCGTTACTTCACCAATGATTTTCAATGGTGCATCGGTACGATAAGATCGTGTCGGGTTACCCGGAAATTTTTTGTCTGTAACGTTTGGATCATTTTCAAAGCTCCCGGTGGGTTCAACGATATAAACACGTTCACGTCCATCCCCTTGCGCTAATGCTGCAGCAAGTCCTGCTCCATTCGCCAGCGCTGTGAAATAAATGTGATTCATTTTGAGGGCAGATTGGTAATTAGAATTCCAACCTGGTGTTAGTAAATCACCAACCTGCAAATCTGCTTTTGTCCCGTGATAAAAAGGGCCTTTGTCAAGTTGATTTGGCGTGACAGAATTTGATAAGTCATAATTTTTCTTTGCATTCACAGGATCACCTAACTCCTCATAACATTTGGCTATGTTTAAATAGAGCGAAGGAAAGGCTCCCCAGACAGCCTCGCTATTTACTTTTAAAGCAAACGCTAATGCGGTTTCCAGCCATCTTAATTTGTCGGAAACATTTTCCTGGTGCCGGGCTACAAAATGAGCAGCAATAAATTTTTCAAAGTCATTGGTTGATTCGTTCCAGGCTTGAAGGAATAGTCTGCTGGCTTCTTCAGGTTTGCCGGTTGCCTCCATGTTCATCGCTTCAACACAGAGTTTAATCACCTTGTTATTGGGATCGAATTCCATTCTAATTAGTTAGCCTGTTACTCATGATGAAGTAATTTCTTTGGCCTCTATTTTGATTTCCAATCAAAGGATGTTGACCATTTGAGGAAATTTTCCATTTCACTATTATGAGCGTTTAACCACTTAATCACTTTAGGATCATTACTCGATATAAACGCAATGTATGCGTAGGTTTCAATAAAATGCTTCTCCTTCATTTCAATAAAATAGGGAACATAATAATCCCAGGAAAACCCAAAACCGGTTTTCTTGTTTTCGTTCAGGGATTCACAAACAGTTGTCAATTTTCTAATGAACTTCTCTACATCCGTGTTTTTTTTGAACTCTGGTAAAAAATCCCTGGCCACATCCATTGATAAAATCAGGTCCGTCTGTACAAAATTATTTTCAGCCTGGGACCCGTTATTTGTCGTATCGCCAAACATTTCAGAATTGTAATGCACGGATACAGAATCTTTACTGTTTTGCTCAACATTAGCATTCATAAGCTTTTGCATACTTTCAAGATTTTCATGAGCTCGGCTACCATCAGGTTCCAGCACTAAAAATCTCCAATAGGCTAACAATGCCGGTATTCTATTATTGGTAAAATTTGATATCCTGGCTATTGCATTATGAGAACCGGCATGATCAGGATTAAGCATAATTGCATTTTGAAAACACAACATAGCTTCATCAATGCTTCCAGCACTCGCTAATGATATGCCTTTATTATAGTATAACTGGTAAAAATCCGGAAAGCGTGTAATGCCTTCGTCATATATCTCAATGGCCATGTCGGTCTTTTTTAACCCATCAGCGGCATTACCATAAGTAACATAAACTGTTTTCAAGGCTTCATTGCCAGGATGAGTTGCTATTGCTTTTTGGCAATAGTTAATAGCTTCTTCATAATGTTGAAGGGCCACCAGGGTAACTCCTTTTTCAGTCAGTGCCCACAAATTGTCTTTATCAAGCTTTAAAGCTTTGTCATACTTTGAAATTGCACCATTGTAATCCCCTTTGTCGTGGGCAGCAATTCCTTCCTTCACTAAATTTTCAGCTTCTGTCTTCTTTTGCCCAAATGATATACTCCATATAGAAGTGAGCATCAACAGTAAAATAAAATTTTTCAATGTATGCCTGTTTATTTGTTTCTGTAATACTATTTCCGCTAATGATGCTATCGACTTTCTTTCATTAGAAATCACTCTTGAAGTAAGGGCATTTCTTTAACCGTCTAAACTCATCCTTCGGTTTAAAGTCAATAGCCGTGCTATCCGAATCTCTGATCAGGACCGAACCGGGCTGGACAGGTTCTAAAACTAATTTTGGCGGAGTAGTATCATTGTTCAATGTCAATCGAATAGTATTTGAACGATGTTTGTAGTGAGCGGTGATGTTACCTACATTTTGATCAAAGAATATTATTTCCTTCTCTTTCGCCATGATTTCATTGCCATCTATTTTATACGTAAGCAGCTGCTTGTATCCGCCTGAACTGCGATTGAACATGCAGATAAATAATTCCCGCTTATCGATAATGATGGTATAGACAGGATCCCCGATCATTTGAGGGCCACCAGTTTTCCAGGTGCCTTGAATAACGTCAGATTTAGGAATAGTTAGCGGAAGCGAATTAGGATCAACGAAATTCGAATTCAAGTCAAAAAAGAGCAGGAATAATAGTACCGGATTGATCATCTTAACGTAGTGAATATAAAAAATATCCACGGCTTCCCCACGCTTTCAAGGCAAGAATCGGCCTTCCTGGTTATAAAGGCTGATTCTTCTTTTCTGACGTCCTTCTTATTTCATGTCATAACAAGTGATGGTCTTATTCTTCTCGCAAAGAAAAACCCGGGTATCGACATCGTCAACCACATACAGCGGAGTCGTATCCACAATATTGATCTTCTTATCCACTTTCCCTGTGTCTTTATTGACCATCACAATCTCGCGTTTTGATTCAGCATCCTTGGTCATGATGAATTTGTGGTCCTTGGCGTTCCTGGAATTGGTATACCGCGTCTTGGTCACTTCAAAAAGCGGTGATTCATTGAGATAAACTGCCGCCACCACCTGGGTCTTAGACGTTCCCTGGCTCGCGGCATTGGAATATCCATACACTCCCTTCGATAGTCCCTCGAGAAGCTTTATGTTTTCTATAGCACCCGCTATATCGATATCGACCCCGACTATATCGGCACCAAATTGCGCAAGGCCAATGTAGTTAGTGGAAGTCAGCGGAGGGTAATCTTTAGTGTAAACCAGTTTTCCTTTTTTGTCAAGGAATGAAGTGTGCTGATCCGTATAGATCAGGTATCCTGCGGGACGGTATTCTGCCAGGAGTGGTGTCTTCTTCGTTACGTTATCAAGTTTGATATCTTCTGCGAATATGGTCATCGCTCCTGTAGCCAGGTCGAACTTAAAGCCCGTTCCACTTTCATACAGGATGACTTTTTTATCTGCTTCATCATAAGTTACTGCCGGGATACTCTTGAATTTGACATCTTTATTCCAGACATCTTTGCCATCACTATAACTTAAGATATTCGAACGTTCTGTTGAAATATAAAGGACACCTTTTGGTGTGGTGGTAGCAAAATAAGTATAGCCGTTTACTTTAGTATCCCATATCTTCTTTCCTTCGCTGTCCACGTAAGATATCGAACCATCCTTCTCATCTTTTCCAATAGCGATGAAGCCCTTTTCAAAAGGAATGACTTCATCCAGGTAATCAATTTTATAACTCTTGTTCCAGAGGAAATCATTTGTCTTCGGATCGATGAGGTTGAAGCCCTCAGTTTCGACGAGTACAATATTGTTCTTGCTATCCGACGTGATATCAATCAGGCTACCCTTCAGTTTTAGTTTTCCAGGCGTAATATCCTTTCCACTGGCAGGATCCAAAACAATAAGCTTATTGCTCTTTTTCACGCCCATATAAATACTATTGCTCTGTGGAGAATAGACGAGAGCCTGCAGATCTTTTTCGGCTTCAAAATTCCATTTGACTTTGCCGGTGGCAGCATCAATGCCATAGGCCATCTGATTCACTCCGACGATAAGGTCGCCGCTCTTAGTGAACATAGGTCCCTGGTCGACAAAGCTCGCATGGGTAGTCGAATTTCCGAGTTTCGCTACCATACCTTTTATCTCTCCCAGTTCAGCCACCCAGGTCTTCGTCATGGTTTTAAGACTAAAACTCATCAGGAGTTGTGTGTTCTCTTTCGTCATTTCAAAAAGGATCATTCCCTGATCAGGAAGGAGATGATAAGACTTGATACGGTAGTCGTCGTCCTTTGTGTCATATAGCACATCGCCTGTGCTGGAATGAATAATGATGCCGCGGGTCTTACCTGTCATTGGAGTGTATTCTGCATAGAATAATGGAAGGCCATCGATATTTTGAAACGTCTCATGCATGACGCCTTTCAGTTCTGACTTCATCCAGACTTGTTTGCCGGTGTTATTATCCATTGCCATCAGACCTTTCGCCCCGGCGGCAATGATATAGCCGTCATTGGCTTGTTCTATCCAGCCGGCTTCGCCTAATGAGGCGGTCATATCTTCTGCCCAGACTTTAGTTTGAGCGTGTATTTTTCCTGTTATAGAAATCAGGCAGAGGAGAAGGAAAGTTGTCGTGTATGAAAGTTGGCTTTTAAGTAACATGATGTTTTGAATTAAATTAATAATGGTTTTGAAGTATGAGCTAAGATACTTGTTTCGATGTAAGATCTTCAATGTTGTGTATAATAAATTACACGATAACGTCTTGCAGGAGTCAAAGAAGAAAGTAAGAATAAAATAAAGGTTTTTATTATACTTATCTTTCGTTATGAGCCGGCGAATGGTCCAGGGATCATTATGGCTATTCAGTTTTCGTATGGCTTGAACAATAAATCAGAAGTTTTTATCATAGCGTAATTCTATGTATTCTATTAAAGATTTTACCTGTTCCAAAGTTAAGTCTTGCATAATTGGTTTATTTACCCTTCCAAAATCTCTATGTAAATCAACCATCCTTTTGCTTGGATTATTCTTGAAATATTGTATTGGATTTCGGATATATTTTAAGATTCTCAGCGTATCATTATCCCATCTCCTGACAAAATCATTCAATGCCGGGCCAGTCATGTCATCCTTCATATTTTTGCTATGACACGATGCACAATAATTTTGGAAAATGGTTTTACCAATTTCAGCACTTACGGGTACAATCAGGGGGCTACTTTCAATTTGATCTATTAAAACTGGTTCCCGATTTACTGCGTGTTTGATTTGATTTTTAAGCGGTAGACTATCGATCAATAAGTAAATTGTTCCGAGGAGGGCCAACATCAAAATAATTAATGGAACAGATGTTTTCATTTGAATTAGTTTGGCCATTGGCTATAACGTCCAAGTTTACACGTCAGCCTGCCCACCGAAGCTCGCGTCATTGCCTACCGTAGCCATTTGCGAAGGCAGGTGGGTTTGCGCGCTGGAAAGCGATGGTGGGTCGTTTGCAGTTGTCCCTGCTGGCGGGCAGACTATGTTGTAGCCAGTGTATTTTTTACTCATTGCACTATCTCATTTTAATCGCCTTAGTAAAATAATAAATCAATGGTAAAATAAATAATCCTAATACTATAGGTATAAACCAAATATTTGATCCTACTGTGCTTTCATTCGCAGCTTTAATAATCATAACCACTCCTAATGAAAAAACAAGTGTTATTGAAATCTTTAAAACTCTTATCATTCTCGTAGCATTAGTGTATTGTCTGTATGCATTACTTTCAGTGATCTTTACTGGCAGGTTAAAAACATGAGGATACATATTTAAAACTGTTAAACCCAAAAAAACTAATGTTCCAATAACAGGTAAAAACATGATCACTAGTTTGCTACCATGATCATTTGGTTGACCAAGGGCATCAAAGTGAGTAGGAATGATATCAGGTAATTTATCATAAAATGTAAGTGTCAATATCCAAAGAATCGCAAGAAAAGCCCAACTTATGGCTTCAATAAATCTATCTCCAGTGGAGAGTTCTAATTTTATTCTAGGTCTAGTTTCCATTATTCAAATGCCGAAGTAGGACTATTATTAAACGTGGTAAGTAGCTTTCTTCAAATATAAGGGGCGTATCTAATAACCGGATTTCTTAAAAACTTCGATATTGATTACCAGCATTTTATAGCAGTTTTCTGATAATAATTATTGGTTATTAGTAATGCCCTAAGGATATCATTGTCAATGCAGTTATCCCTGCTGGTGGGCAGCTGATGTTAATCTTGAATTTCAAGAAAGCTATCATCATTTTTATGCATTGGATTAAGTGAGCCTTTGAATTTCTTGGCACCTTTGTTATCAATACCAACCAGTGAGTAAGGCCTATTAAAAGCTTCCTGATTAACTTTAAAGTAAGTAGCTAATTCTCTAATAACATCCTTAGAAAACCCTTTTTTATAGTTTAATATTTTAGAAAGAACAGTCTTGTCAATCCCAGTTCGCTTTGATAATTCTTCGTTATTAATATCATGCATAGCCATCAAGGTCTTTAACATTTCAACCGGATGAATATCATTTGATTTAGAATTTTCTTCGTCCCATTTCTCAATAAGAACTGTAAGAAGATCAATATTCTCCTCTTCCTCCAAGGATAGGATTTCTTTTGTAGCTATTCTTTCTAATTCATCACAATAGCTATTATATTGATCAAGCGATTTTATTACTTTATAGTTGTTCATTTTTCTTAATTATTTATAAAGGTCAACATCACAAATACCTGTTTCTTTCTTTGTTGCTTTACATAGCGTATCATATTCAGCATGTGTGCCAATGAATTTAACGAAAAGTAAAACTGATTTTTTTCCAAAAGACATGCCGCAGATAATTCGAAATACTCCACCTCCACAATCAAACACCGTCCTCTTGCCGTTGCATACAATATCAACCCTATTACCAAAAGTGCTTTTTATATCATTTGGATCACTCCAATCTGCGACCTTTAATACTTCGAAAAAAGGAATTCATTGAACTTTTAGATCTGGCGTGGTGAGCTATATAAGACTCTACACTGGCTTTTCTAATCAGTTTTACTTTCATGGATTAGAACGTCAAAGTTATTCAAAAGTTGCCAAAACGGCAACTTTTAGGCTTTATTTGAAGTTTGTGTTTATGTCTCTGTAAATCAATAACTTATGTTCAATAACTCAAATAACTGAATTTCAAATACAAATAGGTTTTCTTCCGTTTATTAATCGATTACTTAGGTAAAGCAACAGATCGGTGTTTTAAAGATTTTTCTTAGAAAAACTAATAAACGGAAACATCACACTCATCTCCCATTGCGGCGGTTCCAGCTTCTCCCATCCCTGGAGCGATAGGCTTCCTTTAAGATCAATCCGCTTCATTAAATGATAGCCTGCAGAAACACGAGCCATCAGGTTGATTGGAGGGGATGAAGAAATAGTAGCGGAAGGATCATGCGATAAATAATGTACACTTACACCACCCTGTACTTTACAAATGAAATGGTTCCAATAGAGCTGCCTGATCCTGGTCAGCATTTCAAGATCGACATAGCCCTTAAGGTCTCCGTAGTGGGAGTCTGTAATCGAAGGAACATAAAGCATCCTGAGTTCCTGGTGCAATCGTCCGAGCTGATGTGGATAAGAAAGCACGAGGGCACTTCTCCATAATCCTGTAGTGTTTGGAATCGCAGGACTTTCATGGGAGGCTGCAGGTGAACTGTATACAATGCTCATGCCCATCGATAACGGTTCGGGCGGAACCGGCACAACAAATGTCACAATATTAGATGGACATCCATTGACATCCACGACCTGAACTGTATACGTACCTACCCCTAAATTGATCAAAAAGAAATTATTTTGATTGATTGTAGTAACGAATATTCCATTTTTATAAATAGCATAGGGAAATACCCCGGGCTGTGTAATCGTCACAAAAGCCGATCCATCCATCGATGAAGGCGTTGACGGTGGAATCACTTCTTCCACTACAATGACAAGCACGGGAGGTGCATTCAGTGTCGCTGTAAAACTCTCCGAGCAACCCGGTCCCGCTACTGGATCCGACACTTCAATGGTATAGTTCCCCGGTACTGTTGTCACATAATCCATGAGGTGCACCGGTCCCGCATCAATTTGAAAATCAGCATTACCATTGGGATGAGTCACCATCATCGTCAAAGGATTCCCACTGGGACTAATGGCAGTAAACTGTATGTCTCCATCGCCTTCACAGGTCGGTTGAATAATGACAACATTCTCCACATAATTTGCAGGAAGACCCTGCAAGGTTGTGGTCACCTCGAGTGTGCATCCCAAATTGAGATCAGTGATCGTGACTGTGTAATTATCGGGCGGAATGTTTTGGATCGTCGGGCCGTCATCGCCGTTACTCCATGCATATTCATACGATCCGGGTTCAACCACCATGACAGTCAGTGCTCCGTCTTCTAATCCACAAGATGCCGGAGTCATTTCAAATGTCACCTGAAGATCACAAGGAACTTCTTCAACAACAATATGTACGATAGCCGTACTAGTATGTCCGCATGCATCGGTGACCGTATAGATAAAAGATGCATCCCCGCTAAAACCAACGTCCGCGATAAAAGTAAAATTACCATTAGCCATGAAGGATACAGTTCCGCCGATTTCATTGTCCACCTGGGTCATATGGATATTCAAACCTGCATCATTGGTCAGTGCATTTTCCTGCACTGGCGTTGTTCCACCTGTTGTATAGAAATCATCATCGAGGACAAGGGGAGGTGTGTTGTCTGCAACTGTTGCACTGACTGTTTCTGAACACGAGGATCCTATCGACTGGTCCGTTACTGTCATCAAGTAAGTCCCGGGCAATACGTTTATGAATGTTGAGAGATTATAGAAATTCGGCGGAACAGTAATCATAGTATTTCCACCGGGCCCTGTAATATTAATAAGCAAAGGTCCTGCTCCGGGAGTGGTTGCCGTAAAACTGATGTTACCTCCACCGGTACAATTTCCCGCGGTGGTGTTGATGATGTTGATATATTCCGCGGCATTCTGACCAACAATTACAGAGAATGATCCGGTACATTGATTGGCATTGGTAACCGTAACAGAATAAGTGCCTGGAGCAACCTGGCTCAGCGTAGGGCCGATCTGTTGATTGGACCAGAGATAGGTATAGTCTGATGGTGGACTTACGGTGATCGTCGCAGATCCGTTAGGCAATCCGCAATCAGCATTATCAATTGCAAAACTCGCAGTAAACCCTCCGCCGGTTTGTCCGACATTGACTGAACCCAAAGTTGAACACATGGTACCGCTGATCGATACAGTGACCGTATATGCTCCTGTTCCAACATTATTGATTTGCATTTGTGTCGAACCATTGGACCATAGATAGGTGTATGCCCCCGGAGGATTTACTACAACATTGGCTGATCCATTAGTCATTCCACATCCGGCAGGTGTTGAAGAGAATGTTAATGTAAATGTCGGAGGTGTTTCTGCAACAGTAACGCTGACTTCTTGTGAGCAGGAAGTGCCTACGATGGTAACGGTCAGCGTATAAGATCCACCTGCAAGTCCTGATACTTGCGCACCGCTCTGACCATTTGACCATACATAACTATATTCTCCAGGTTGATCGACAGTGGCAGAAGCTGATCCATTGGACATACCACATCCTGCTGTCGTTGTTGTCACTGTAACATTGAATGCGGGCGGCGTTTGTTCCACCGTCGTACTAACTACTTTGGAACAAGAAGTACGAGCAATTGTAACTGTCACGGAGTATGATCCTCCTATGAGTCCTGTTGCTTGCGCACCGGTTTGACCGTTGGACCATGTATAGGTATATGCTCCAGGTTGATCAACAGTAGCTGTAGCTGTTCCATTTTGCAAACCACAACCCGCCGGTGTAGTCGATACCATCACATTGAATGCAGCCGGTAATTCTTCGACCGTTGCACTGATTTGTTGCGAACATGTTGTTCCTGATTTCGACACTGTAACAGAATAAGAACCTGTGCCTAATCCTGATAATTGTGAACCGGTTTGCCCATTGGACCATGCATAATCATATGCACCCGGTGGATTTACTGTGACAGTAGCAGAACCATTCATGAGTCCACAACCAGCCGGTGTAGTGGATATGGTTACTGTAAAAGATGGCGGTAATTCTTGCACACTAGTGCTTGCTTCTTGTGTGCATGAAGAACCGGCAAGAGAAACAGTGACAGTGTATGATCCTGCACTTAAGTTTGTTGCTTGTTGAGTGGTTTGTCCATTTGACCATGCATAGGTATAGTTACCAGGTGGATCAACCATGGCTGTTGCTGTTCCATCGTTTAGTCCACAACCGGATGGAGAAGAGGTTACTGATAAAGTGAATCCCGGAGATTCAGCTACAGATGTGCTTTCTGTATGCGAACAATTTGTTCCTGCTATGGAAACTGTTAGTGTATAAGATCCCGGAGACAAACCAGAGATGTTAGCACCACTTTGTCCGTTTGACCATGCATAATTGTAATTGCCTGGTGGATTGACGGAAGCTGTGAGGGTACCATCTGATGATCCACATCCGGCCGGAGTAGAAGTAAAGGTCACCGTGACAGCGAATGGTTTTTCTGCTATCTGCACGGAATAAGTTTGTTCGCATGTTCCTCCTGCGCTAACCGTAAGCATGTAGCTTCCCGGAGCTAAGCCTGATTGGTTTTGTTGATTTGATCCATTTGACCATGTGTAAGTATAATTGCCGGCAGGATTAACTGAAACGGTAGCAGAACCATTGTGCTTTCCGCAATCTGCATTTTGAGTAGTAATGTTTGCATTAAATGCTGCATTAGTGTTCGCCACTGTGGCAGATGCAACTTGCGTGCACGATGTACCAGTGCGCGAAACAGTAACTGAATAATTGCCGGGTGAAATGTTTTGTAAATCTTTAGTAACACTTCCGTTGGACCATTGATAAGAATAGTCACCTGGTGGAGATGTTGTGATAGTTATACTTCCATTGGCTTGTCCGCAAGTAGAGGAAGAGGATTGCAGTGCAATGGTAAAGTCACAGTTTTCTGTTGAATTCCCACCTGACGCAATAACAGCATAGGCTATGATGCCTGCACCTGCCGCCCCGGCAATGATGGGAATCAGTAAGGCAGATTTGGCTGGAGCAACGATAGGTACATAGGAAGGTTTCATGTTCGCCCCGGTGAGCGATATCCTGGACCATGGATATGGAATGCTATCGGCTGCCACCAATGCATTAGAGGTTTGACTATAGACTGATTGCGCAGCCGTGATAAGAACAAGAACCAGTACTATAACTTTTCTCATAATCACCATAGTGGATGTGTAATTTAAAAAAGGAATTATGGTCTGATTGAAATCACTTTTGCCTGCACACCGGTAGCTTTAAATACATTCCAGAACTGGTCAATGCCTTTATCGATTTCTTTTTTTTGTTCAGCCGGAAGAGTGGCCACTGTTTTGCCCTCATGATCTTCAAACTCTTTATAGACCTTGTCTGTGAACTTCTCCTTTGTGTATTCTTTTCGTATCAGCGAAGAGGTATATATCCAAATCACTTGCTGAATGATCGATTCTCTTTCTTTTTCCGGATTGGCGGAAAAAGGTGTCGCGTACATGGCCTGGCCCTGGATCACTTTCACAGCCTTTTCTGTTTCTTCAAGAACTTTGCCAAAGACTTTGGCCAGGAAAGTTGTCTCCATGTCGGATCCAAATATTCCTTCTACGGTTGTACTTGTACCGGGCCAGTTGACTATGATCATCGCATCCGGATCCGGCTTTTCAGCCTTGTAATGCGGTGATGATTTGATAATTGAAATATCACCGGTTGTAAAAGGAGAGACAGGTTTTGTAGGTACAGCTGCGACAAACCCAACTGGTACTGGTGCATTAGGATTACCTACAGGAACCCATTTATCCAAAGGTGGCAATTGAACACCTGCAGGAACAGGTGGAGTTCGAACGTCCACGCAATAACCATTCACAGCAATTACTGTATTGCCCAAAGGAACAGTGGTTTCAGGAATGGTAGCTATATAAGGTTGGTACTGGCCAGCGGAAGGAATATAAACGGTTTGCGAAAGAATATGAATGCTGTTTTTGCCCTCGTTGGATACATTGAGATTGGCGATATGACCGGTAGTATTGCCGGTTCCCGTGGCTGTGATTTTGGTTTGACTGAAGACTGGATTAGTCATCCAGGCCAACAGGATAAGAGTGGAAAGCAATATCGTCTTACAGGATCTACCTGGGTATGCCATTTTCTGAGGATTAGTGTGCGGACTAATATAAGGAAATAATGGGGTGGCAGTTTCCAAAGGGAGGAGAGTGGTAAGTACAAGGGGAGATTTGCAAGGTTTAGAAAAGCGGCAATATCTTATAAGATTTCTATTACTTTTTCTAAGTTGCCCTGTGATATCCTTTTAAGCATTTTTGGGATAAGCATTTGCAAAGTCTTGCGCCGGTTATCTTGTGCGCAGAGAACAATAATGGTTAAAGCAATCCCGTCAAGATTTTGTTGATATTGAAGATTACGGTCAACGGTGACAAAAATATCAAATTTGTCTTCTGACATAAGTTTGAGCAGCTCACCATTCTTTTTACTTAACCAACCTTTATCCCGAACAGTCAATACTTCATGCACTTCTCCGAAGTCATCGCGTAACTTTCGTGGTAAACTTTCATCAAGCAAAATTTTCATGTAGTACTTTTTCAGATGTCAGCGACTTCTTTGCCATTTCTAAAACTGCAAGGGCTACTTCTTTAGTTACGGAAGGGAAGTCGTCCAGAAATTCTGAAAGATCTTCTCCGCCTTCTATATAGTCAAAAAGGGTTTGAATAGGAACCCTTGTCCCGGCAAAAACAGCGGCACCACTCATCACCTCGGGGTCTATGCTCACTTGTCCGTATAACATGCTCAATAATTTTATCAGTATAAAGTTACATAAAATGGTGAACTTTTTTTATGCAAAGAGAAGCATGTGTTTCGCCGATCGACTAAGCAGCAAGCAGCAAACGGTAGAATAGCTGCAGATGATCTGTTAAGGATATCATTGATTGAATAGTTATCCCTGCTGAAGGGTGGCCGATGTTATCGGATATTTGTTAATATCTCCTAATGTCGAAAAAATGGACCCGACCTACTTTTTCTTTCCATTTTTCATGGCGGTCATAACGCCTACCGACAGAAATCCATCATACCAGCGTTCACTAAGTTTGTAGTCGGGGTTTTGGTGATGATAATTGTAAATTTTGGTCAGATCAAAACCCTGTTCATATAGAAAATATATCCGTGTTTTGGGCTTGATTAGAAATCCAAGTCCCGTATGAAGTTGCCAATTAGCCTGCACAACATTTTTACTTTCTTCGAAGCCAATATGATTTTTATAATATCCCAGATCATAATCTACCAGGAAGGCTAAATCCAGACCAGGACCTATGAGGAATTGAAAGGTATTTCCAAGTGTAAAATCTACCCGAAGCGGTATCGCCAGGTGGCTAAACCATTCATCGCCTTCAATTCCACTATCATCGAGTTCAGTTCGACGAATATACTCTAACCCGGAAGAAACACTTAGCCATGTAGACACAGGCACGTTATATTGAATCCCTATATTCCAGCGGGCATAGAAATCCGGATCAAATGGCGAAATGAAAGAATGCCCATTTGAAGTCATCTGACTGCGACCGTATCCACATTCAAGACCGATCATTGAGCTCTGCGCCACCAATGGCGTTGTACAAAAGTGAATAACACAGCAAATCAATGTGATAATGTAACGCTTAATTGGTTGTATCATTTTGTGTATGGTCGCCTATGATCAATCTCAAAATAGTGCAATTTTGAATATTTAATTTTCTTATCTTCTGCTATTTAGCCTTTTGATGTTCTACAACATCAATTTCAAACGTACAAACACTATTTGAGCAAATATAATTTGAATAAGAACAGAATGGATTTTTAACTGAATCTATACATCCGGATGTAGAATTAAGAGGTAGGTAAGTTAGTATTTTTGAATCTTCAAAATATATCCTGATTGAATCATAACCATAAAATGGCCCGTCATCATATGGCGGGACTTGTTCCTGCAAAACTTTAAAATCATTATTGTTTATTGAAGTGGTGTCATTATTTCCAAACCTGGCAAACAAGACAACATCTATATTGAAGGTCGAGGTATTACTTAAAGCATACTTTATAGGATCTCCCTGATCGGTACAGGAAACAGTAAGAATGAAAAGCATAAATAATAAATACTTTACCACATTATTCATATTTAAAAATCCTCGAAGAAATGTTGGAGTTATTCCCCACCTAGTACATAGATCTTTCGATTAGCCTCTCCTCTTGTAACCTGAACTTGTTTAACATTTCCTAATTCTATATTCCCCGAATGGAGTTGTTTTCTCCAATTGACCTCATAGTTGTCAATGATCAGATTCCCAAAGAGATTATTAAAGATAAAGTCTATGTCCCATTTTAGTTCATTTAGTTCTTCTCGCATTTTATCAAGTTCAAATTCCTTTAGGTCTATTGTATTAACTAAGGTATATGGATCCGGGTGTGTAAAGAATCGTGCTTTGACTAAATGTTCATGGTTGGCTATGGCCAGTGCGTACATGAATAAGGTGTCACCGCTATAAAAAGAACTTGACGGACGTCTTATCTCAATGAATACATTGGCAGTATATAAGCTGTCATTAACTTCCTTTTTAGAAGCAATCTCATAGTGAAGCGTCGGATAAGATGCCAGATCCTTGCTACAAATTACTCGAGTTGTCAATTGTTGTGCCTGACAAGTGATAATGGCCATTATAAATAGAATGAAAGGGAAGATTCTCATAATGTAAATTGGTGAAGGTAACGACCATGGCTACACATTTATTTCTTAGGCGGATTTTGATTAATTTGAGAATACCAATTAAGACAACCGGCAGCAGGATGAGTGAGGGGAATTTGCACCTAAGTAGCTCTCTTCAAATATAATAATATCAATCCGTTTGCTCTCGGATTTCCAGCAACCTGAGAACCATTGGATGCTTTTCGCTTGATTTTAGTTTTTCAATTCGCTTCATTCCAACCCTTCGGTCGACAGCAGCAAATGATCTTAAAATTGGATTTTCACTTATCATGGCAGATTCAATGTCCATTCTAATAAACTCCCATGCTGTTTCAGTAAAATCATACTTGGAAAATTCTCCTTTTTCCATGATTTTATCTTTCGACCGTTCCTCATTTTTTATGGGCTCATGTTGGTCTTTATAAATAGTATCAGCCGATATATTTGACATGGTTCCAAACTCAACAAAAGTATCCTGATTCGAAAAATTAACTAATTGCTCTCCGTCTAAAGTAATCCAGGCTCTTCCAATATAACCTGTTGATCCCTTGTAACTTGTCATATGGTAGTCCAATCTGCCTTTTAAGTTTTCGGCGAGAAGATCATGTAATTGTTTTCTGATTTTACTCCATATCATATCTCACAATTGCGCTTAACGTCCAAGGCCACCCGCCAGCAGGACACATGAGTGGTTTTCTGTGCCTGATTAGACCGTCGAAGTAAGTCGCGGTTTGTGTTTGGCCTTGCGTAGGTGGGGTAGCTTTCTTCAAATATAAGGATATCAATTCTTTCGCAGTTATCCCTGCTGGAGGGTTGCCAATGTTATAGGCATTTTTCAGTAATTCACATTTACCCAATAATGAAGCGTAGAAAATCCATCATCTGATTTAGAGAATTTATATGATCCCTTATATCCATTCGAATTGTCGTTAAACACAACATTTGGATGCGATAATAATTTTTCAATCGGAATACACGGCAGATATTTAGTCTTAATATCTTCAAGGAAAACTTTTGGCTCTTTAAGGACTGACCACATTGCTGTTATCGAGTTCAATTTATTGCTCCCATTTTCAAGGGTAAACATCAGCGTACTTATAGGTTCATCAAAATTAATGCACATGAATCCTTTACTATATGTTAGAATATTCTTTATTGGTTCATCATTATCATCGAAGGGCATTAGATCAAAAGGCAAACGACTGGTATCTATCGGTTCATCCATTCTAAATTCAGGGTATTCAGCTATGGTAAAGCAATTCTTTTCAATACTGTTAGATATTCTATTACAACAAAATTGAAATACTGAACAGGAAAGTAAAACCAGCCATACAATAGGGCTGTTTGAGAAATTAGATATTTTCATTTATAGTTGAATTTCTTATTGCCTAAAACTTGATGTTGTGCGCATGTTTATCGTTCCCACTTAACTTGTTCGACTGCAATGACTGTTGAATCAGGATTAAATGTTATGGCCAGATAACTACCCTTAATTGGATCGATATCACTTCCATAAATTTCTTCAATCTCATATTCGATCGTATTCTCTGTTCCAGTATAATTTTCTGGCTCACCTAATAAATTGATAACGCTATTATAAGATAATCCTTTATAAATCCTATTGCTTATTAAATCGTCCACAAGAAATTTACGCTTTGCATAAATTATATCTTCTTTATAGTTCCAATCTTCAATTGAAAATGGTCTCTGCCTAGACTGGCATGAAGCAATGATAACAATGAATATGAGAAATGAGATTTTCATTCTTTGCTATTCTTTATTGTGCACAACGCCATTCCGTGCAAAAACCTTCACTAAATATTACTGTATTCACTAAGGCTTATGTAATTACTGACCATTAAATGATCGAGCCCTTTTCTATCCCAAACGATTTTCAGGGATTTAGGTTTTACCATTTAGATAATTCCTTAAGGGCGTCTTTGTGCGTAACAGAATTGCCTTTTTCGACTCGTGCAACTGCGTCGTTAATTTCTTTGTTGTATTGTTTGCGAGTAATCCGCTTTGTGTCATTGTCGACATTTAACAAGCTCTTAATCATTTCAAGAACTAAAGCCTGCTGTTTTGCAGAGAGTAATGGGAGATAATTGTCTACTTGTTTTTTTATTGCGATCGCTGTCATGATGGGGACTTATTTTAAAGTATAATAACCAAATAATATTGCAAAAGGCAAGGTCTGTCGTGGATTGGCCGGGCAATGAAATCAACTTTTGGCAGAAAATCCTTCGTTACGAATTTTCAAAAATATCCGTTACCGTTTTATCACCAAGCTGTTCTGCCAATGCAATTAAAATTCCCTCTGGGCCTCGCATATAACAGAGTCGGTAGATGTCCGCATAATTCACCACTTCACCAACAAGTTCGGCGCCATGTTTCTGCAGTCGGGCCACAGAGTCGTCGATGTCCGTGACGGCAAACATGATTCGATTTATACCATGCATGTTCACCGGTATAGTCAAGTTGGTATGAACTGCCTTTGGTTGCTGAAACCTGGTCAACTCAAGCTTGCTATGGCCATCAGGAGTAACCATCATGACGATGTCACTTCGCACACCTTCGAGCCCCAGGATGCGATCCACCCATGGCCCCTCAACGGTGGTCTCCCCTTCCACGACTAAGCCCAGTTCCTCAAAGAACGCGACAGCAGCTTTAAGGTCCTCGAAAACGATGCTGACGTTGTCCATCCGGAGTAATTTACTTTTCGTCATAGATTCAAAGTTAGGCAGTTGACCGTGTTGGTGGGTAGCCGATGTGTTAAAGCTTTAGCTCATCATATTTTTTCTGATCAATTTTTATAGCATTTTCTGTTGTGAGATTCAATTGTTTATAAATATCAATTCCTTTCTCATGACTTACAATGCCAAATGTAACTTTCGTGCCAAACAAGTTCATTTTAAGTTCCAAAGGTTCGGCTGATATTATGCTACCGGACAGTGGAAAATGATCAGGAAGATTTGGCAATTGTTCAGTTACATACATTTCAACAGCCGTATTTCCTTCGGTATCCTCAGGATCTTTCATCACGACCTTAAAGCAATTAAAATCTTCAATCACTTTGTTATCCGCTATATTAATAGAATAAAATTTCGAAATCTCTTTTTTCCCCTCCTCACTTAACTCATTATAATTTTCATCTACTAACACGGGTTGCTCCCAAACATAGACCTGATTGCTGACCCGCAGGTAAATCCTGGAAAGGTTTTTTGCAGAATCATAGAATTGCAATTCAAGATTATCATTCAATCGTTTTAAGAATACTGTATTGGATTGGTTGTAGTAGAACTCCTTTTCATACTTTTCTTTCATGGCTTCAGCCATTGGATTCGCCTCACTCGTCAAGCCAATTTTTATTCGATCAAACAGCTCACCTTGTCCATATAATAAAAATACCTGGAGAATTAGGGATAGAGATGTAATAATTCGAATCATTTTGCTTGCAATTGCTATGATTAAATGTGGTATAACGTCCGTTATTTACGGCCCGAAGAAAATACATTTTTGAAATTTACACGGAAATGATTATTTTCATTATTCTAAAATAACGATTATATGAAAGAAAGACACCACACAAAAATGATTTGGCTCCCTGCAAAGATTGCCTTCTTTTCACTATTGGTTTTGGTATGCTGTTTCGCCTGCGGTGAGAAACCAGGGAACCCGGAGAAGTTCACCTTACTTCCTTTTGATCAGCTGACCAATAATAATGCACCAAAAGGGATTGTGATAAAAGACGGCAAGATTCGCCTGGCGGATGGGTTTGGCCTTGACTATTCAGCAGACAGCTCCATGGCATTGATAATGGTGCCCGGCAAAAAAGGTGGTAACACAGCCATGCGATGCGATTGCGATGGGCTGATTAAAATCGGATGTATTCCTGTGATGGATCAAATATTCACCTGCAAACCTCTTCTCTGTTCATCCTGCAAGCCAGTGCTGCTTTTATATGACGGCTTTATCAGCATTGATAGATTCAGGGAGGCAGCGAAGAATCCAAAATGATTTTTACATGCAACCGGAAATAAGATAAAAATTATTATTCCTCTCATTTCTCTCATTTCTCTCATTCTTCTAATACCTCACAGGCCACTCCATGTTCCTTCACCACTATCATTATCCTTAACGCTTCCAGGTTATCGCCTTCAACCCTAAGTACCTTATCACAATCGGAAAGATCAAAATTAATTTTAAACGATGGGAAGGCTTCAGATAAAGCACAAAGCAGCAACCTGCTTTGTGCTTTTTTCCGAACATTAGTTTTAAAAACTTCAACCATTCTATGAAACCGCTATTTAAGCTAACTTCATTTTTATTTTGTTAAGCTTACTTATTTTCCAATGCCGATAATAGTTCGCCCAACTGATTTAAGCAAGCCGTAAATCCTTGTCGGAAACCATCCAGGATCATCTCCAGGCGCTCCAGCGATTCATTATAAATACTAATGCTCACGGTTGTCGTTCCATTGTGTTCGCTGAAATTCAAATCCCAATCCGAACCTGGCACTTCAGGGTTTTCATCTTTGTCGGCAAAATTATTCGCCATTTTGAAATTGGTCTTTGGGCTGATGGACGTATATCGCTGCACCGACCAACGCTCTCCTCCGTCGGGGCTGATCATAGCATAAAACCTTCGGCCACCGACTTTGAAATCCATAATCTTGGTTTTCGATTCATAGGGTTTCGGTGCCCACCATTGGTCAAGAATTTCCTTTTTGGTAAAAGCATCCCATACCAGCGAAAGGGGGGCCGCAAATTCCCTGTTTACGTATACCATTTTGGTTGGTTTATCAACGGTAAAATCAAATAACAAACTGTTTTCCATGTTTCTATTTTTTTCTGTGTGGTAAATATGTTGTCCAGTGGCCTGGAAACAGCCCCAGGTCATTAAGGTTTGGCTCATATGCGAAACCGAATGGCTGCAAATATATGCGCAACTATTCGGTTTCGCAAAT
>Ga0068851_10000232_pt1 | contig 26538 bp, 26 predicted proteins | sample KBSCornC12_FD_66588 | JGI IMG/M metagenome (GOLD analysis project Ga0068851, IMG submission 66588) | Corn rhizosphere microbial communities from Kellogg Biological Station, Michigan, USA - KBS Corn C1-2 | ecosystem: Host-associated > Plants > Roots > Rhizosphere > Soil ...
AATTTGATCGATTCATTAAGATCTTCAATCGCTTCCTGGTTTTTATTTTGCAGAATGTAGGCCGATGCCCTGTTGTTATAGGCCATGGGATAGGTCGGTTTTAATTTTATAGCTTCTGAATAATCTCTGACCGCTTCGTCCAGCCTGTTCGTCATTTTATAAATATTGCCCCGGTTGCTAAACGCATTGTGGAAACGGGGATTTAATCCGATGGCAATGTCGTAGTCATCAATAGCTTGTTCATATTTCTGTTGTTTTTCGTAAACATTAGCCCTGTTATAATAAGCCATTGCAAATTTTGGATTGAGTTGAAGGGCCTTATTAAAATCATTCATTGCCTCCTGTAATTTATTTTCGGCTATATAATCATCTCCACGATTATTGTATGGTCTTGCTTTATTCGGTGACTTCGAGATGACATCCGTCCAAAGGGTAATCTCATCGATCCACAATGAATTTCGCGCGATGGTCAAAATAGAATTGGTACCAATGATGAGTGCTATGATCGCTATGCCCACCTTTCTATAGTTTTCCCAGGTCAGCAAATAAATTCCGTAACTCATGCACAGGAAAAAACCATAGGAAGGAAGATAGGTCCGGTGTTCAAATATCAAATCCTGCAAAGGAATAATACTGGATTCGATGGACAGCGTCAGGAAAAACCAAAATATACCGAAGGAAAATATCCTTTGTTTCTTAAAGAGAAAGACAGCCAGCCCAAGTAATACAACAAGGACAAGAAAACTCCCAATCGAACGTGCATCTGTAAAGTGATGAACCAGCTTATAGTCATAATCCAGGTTTTGGTGTATGGGAACCAATAAGAGTTGAATATATTTTACAATAACACTGAATTGTGTAAACAGGTAGTTGGACGAGGTAATGGATTTATCCGGTGTGTCCGAATCTATAGGAAAGGAATTAAAAATGTTAGAGGGATATTTATAAACAACCAAGGCAATAAAACAGAGTAATCCCACGCCGGCCAGCAGGACACGGCGATCTTTAAATAAAGCGGAATAGTTATGCGTCTGTAAAAAGAAAAGTTCAACCAGCACAATGGCAAACGGAAGCGTGAATGCATTTTCTTTGGTCAACATCGCTAGCAAAGCCGAAAGACCACAACCGGCAAAAAAAAGATACTTCCATTTTTTATTATTCAACGTATAGCGGCCCATGATATACAACACAATTGAAAGCAAATAGAACATTGCTGCCATAGAGGACATGCGTTGAATGATGTAAGTGACACTCTGAGTCGCCAGTGGATGCGAAACAAACAACATCGCTGTAATGAAGGCCACTATCTTTTTGTCTTTCGAAATCGGCTTATCCTTCAGCACCGGGGAAGAAAAAATCAAACAGGAAAGCCAATAAACCAGGCCGGCATTGATGAGATGAATCATCAGGTTAATCAAATGATAACTCCAGACATTAAGCTGGCTGAAATGATAATTTAATGCAAACGTGTAGTAGGCCAGGAACCGTGTATGACTGAACTCCCACATCGCCCGGATATTGGATAAACTCCTGATAGCAAGATTCTGCTTGAGGTTGTCTAAGTCATCAAAATGAAAAGAGCAATTGAAAGAATTGGCATAAAGGATGATTCCCAGGAGCAGGATGCTCGCGATACCGGCTAAGGTAAAGTATGAACCTATGGGGCCTGATTGTAATAAGGTTTGGGATTTCCTGGGACTGGATTTACCAAGAGCCTTCTTTTTTCCTTTTTCGTTTTTCACAAAATGAACATACTACTTTTCTGCAAACTAGTATGCTCGATCCTGGTGAAACTACTTCTCTATGCGCAGTTCAGAAATCTTTTTGGAAGCGTCGTAAAATATGGTGACGCGATAGGTGCCTTTTTCGGTGAAAAGATCACCGATAGAATAGTTGGACTTTCCGTTTTGGGCGGCACTGGTATGATTTTGTTTGTAGCCCTTAACAATTGATTTGGTAAAGAAATCAGCCAGCATAGTGGTAGCCTGCTGGACCGTCACTGTGGATTCATCTCCCAGTAAAAGAAGGTCAATATTTTTCGCAAAGCTGGTCGACAAGTCGGCAGCGCTTCCTTTCTGCAGTGCAGCATCCACCGAGGTGCTTTGCGCATTGGTGAAGAAAGGGACTAAAAGAAAGGCGAGAAAAAAAAGTGTGGTGGTTTTCATATGCGGTGATAACGTGGGGGAAGGGTAAAATGTTTCATCCGCGGGTGCAACCCGCGGGAACCTATCTTCAACCCCCTTCGGGGTTGGAATGATGCTAAACCATCATTCTTTTTTCCTTTTTTTTTGGAAATACATTTAGAAAACGTTGAAGAGTTTCAACACGGAGAGTGAAACGGCAAGCAGTAAAACGTAGTAAGCATATTTAGCAGCGCCGGGAATTTTACTGGCATAATGAGCGGCGAGCCAACCACCTGCAAATTGAGCAGCACCCATCACAATGCCGATCGACCAAACAATGAGTCCGGAAAATGCGAAGATGATCACAGCAATCAATGTGAAGGTGCCTACTGAAATAGCTTTGATAGTATTCGATTCTATCATGGGAAGCCTGGCAAATAAAACCAACACTGCTAAATAAAATACACCCATTCCCATCTGAATGAATCCTCCATAAAAACCAAGGATCAACATCGCGGGCCATTCCAACCACTTTGGCATAGAACTCTTTCCTGCATGCGCAATAAGCCAGCGTTCAGGATTGACGATGATCACCACGAGCATGACAACCATGAGGAATTTGAATACCCACATGAATTGTTCACTCGTCACGCGTGTCGCTACCATGATGCCAAACACGGCACCGAAGACAACCGGTAAAATATATTGCACATGGAGCCGGTAATCCATTTTTCTTTTTCCATGAAACCCGGTCATGGCACCGACAGCATTCATCAGCACCCCTACTCTATTTGTTCCGTTGGCAACAACACCCGGCAGGCCAAGCAAGGAAGTCAATATTGTGAGTGTAATGACTGAACCATTACCGGCCAATGCATTGATGATGCCGGTGATGAATGCACCCGCAAAAGCGATGACGAGATGTTCGGGGGTCCACTGCATAAAAATGGTTAAGGGCGGAAAGGTGGAAGGGCGGAAGGATCAATCATCTGACTCGTGTCGGAGACGCTTGTTATCACAATGGTTTGGCAGATTTCTATGAGGACACCGTTGGTAGATTTAGGATGGAGGAAACAAACTAATTTATTGTCAGCGCCGATGGAAGGTTCATCGCGGAGAAGTTGAAAACCTTCTTCACGCAAACGTTTCATCTCACTTCGGATGTCTTCTACTTCAATAGCAAGATGATGAATGCCTTCACCTCTTTTGTCGATGAATTTTGAAATCGCGCTATCCTCAGACGTTGCTTCGAGTAATTCGATTTTGGTTTCCCCGCTTTGAAAGAAAGAAGTGATCACCATTTGATCCTCTACCGTTTCGCGTTTATAGCTTGGTGTGTTTAATAATTTTTCGAACAGGGGTTCGCTTTCCGAGAGGGATTTGACGGCGATGCCGATGTGTTCTAATTTTGACATGATGAGACAAAATAATGCAATTGTCCTGATGCGGCGAAGGGATCTCATACCGCGATGCGGCGAATTGGGAATAACGCTTGAAACTTCTCTTGCTACCAACCTTATGCCGCGATGCGGCGAAAGGATTTCATGCCGCGATGCGGCGAATTGGGATTAACGCTTGGCACCTCTCTTGCTAAGAACCTTGTGCCGCTATGCGGCGAAAGGATCTCATGCCGCGATACGGCGAAGGGATCTTATGCCGCGATGCGGCGAATTGGGATTAACGCTTGGCACCTCTCTTGCTAAGAACCTTGTGCCGCTATGCGGCGAAGTATCATATGCCATTATCCGATGAGAATACCAGAGAAATGGATAATGAATATAATGCCTGGAAATGCCTCAGCCGCATAGCGGCACAAGGTTCTTAGCAAGAAAATTCAAACCCATCTCCCCAGGTCGCCGCATAGCGGCATTAAAGCCTTTTCGCGACCCTATGAAAGAAGCTTCACCTTATAGCCCAAAAGGGTATTAGCAAGCCCGTGCAGAAAAAAAATTAAAATAATTTGGGCTGTACGGTAACATTTTGAACTTCTCGAGACACTATAGGGATAGAAATTCAAAAAAATGAACCTATGGCAAATTCATTCACACAAATTCAGATTCACATTGTATATGCCGTAAAATACCGGCAGGCCTTAATACACAAACACTGGCAATCTGAATTACACCAGTACACTACCGGAATTGTAAGGAACCAAGGACATAAATTAATGGCTATCAACAGCGTTCAAGATCATATGCATCTATTGATAGGAATGCGTCCAATTCAATCCCTCTCAGATTTGATCGAAGAAATAAAAGGGAGCTCATCCAAATGGATAAATGAACATCATTTAACGACAACCCATTTTAATTGGCAAAGGGGATTTGGAGGATTTTCGGTATCTACATCTCTGGTCCCTACGGTAGCAAAATATATCATGAATCAAGAGGAACATCATCGAAAAAAAAGTTTTCGAGAGGAATATCTGGAATTATTGAAGGAGAATGATGTTGATTTTGATGAGCGATATATTTTCCAAGATCCGGAGTGATTTGGATTGTGCCGCAGTGCAGCGATATGGGAATCTTGTGCTGCGATGCACCGATTTGGGGTAATTGTTGGCTCCTTTTGCTAAGAACCTTATTCCGCGATGCGGCGAGGCATACTTCCAATCTGATGCGACGAGGCATTTTTCGCCGCATCACTGCGAAAAGGGATATTTTACGGACTTCCAGTACCTTCATGGTTATGAAAAAACACATTACACTATTTGCACTGTTTATTTCCCTTTTGACTTCCACGCCAGTTGTGAAGGCACAGGATTACCTGGTGGATTTTACATTCCTGGGAACGAGGACAAAGGCTTACTTGTATATCCTGTTTGGCCAGCCCGTCGATTATGATGTGAATCTGTATAAGATCCGCTATAAAACTCCGGATATCCACGGGGCATTGGATACTGCATCTGGTTTGTTGGTCCTGCCAGTAGTGCCGGCTTCAACGCAATTGCCCCTGGTTGTTTTTGAACACGGTACAACTGACGGGCCAAACGATGTACCATCAAAATTGCATGGCGGATATGAAGCAGCCATGGCTTATGCAGCACAAGGTTTTGCCACTATCGCTCCGGACTTCCTGGGCCTTGGTGATGCTCGCGGATTTCATCCTTATGTGCATGCTGCCTCTGAAGCTTCTGCTTCTTTTGATATGCTCAATGCCACTGTAGAATATCTTGATACCCATGATACAGACTGGGACCTGGTTCATTTATTTCTGTGCGGTTATTCACAGGGTGGCCATGCTTCAGCAGCTTTGCATAAAGAAATCCAGGATAACTGGTCAATAATTTATCCGATTACAGCTGCAACGCACATGTCCGGACCCTATAGCATATCAGGTGTGATGCGCAGTAAATTATTGAGTGATGATTCCTATGGTTATCCGGCTTATCTCGCATACATCGTCCTTGGATACCAGGAAGCATATGGGAATGTATACACTGACATCCATGGTTTTTTTAAAGAACCTTACGTTACCAATATTCAGAATTTCAAAAACGGTTCGGTCACGTTGACTACCCTGAATGCTCAATTGGTTGCTCAATTATCTGCGAATGGAGATACGATCACCAAGCGAATGATCCAGGATAGCATCCTTGAAAAAATAGTTTCCGATTCCTTATATCCGTTAAATCTTGATCTTAAAGATAATGACCTGTACAACTGGGCTCCGGACGCACCGACGCGATTATATTATTGTGGTGGCGATTTGCAGGTTCCATTCCAAAATGCAATTGTTGCCGATTCCGCTATGAATGCATTAGGCGCTCCGGACACTCACGCCGTCAACCAAGGCCCAACGCTTGATCACGGACCCTGTGTGTTGCCATCCATTGTCGCTTCGATCACTTATTTTGAATCCTTCCTGAATGCGTCCTCTGTAGTTGATTTTGATAAAAATCCAAAAACCATTGAGGTAATGCCGAATCCGGCTGTAGATTATCTCACCGTGAATTGGGAGCAAGCAGCAGATGGCCTTGATTTTCAAATCATCGACCTTAATGGAAAAATTATTTCAAGCGGTTACTCACCTTCTAACAGCATTGATGTTCACTCATTATCACCTGGTATGTATATGATTCTGGTTTCTGCCGGCAACCAAACACGAATAGCGAGGTTTATTCATCCATGAGCATACATATCGACCGTTTTGAAGAAGAAGTTCATTTCCTCATGGCCGAACGGGGAAAGGAATACTATGATGCGCACCAGGTGTTGCTGTTGAAACAAACACAAGATGGATGGACCGCTGTTATTGAGGGAAATGAGACCTACCAGGTTTTACTCGAAGGTCATGATGTCATCACGCAATGGCATTGTACTTGTCCGTTTGAACATGGCCCAGTGTGCAAACATGTCGCTGCAGTCCTCTATGCGGTGCGTGATGAAATACAAATCAACAGGGCAAGTGCGAGTGGTGAGATCGATCGTTGGATTGATGACGCCGATGCGGATGAATTAAGACGATTGTTGAAAATGGAGGTGAGGATGAATGAAACAGTTCGAAACAGTGTCTATCGCGAATTGAAAAGCAGAGAATAAGAGGCAGAAAAGGCAGAAAAGGCAGAAAAGGCAGAAGAGGCGGAAAAGGCGGAAGAGGCGGGGAGGAATAAAGGATAATGATTTATCATTATCCCAACCCCGGAGGGGTTGAAGATCTTTAACCGTGGGTTGTACCCACGGATGTTAGAAGAAATGAAAACAAAATCCGATATAGTTAACAATTGGTTGCCGCGTTATACGGGTATGTCGCTTGATCAATTTGAACCCTACATACTGCTGGTCAATTTCAAGCATTATGTGGATGTATTTGCGGAAAAATTTGGTGTAGAGATTTATGGAAAAGGTTTGTCGATGCAATGTGCTTCTGCTGAACACATCACGATCATCAATTTCGGAATGGGCAGTGCAAATGCAGCAACGGTCATGGATTTATTGATGGCCATCAAACCAAAAGCCTGTCTGTTTCTTGGAAAATGTGGAGGATTGAAACAAAAGAAAAATAAAGTTGGTGACCTTATTCTTCCACTAGCTGGGATTCGTGGGGAAGGTACTTCGAATGATTATTTTCCATCTGAAGTTCCGGCTTTACCTTCTTTCGCTTTGCAAAAAGCTATTTCCACCACCATCCGTGATTATGGAAGGGATTATTGGACCGGCACCATCTACACGACCAATCGACGGGTTTGGGAGTTTGATTTGAAATTCAAAAAATATCTCAACAAGATCCGAGCACTGGCCATAGACATGGAGACAGCAACACTCTTCAGCGTAGGTTTTCATAATGGTATTCCAACCGGAGCTTTGCTATTGGTATCTGACATGCCGATGGTTCCTGAGGGCGTCAAGACTTCCCATAGTGATGTGAGCGTGACAAGCTCTTTTGCAGAAGGGCATTTGGATATCGGGATTGATTCGTTGCGTCAACTTATTCACAATAAGTTGACGGTGAAACATCTGAGATTTTAGTCGCCGACTGCTTACTGCTTACTGCCTACTTGAGTTTTTTCTTGTCTACTTCTTCAGCTTCGTCATGCATTTCCTTGTCCTTGTCTTTTTCCTTTCCGAGATAAGCAGGAAGTTCCATGCCGGCCATGTTGAAGAGTTCACTTAAGGGTGGAATGGATTTGTACATGCTGGAAATAAAATTGGAGGTGTTATTAGTACCGTCCTGGCCGCCACCTTCCCAGACTGTGACCTTGTCGATCTTGATATTTTTTATGGCATCTACTTGTGTTCTGACGAGTTCAGGCAGTTTGTCGGCAATGAGCATGAGGATAGCATCGCGTGGATTACCACCAGCAGCTTTGACGAGTTCATCAAAACCATCCGCTTGTTTGGCTAAAACAGCATAGAGACCATTTGCTTCAGCTTCTTTACGGAGCATGATGGAATCTGCTTCACCTTTGGCGATACGGCGGGTGCGTTCGGCTTCAGCTTCAGCATCGATTTCAACTTTGCGTTTTGCAATTTCAGATTGCACAATGACGTCTGCTTCTTTTGAAGCCCGTTCCCTTGCAGCACGTGCAAGCTCGGCTTCTTTTTCAGCGAGATAAGATTCCTGCAAGGACTTAGCAGCCTGGATTTTTTCAGACGCTGTTGCGCGACTTAAGGCTTCAGCTTCGCGTTGTCTGCGTTCAGCATTCGAAGAAGCCATCCTGATCAAGGCTTCATTTTCACCCTGGATCGAATTGGCATTAGCGGTAGCTTCTCCAACTTTCGCCATAGCATCTGCAGCACTGACTGAAATCCGCTTTTCTTTATTCGCATTCGCTTCGCCTATACTACCATCGCGATTTTTTTCAGCGACACTTTGTTTCGCATCATTTATAGCTTTCGCTGCAGCTTCTTTTCCCAATGCTTCGATGTATCCGCTTTCATCCTGGATGTCCGTGACATTGACATTGATCAGCATGAGGCCTATTTTCTTTAGCTCATTGCCCACATTCGAACTGACATTGATGAGGAATTTATCGCGATCTGAATTGATCTCTTCAATATCCATTGTGGCGACAACGAGACGCAATTGACCGAAGATGATATCCTTGGCGGTCTCGCGTATTTCATCTGTTGATTTTCTAAGTAAACGCTCAGCTGCAATTTCCATCACTCCAGGTTCATTGCTGACTGCAACTGTGAAACGGGATGGTACTGCTACTCGAATATTTTGTCTCGACAATGCTCCACGCAAATCAACATCAATACTGATCGGTGTGAGATCGAGGAATTCATGTTCCTGGATAACAGGCCATACAAAGGCTGCACCTCCGGCGAGACATTTGGAAGAAGCGCCGGCCCCTGTTTTTCCATAGATGACTAATATTTTATCGGAAGGACATCGCTTATAACGGCTGATCAGCCATAACAGCATGATGAACACGAGGCCAATAAGGCCCGCGATGATGACAACAAAAGAGCTTGACAAATCCATCTGGTCAGTTTTAGTAATGAAAATAAAAATGAAAACTTCTTTTCTAAAAATATAGTAATCACGAGAAAAGCAACGTGTTGTTTTCTTTATGTGGAGGCAGTTCCTCGACTTTGAGAACATTGTCATCCAAAATTTCAACTACTCTAATGAGATCACCGGTTTTCAAAGACTCCCCGTCTGTGATCGCATCCAGTTCACGCACACGTCCATCTACTTTTAATTGAATCTTGCCTTGACCGTTACCTCTTCCGGGAATTGGAATGTATACTTCTCCTTCCTGATCAAGAGCATGATATAAATTGAGCGTGCCTGATTGTTCCAATTGTGCAAACTTATACATCAGGTAAGCCACAATAAACATAGCCGCCAATCCTGCTAATGATGCCAAAGTAACCGCTACCCAAACACTGAGATGTTGATTGAGCACAACCACGCCGGTCCATCCAAAGAAAGTAAAGAATGCAATGATACTTCGCATCGATAGTGCGGAGAACTCATGATCTACGCCAATATCGGAATGCCCGCTAAAGTCTGCGTTGTGACTTTCCATCCCGATCAACGAAAGGACAAACTGAATGAAAAACAGAACACTAAAGACAATAGCTATAAACCAAAACACCTGGTGTGGTGAAGAGAGTGCGTCCCACCATTGACTTATGCTGATTATGAAGGCCACAAGGTTCTTAGTTTCCGGTTAGTGTCAAGATAACACTAACCTTTTCTTGTTAGTTTGTGCTATTAGACTAAAGACGTCAGGACATCTACCTGCTAAGGCAAGATAGAGCTTCTAATCGACGGGCGGAAAAATGAATTAATTTTGACGCCACTAAAGCATAACCGACCGTGGATGTAAAACTTTTCAGTGGAAAATATTCCAGTTACCTGGCAGAAAAAATCTCAGATTATTACGGGTATTCGCTCGGTAAATGGGAATTGCTCAAATTCAGCGACGGTGAGATGCAGCCGGTTATTGAGGAATCCGTCAGGGGATCCTATGTTTTTTTCATTCAATCGACCCCGGCGCCAACTGACAACCTCATGGAGTTGTTACTCTTAATTGATACCGCAAAACGTGCTTCGGCAGATTACATCACAGCCGTCATTCCTTATTTCGGTTATGCCCGGCAGGATCGGAAGGACAAACCGAGGGTTCCAATTTCAGCAAAACTCATAGCCAACCTGATTGAGGCAGCAGGAGCCAATAGGATCATGACTATGGATTTGCATGCCGACCAGATCCAGGGGTTCTTTGACATCCCCTTGGATCACCTTAGAAGCAATGCCATATTCGTTCCCTACCTGGAAGGACTTGATCGTGAGGCGGTCATTTTTGCATCGCCTGATGTAGGGGGTGTCAAGCGTGCGAGGAATTATGCGAACTATTTCCAGACGGATATGGTGATCTGTGATAAATACAGACGACGTGCCAATGAGATTGCAGGTATGACGGTGATCGGTGATGTGGATGGAAGAGATGTCATATTGGTGGATGACCTGGTCGATACAGCGGGTACGCTGTGCAAAGCGGCTGATGCTTTAATTCTGAAAGGAGCGAAAAGCGTGAGAGCGATATGCACACATCCTGTTTTGTCAGGTAAGGCCTATGAAAATATTGAAGGATCGCAGCTGACTGAATTGATTGTTACGGATACTTTGCCCTTGAGGAAGAATAGTCCCAAGATCAAGGTTTTGTCCTCGGCGAAGTTGTTTGCCCATGCGATCAGGAATACGCATGAGCACAGGAGCATTTCGGCTTTGTTCCTAGGAGACTAAGGAATAATGAATAGCGAATAACGAAATCAGAAGTGGAATAAGGAAGTCAGAATAAGGAAGTAAGAAGTAAAATTGAATGGGGAATAACCGATATCCAATAACCAATTGGGAAGGTGAATGCAGAAAGTAGGGGCCCAACATCTTGAGCCTGGTAAAATTCCAAAAAGTAGAAAAGCGATCTGCCAGAAGTATCCATCTAATTTTATGTAAATCATAGTTTTACATATTAAATAAAACACCTTATTTAAATCCTGATCCAATCCAATCTTCGGGCCACCAATAACTTCAGGAAAATTCCTTTAAGTCCTTAAATTTTAGAGGTTTAAATCTTACCTTTGCGTCCCTTAAAATATAACAGCCTCATAATTCACAGGTTATGGAAGTAATGTCATTAAATGCCACTTTGAGAACCGGAACCGGTAAAAAAGCGGCCAAAGCTATACGAAGAGAGAACCGCGTACCCTGCGTACTCTATGGAGGCAATGAAATCCAGCATTTCACCTTAGCCCCATTGGATTTGAGGACCTTGGTGTATACGCCTCAGTTTAAAACCGTGGAGATCAGCCTGGATGGCAAGGTCCACCGCTGCATCCTGAAAAATGTTCAGTTTCATCCGGTCACCGATCAAATCTATCACATCGATTTCCTGAGACTGATCGAAGAACATCCGATCAAAATCGAAATTCCGATCAGCTTTGAAGGAGTTGCCATCGGTATCAAGTCGGGAGGCAAACTGATCAAGAAAATGAGAAAGGTGAAGATCAAGACTACACCTGAGCACCTGATCGATAAGATTGTATTGGATACCACCACCATGGAACTCGGCCAATCTGCCCGTATCAAGGACCTGGTGATCTCTGATAAAATCGAGATCCTGAACAATGAAAATATCCCTGTGGCCAGCATTGATATACCAAGAGCTTTGAGGACCACTGAAGAAACTACTCCGGCTGCCGGCACACCTGCTGTTGCCGCTGCTGCAACTACTCCTGCTGCTAAAGGTGCTGCCCCGGCCAAAGCCGCCGCACCTGCGAAGGCTGCAGCTCCTGCAAAAGATGATAAAAAAGGCGGGAAGAAGTAATATTCACGAGGAGATTCAAGTTTTACCTAGTATATAAGAAAGCATCCTTCGGGATGCTTTTTTACTTTTGATATATGACCTCATCTCTTCGCATAGCACTAGCCCAATGGAACACAGCCTGGGAGGACCCCGTGGCTAATTTCAATCTATTGGATACCCTGCTCGAAAATGAGAAAGATCTTGATCTCATAGTCCTGCCAGAAATGTGGTCCACTGGTTTCACGATGAATACAGATGAAGCCGCTGAAGAGATTAATGGAATCGCTCTTAAATGGATGCTTCGAAAAGCTGATGAATTGCAAACCCATATTTCCGGGAGTATCGCAGTAAAGGATGGCGTTCAATTCTACAATCGATTTTATTGCGTCGGCCCAAATGGAGAGCAAAATCAATACGATAAAAAACATCTCTTCTCTTATGGTAAGGAAGATCATCACTATTCACCCGGGCAGCAACAACTGACTTTTCAACTCGGAGAATGGCGCATAAGAGCGATCGTCTGCTATGATTTGCGTTTCCCTGTTTGGTGCCGCAATACTGACAATTATGATATTTTGTTGATGGTGGCTAATTGGCCAGAGGCACGTATTCATCATTGGGATGCGCTATTAACGGCAAGGGCAATTGAAAATCAATGCTACGTTGTGGGTGTGAATCGGATCGGCACTGATGGCAATAAACTAGTATACAACGGCCATAGCGCAGTGTATGACATGAATGGCAAGGCTGTATTGGAAATGGAGTCCAAAGAGGGCATTGGAAAAGCTGTTTTGGATAAACAATCCTTAATCCAGTTCAGGCAACAATACCGGTTCCTGCAGGACAGGGACCAGTTTACACTTTGAGTACGGTACAATTTTTGTATTAAATATTTTTCTAATATATCAGGATGTCCTTCTTACGATTATCAATCCTAACCCTCATCGTCCATATCGGCATTGGTTGTTCCAATGTCAGGGTGGCGCTGTCGGATTCAGACAAAAGGATTGAGTATACTGAAAAGTCGAAATCGGCCTACCTGAAAACAGAGGCTGGAAAAACTTATGCTCTTCGAACTTCACTGATCAATACTGCCAGCGATTACATCGGTACGCCATATAAATACGCTAGTACCGATCCCAAAAAAGGATTTGATTGTTCCGGCTTAGTTGTGACAGTGGCTAAAAAAAATAACCTGGATCTTCCACGATCTTCCGGATCAATGGCGTGTGCTGCACCACACATCCCCTGGACAAAAGCAACATCGGGTGACCTGGTTTTCTTTGGTGATCATGGAAAAATTCATCATGTTGCTTTTGTTGAAAAAAATAATGGCAAGGAATTGTATGTCATTCACAGCACCAATCAACTGGGTGTGATCAGTGAAAATATTTTGGCCAGCTCGTATTGGAAAAAACGATTATTGTTTGCAGTAGATATCACATCGTTTCAAAAGGCTAAGGAAAAGGCTAAGGCTTAGGCTAAGGTAAAAGACTGAGTCAAACATTCACATCAAACCAAACTTGCTCATTTGGATTGCCGGCATGATAATCCACTAGAATCTCAGTACCTGCTGGGATGTTTTTCAATGCAGTAAAAATGATGTACTGATTTTTATAATCCGGTTGAAATTCAGTGTTTGGATTTTCAGCATGATTGTACAACGAGCCATAGCCTAAAGCAATGGCGATGCTGTCTTTTTTCCATTCAAAATAATATTCATACAAAATATAACCTCTCACGATCTGGCGGGCTTGCTCCCCGGGAATAAGAATGATCGGGCAGATTTCAATGACACTGCCGGAGGCAATATCCTCTGTGCAAAACATACCATAACGGTGTTTGCCACTCGGTGCAAAATAAAGGCCGGGATGTTGTTGCAACATACAATAAATTTAAAATTTAAGAATTAAGATTTAAGATTCGATTTAGGATTTTAAGATTTAGGACTTGATTTAGGATTGAAGTGAATTAATATCGACGCAATGTATACACCGCAGAGATAATAAGTCCAAATCCGACAATCTGGTACCAGGTGATTAACTCACCATCAAGACCGCCCCAGACCAAAGCCATGCAGGGAATGGCATAAGCAATAGCCGAACTGAAAACCGCATTGGTTCGCTGGATCAACCAATTAAAAAGGACATTCGCAAAAACTGTACAAACCAATGCCAGTGTTACCAGTGCTGGCATGGAATCCGCCCACACTGCAGTCGTAAATATTTTAGCAAGCCCTCCTGTACGCCATAGAATGAGTGCTGCAATCCATCCTAATGAAACAAATCCAACGGCAGTAAATGCAATTGGATGAATGCCCTGCCCATATTTTTTCACCAGGTTGACAGACAAACCATAACAAAGTGTAGCGATGATGACGTAGAAGACATAAGAACTGACATACCAGTCTTTCTCCCCTAACATCAGCAACACGATGCCAATGCAACCAAAGAAAAGACCAAGGATATAATGTTTTTTAAACGGAGTTTTGAAAAATATAATGGCCAGGATGACTGCAAAAATCGGAGACAAGCTATTGAGGACACCCGTCACTGCGCTACCCAAACGAGTTTCCGCCAAAGCAAAAAGAAATGCAGGAATCCCATTGCCAATACACGTAATCGTCGCGATGAGCAATACTTTTCCTTTTGGAAAATCAACGCGCGCAATCAGGAAAGTGGGAATAAAGGCAATAGCACTGATCATAATGCGCAGTGCACCTACCTCAATAGCCGTAAAGTGAATGAGCCCTTTTTTAATCAGTATAAATGAACCGCCCCAGACGAAAGCTAAAATGACAAATACAATCCAGCCTCTGAAATCGCGCTTGGAGGTATCGATAGCCGTTACCGGTTTCATTGTTGAGCAGCGACCTCGTTGATTTTATTCCATACCCGCCACACATTTTTGTAGCAGATTTTTTCAATGTCCTCATCCGTGTAGCCCCTCTTCAATAATTCATAAATGAGATTGGGATACATACTCACATCTTTCAATCCGGTCGGTAAGCTGTCCCCCACTCCATCAAAATCAGAACCGATACCAACATGATCAATTCCTACAAGATTTTTAACATGATCGATATGATCCGCCACTCGCTCCACTGTTGAAAAGGGTTCAGGATGATCCTCCATAAATCGATTGGTTACTTTTTTAGATGCTGGATCATTTTCGCCCAGGTGAAGTTTAAAAAGTAATCGTTGCACCTGCACCTTATTGGAATCTCTGACAGCCTGGATATTACCATCCAGAAAGCTTGAACCAAAATTGATCTGAATAAGGCCTTCATGTTTTGCGAGTTCAACTATCATCTCATCGCTCATATTCCGTTCAAATCCCGGAGTAAAGGATCTACAGGAAGAATGCGTCGCCATCACCGGAGCTATAGAGGTGCGAATCACCTGGTAAAATGCACTATCCGAAATATGCGAGACGTCGATGATCATCCCCACTTTATTCATCTCCTTTACCATTTCAAATCCAAACGGGCTTAAACCATTCCATGTGCGTGCAGTATCGTACGAACTATCACAAATGTGGTTGTCCTTGGCATGCGTCAGCGTGATATAGCGAATGCCGCGTTTGTAGAAATAGGTGACATCGTCAAGCGTCTTTACTGGTGCTCCATTTTCGAGGCCCATTGGAAATGAAATTAAACCTTTCTTACTGTTGGATTCAATCATCGCAGGTGAATCGCCTCTTGCAAATTTGTCAGGATGCCGTTCAATGATCCAGTGTACCATGTCAATCATGGAATCCGCGAACATCTTTGCTTTATCGAGATTGTCCTGGTAGGATGAAGGAACGTATGCCACCATCCAGGGTGCATCCAAACCACCTTTTTTAGCGCGGTTGTAATCAAAATTGCCTTTCTCAGAAGAGATGGGAATTTCAGCATGTGCAGAATCAAGTTTGAATTTTTCCGCATACAATCGGTAAGGGAAATCTACATGCGTGTCAGTAATAATAACCTTGCGGGCAAGTTTTTCAGCTTTTGCATGTAGCGCGTCATCAGATTGACTCATCAGTGGATTGAGGATTGAACTAACGAGAAGAAAAAGGAATAAAAAAGGGAGTCGCCTGGTGGTCATGGATCGGAATTGGAAATGCAATGATAAGAGGATGCCTGGTAGTGATGTTATGAGCGGGTAAAAGTATGACCGTTTTATGATTCGGTCAGTAGGAATCTCATTCAGTATTTTTCTTCCAGATTGCTTCAAGTTTTTGAATAGCCCCCTTCATATCAACTCCTTTACCTAATACGGGCTTGAAAATATCGCCTCTTCTTTTCAATCGCGCTATTGCATTATGGATATTGAAGTCTGTTACTTTCAAACCTTTCTTTACTTCGGTCCACTGCAGTGGCATGGAAACAGAAGCACCAGGTTTAGGACGTACTGAATATGGAGCAGCCAATGTAGCCTGTGGCCTGTTTTGCAAAAAATCGAGATAGATTTTCCCTTTGCGTTTTGCCGTCGGCCTTTCTATCGAAGTGATATCCGGTAGTCTTTTTTGCGTCATAGTAACAATTAGCCTGGCAAATTCTTTAGAGTGATCGTAGGTATATTTTTCATGCAAGGGTATATAAATATGTAACCCTGTAGAACCGGAAGTTTTGCAAAAATTATCAATACCCGCTTTATCCAAAATGCCATGAATCACTTTCGCGACCTGGATGACATCATCAAAACTATTTTTATCAGGATCTAAATCCAGGATGCACCAGGTCGGATGTTTCGGCTTTTGGATAGTACTGCTCCATGGATTAATTTCAATGCAACCCAAATTTGCCATTTGCAATAAACCAGCTTCATCTGTAACGACCATAAAATTTTTATCGGTGTTATCCTCTTCTGTGTGATAAGGAAATAATTTCACCCAATCCGGCACTTTTCCAGTGACATCTTTTTGATAAAAACTTTTTCCATCCCATCCATCCGGATGCCGATTAAGAGATTGAGGCCGATCCTTCAGGTAAGGCAACATATACTGCGACACCTCATGATAGTAGTTAAGTAGATCTCTTTTGGTGATCTTTTCTTTTTTCCAAAATAATTTATCCAGGTTAGTGAATTCCATTTCATGTCCATTCACTTTTTTTACCACGGATTTTTCTTTCAGCGGGAGGAACGAAGCGGTGCGGGAAGATGCAGTTGCCATGGTGGAAAGGATTTAAGATTGAAGATTTAAAACTTAAGATTTGATTTTTGAATTTTAGATTTGAGATTTAGGTGTTAAGGTTTTGTTTTTCGTTTTTTAGGTTCTTTCCAGACTTTTTCTTCTTCCACTTTTTTAGCATCCTTGTCCTGGCGAAGTCCTTTAAATGATGGATGACGCATAACACCATCTGTAGTCATTTCTGTATACGCTACTTCTCCCACCAATTCAGGTTTTAACCAAAAGGCTTTAGCATGCAGTGGCTCTGGTCTGAAACGGGATGTTTTATTGAAATCGACCGGCTCCGCAAATGGACTCGATTTACGGATCAGCGGTTTCATTTGACGAAGCATATCCTTTTGCATTTGTTCGGTAAAACCTGTTCCAATTTTACCCGTGTAATGCAACTTGCCGCGTTTGTAAACGCCAACCAGTAATGCACTAAAGGATTTGCTGGTGCCTTCATTTTGCGTATACCCACCGATGACGACTTCATGTCGCTTACCGGTTTTCATTTTCAACCAATCATGACTTCGATAGCCCGGCACATAAAGACTATCTTCTTGTTTAGCCATGATGCCTTCCATGCCAATTTTACTGACCTCTTTTAATAAATCGAGTGCATTGGCATCAAACGATTCGCTAAGCCTGATCACCTTATTTTTTTTCGGCAGGACCTGTGCAAGTAGTTTTCTTCTTTCAATCAAGGGAACATGCGTAAGATTATATCCCTTCCACCAAACTATATCAAATACATAATAAACCAATTCACCATTGCTCTCACTCTTCCAGTTTTGTAATGATTCAAAATCAGGTTGGCCTTTATTATCCAACGCAACAATTTCACCATCGATAATAACATCCGCATCCCAATGCTGAAGTGCTTCGTATACCGGGTAGAATTTCTCCTGGTATGATTTATTATTCCTGGAAAGAAGTTTGAGTTTAGAGGAATGCATCATCGTCACTGCCCGATAACCATCCCATTTAATTTCATAAATGTATCCTTGCTCATTTCGGGGCTCAGTCAACGTAGCCAGCATGGGGGAGAATGTTCTTGGAAAAGGAGACTTCTTTGCGCCTTTCGGCAATTTCAGGTCTTCACTTTTTTTTTACTGGTTTTAGCAATAGCTTTTTTAGCAGCGGGTGCTGTTTTTTGAGTTGTTGTTTTTTTTGTCGCCACTTTTTTTAGAGGATTTTTATGCGCCCCATTTTTTGAACCTTCACTTTTTTCCAATTGCAATAATGTTTTTCCGGACACAACGGATTTCGATTTGTTGGTCACATCAGCAGAGGAAGCATATTCATCTTTATGCTTGATCAACAACCATGAATTCTCTGATTGTTTTGTGTGCACTAATGCCCATTCCCCTTGTAATTTTTCACCATGAAGGATGATTTTAACGGAGCCTTCTTTTAATTGTTTGAGCAGCAATTTTTCCTGTGCCTTTTTTCCGGTAGTGGGTTCAATAGGCTCATAGGTTCCTTTATCCCAAATGATGACGGATCCGGCGCCATAATTTCCTTCGGGAATAATGCCTTCGAAATTTTTATAGTCATACGGATGATCTTCCACCTGCATGGCTAACCTTTTGACAGCAGGATCCGTTGATGGCCCTTTTGGAACGGCCCAACTTTTCAATACGCCCTCCATCTCTAACCTGAAATCATAATGCAAGTGTGATGCGTCATGTTTTTGAATAACAAAAATCAATTTACCCCGTCGTGATGTTCCACCTGCCGGTTCGGAGGTTGATTTGAAATTCCTTTTTTTCTTATAGGTGGTCAGGCTCATGACGCTCGTTTTTTAGCAGGCTTTGTCAAACTGGCTTTGAGTTGATCAAACAAATCATCTTTTTTGGTATACACCACTTGTAATTTTTTCTGTGGTATTTTTTTGCCGGTAGCTTTGCTCTTGATGATCTTCATCAATTCTTTCTTGTACTCATCTTTATATTTTGAAATATTGAATTTAGCGGCATGCTGACGGATCAGGGACATGGCCATAGTCATTTCTTTAGGGTTGATTTGAGCAGCTGGTGGAATTTTCATTTCCGTCGGCGATCTCAATTCTTCTTCAAAACGTAATTTTTGTAGCAAGAGATATTTTCCTTTCGGGCGAATGATGGCCAGGTGTTCTTGTGTACGCAAAACAAACCGGCTAAGACCAGACTTCTTTGATTTCTCCAAAGCTTTTAAAAGCAATTGATATGCTTTTTCTCCGCCCTTCGCTGGTTCCATGAAATATGGAATCTCGAAATACATATCATCAATCTCCGCTTCATCAATAAAAGATTCGATCTCGATGATCTTAGATTTCTTAGGACTTGCAGCTTCAAAATCGCTGTCATCCAGGATCACGTACTCTTCGTTGTAGTAAAACCCTTTTTTGATTTGTTCCCAAGGAACTTCCTTGCCTGACTTTTCGCTTACGCGTTTATAATGAATGCGGCTTCCGGTGCGGCTGTCCAGCATATCAAGTTCAATTCGACTATCCTGAACTGCCGGATAAAGTTTAACGGGAATATTGACGAGGCCGAAGCCGATGGAACCTGTCCAGATTGCTCTCATAGTGTTAATGGTTTTAAGTTTAAACTGGAGGGTCGTAATTCAACGCGCAGGAGGGGAGTTTTGTTTAATAGCCTGAGAGACAGGGGACCATAAAAAAAGGCCACCCGAAGTGACCTTGATATTTGCGGACCGGACGGGACTCGAACCCGTCTCTACTGCGTAGAGACCGTGACAGGGCGGCATTATGAAAATCGATCGACAATATTTCGAGGGGAATGAATCAGTGAAAGGAAATAATCTGCATTCCCCCTTTTAAGTTTTTTCTCTCGGATAAGCATTTCACGTTTTGAAGGAAGTTCTTCAATATAGACGAGTTTCCAAGGGACTTTTAAAGAAGTGTACTTGGATTCACCACGATTATGTTCCGCTAATCGCTGAATAGGATCAGCTGTGGAGCCTTTGTAATAAACTCCATTCTTTTGACTTTGAATAATATAAACATAAAAGGACATAAAAAATTAAGCCCCTCATTGAGGGGCTTTTGCGGACCGGACGGGACTCGAACCCGCGACCTCCGCCGTGACAGGGCGGCATTCTAACCAACTGAACTACCGATCCGGCTGGATTTTTTAAGAGTGGGCAAAAGTAAAATATTTTTCCTGATACCGGACTAAAACCTAAAAATAGCAAGATCTGTGGGACACCTAGACGTGCCAAACCTTAAGGTGTGGCACGTCTAGGTGTCTACCTCATTTCGTGATTTAGCTCGCCTGTCATATTCTTCAATTTCCCTAAAACATTCAGGTTCAACCAAAAACCTGACTGGGATCATTCGTTTCCATGATCAAGACTCTACACAACTTTTTAGAATTTATCTAACCTAGGTGGATCAAACTCTGAAGGTCATGAGGAATTTAGAAAATTCTCTGAAATTGCTGCTAAGCTTAATGGTTTTATTGGGGTTTCAGCTTACCGTTATTGCCCAGGCAAAGCCCACAACCAAAGCTACAAGCCGATATGGCGATTCACCTGCCTGGACAGATACGATTAAAAATCCACTGGCAAAGGATCCCACAGCTGCGGCAGCCGGGAAAACTACCTACATGCAATTATGCTATGTGTGTCATGGTACATCAGGGAAAGGAGATGGAGTAGCTGCAGCCGGACTTCCTGTTAAACCTGCAGATCATACCGGAGAACGAGTGCAGAAGCAATCAGATGGCTCTTTATTTTATGAGTTGACTAATGGACATGCTCCTATGCCCGCCTATAAAGGAACACTTACTGATAAACAACGCTGGCAACTCATCTGCTATATCCGAACACTGAAGTCAGTTCCTAAAACTTCTACACCTAAAGGCACTTCCTGATCGAACAACTCATCATATAAATCCTCTTAGCATGAAAAACTTTACTCATTTATTATGTATCCCGTTGCTATTCCTGGTCGTCAATGGGTACAGTCAATCTAACACACCGGATGAAGCATCCGAACAACATTCGGAACGCACAAGTTTTTTAGGCAACACAAAAGCACTGATCACAGGATCGGCATGGTTTGGTGTTGCTTACAATAAAAAGGAAGATGTAAAACTCAACTTCAATTCTTACGGATTTACCCCGGTATTCATCTGGAAGCTTTCCGATAAAATGTTTCTCGAATCTGAATTGGAAATAGCAGACGGCAACATCGAACTCGAATATGCTAAGTTATCATACTCAATCAATAAATACATGACCATTGGAGCTGGACGGATGCTAACCCCTTTCGGTGCCTATGGTGAACGCTGGGAGCCTGCTTTTGTGGAACGTTTTCCTAATTCTCCACTCATCCCTGATGACCAATATCTTCCTGATGATACACATCTCTACTACGGCGCCATCATGGGCATTGATATCAGCGGGGATGTCCCGCTCGGAGGTTCAAGATTGAATTACAATTTGTTTATCTCAAACGGGCCAAGCCTGGCACGAAGTGAAGAGACGGGAGAACTCCTGGGAGGAGTCGTACAATATGAAAACCTGGATGACAATAACACGAATAAAGGAATTGGTGGGCGAATTGGATTTTATCCTTTTGCAAATTCATCACTCGAGGTGGGAATCTCCGGCAACACAGGAAAGCCAGGTGATGAAAAAGCTGAGGACGGAACAGATTCGCCTTATAAAGACATTACGGCAAATGCGCTGGCATTTGATCTGAATTATGTAAAAGCAATTCCTTCTATTTCCTCAATTATCAGTGTCAAAGGTCAGTTCAGTAGCGTAACCGTTGATAAAGCCAATTATACCCTTTCAGATTCCACATTGTACACTTATGATAATAGTTTGAAATCCTTTTTTGCTCAATTATCATTTCGCCCGGCTACTGTCAACAGTACGTTCTTGAAAAATATCGAACTCTTGTATCGATACAATGTGCTTACGCCTCCAGAAGAAGCTGTTTGGGGTGGAAAACCTATCACCCGGAATGATTTCGGACTCTGCTATTGGTTAAGCTGGCGCACCGGTCTGCGATTTGCATATGAGACGACTACGCAAGAGTCCAGTGAAACGAAAAATGAATTTTTAGCCCGATTCGTAATGGGATTTTAAAAAACAAATTCAACACCATCAACCATGAAAAAAATAACGATAACCATCATAACTCTCTTCCTGGCCATCATGACTTTACCGCTCATCAATGGATGCGCAACGACACAAGCTATTGCCGATAAGAGTGGAGCACAACTCTGGGGCGAAAATTGTTTACGCTGTCACAATACGCCGTCACCTGCCGATTATAGTGATGACCAATGGGAGGCCGTCGGAATGCATATGCGTGTCCGGGTGCATTCGCTCTCTCCTGATGAGATCAATAAAATTGTTGCTTTTTTGCAAACCGGAAACTGATCTCTGAATATGACAACAGGGTCGCTCATCGATGACCCTGTTGTTAATCCCAGTCCACTCATATTGTTTTTAAGCTTCCCCTTTCCCGGGCCACTTCCATCGATTGCAAACTTCTTTTACCCTTTAGCGTTAAAGTACTGATCAGTAATGCCGACCCGCTCTATAGGTGGGCTTTTGATTGTCACTCTTTTATTATATTTAGTCAGAGTAAATTCAAAACCCAACCTATGAAACCCACGATCCTATTGTTCATTTCCTTTTTATACCTGGGTCATCTTCAGAGCCAGGGATGGGTCAGACAAAACCCTTTTGCCCTGCTGTCCCGATTAAATGATGTCGATTTCGATGGTGTGCACGGCCTCACTGTTGGCAATGATGGCATCCTGTTGACGACAGATGATGACGGCAATACATGGATTCCACGGAAAACTCCTGATGCAGATGAAAACCTCAGAACGGCATTTATCCTACCCGGATCAAATGGCCAAACCATGCTTGCAGGCGGCGATAGTCTCTTATTAATATCCCGAAATGGAGGAGTAACCTGGACCATCAACTTCAATGATATACAAGGAATTTATAAAATTCAATTGATGCCAACCGGCCAATGGATTGTACTTGGTGCCACTTATAGTGCTATCAGTTCCGACCAGGGTGGATTTTGGCTTCCTTTCAATAATCCAGCTTTGGGTGCAACTGCAGGTCATTTTACTTCTGCAATGAACGGCTGGGTTGAAGCAGGAGATTTGAACAATGCACAAGTTTGGGTGACCACCAATGGAGGATTTTCATGGGATCTGAGGTTTCCGGGTAAGTTCTCCTCTATTACTGACATTGAAATGCTCAATGACACCACAGGTTATTTAATTTCTGGTAGCCAGGTGTACAAGACTACAAATGGAGGTTGGATTTGGGAATCTCAAAATGCAGTACCGACCGGAAATATTACCGACATGTATATTGTCAACGAAAATGAAGTGTGGACCAGTCTCGACAATGGCAACGTCTTGTACTCTTTGACTTCAGGCAATGGCTGGATAGAGCGCAGTCCTGATCTGATCAGCAGTAACAACATACAAGGCATATACGCAGATCACGTTGGCCATGTCTACATGGCAGGCCGATATGTGTCAATGTTATATTCCGATGATTATGGTTTGACATGGCGGGACCAGATCCCCGGAAATAAAGCAACATTATTTCAACCTCATTTTAATAATGAATTAATAGGGATAGTCGGTGGTTCAGATGGCACGTTAATGAGAACAGTGAATGGAGGTGCCGTTTGGGAGACGATCCAATTCCCCAGGGATGATCATTTTTTCGCTGCTGCTATGATTGATAACCAGGCTATGGTGATTGGGTCTTCGAGAGGCAGAGTTTATTTTTCTGATAACCAGGGGGCGAGTTGGGATACTATTGGAACAGGTTTAGGGCAAATCACAGATATACAAGCTTTCAATCATCAAAATTTTATCATTACTACTGAAGACGGACGCATTTATAAAACCACCAACCAGGGCGGACAATGGAACAAGAAATATGATAATGGTGGCATCCCCTTATTTGCTGTTGATTTTGAAACTGCTCAAAACGGATGGGCTTGTGGCTATGAAGGAGAAATTGTTGTGACTACAAACAGTGGCGACAATTGGACGGTACAACCCACACCCGGCAAAGCAAAATTTTCTGATATCACATTTACTAATCTGCAGGAAGGATGGGCCGTATCAACGAGTTTTACCGACACTCTTTGGTACACACAGGATGCAGGCCAATCATGGCATGTCAGTCAACTTCCATATAAAAGTTTCTGGAATGGCGTTTCCTTCACCAATCAGGATACCGGATGGATTGCCGGCGGAGTGTCTGGTGTTGGAGATATTTTACGAACTAATGATAGGGGTGTTACTTGGGCACAGAATCACACTTCACCAGAACAGTTTTTAGGTATCTATGCTGTGCCTGATAAAGAAACGGTTTGGGCAGTTGGATTCGGTGGGAATATCATGAAGTATACCCCGTGCAATACATTGCCCCTTATTGCAAATTTGTCCGGAGAAACATCGCCTTGTGTTGGAGATACCGTTCAATATTCTGTGGAAGCACTCCACGTTGATCATTATTTATGGATATTCCCTCCCGGATGGACAGTGATTAGTAATCCCGATTCATCCTCTATCACAGCTATAGCAGGAGAAAATCCAGGCGATATCCAGGTAAAGGCATCAAATGTTTGCGGGAATTTGACTCCACTGTTGATTGAACCAACAACACCTGTATCCATTCCGCAAATCACGATCGGAGAGACTAAAGGCAATGTATTATTCACCAACCTGACTTCATTGGAATATCAATGGTTGTTGAATGGAGTTCCTATTCCTGGTGCAAACGGACCTTTTTACACAGCTATAGAAGATGGTACTTATGAACTGATCGCTACCATACCCGGCACAGGTTGTTCTGGCATCTCCAATGAATTAGTCGTAACTATCGTAGGCATCGAGGATACACCAAATGATAACATCTTAGTCTATCCGGTTCCTGCAACGAATTTGCTGTATATAACTTCGCTTTCGGGGAAAAATGAATTTGAAAATGATTTTGTTTTCCTGTTTGCTCCAGATGGACGAATGGTGAAGAATGAAAAACTGGTAGATGGGAAAATGGATGTGTCCGCGCTCAACTCAGGACTTTATCTGTTGATGATCAAAACGCAACTAGAAATACTAGTCAAGAAGATATTGATAGAATAACCGTCTTCATTTGCCACTAAATATCCTTAAAGGCTTGTGCTAGGATATTTTACAATAAAGACGAGTGAGAAATAATAGAAGTGTATAAGTAACAATCTGAATATCAGAATTTAGAAATCGTGAAAGAGTGAAAAAATTTAGTAGTTTTTACCTCAGCAAATGTCAAAATAGTTGTGCCACACTTAGGTGTGGCACAACTATTTAAGGTTGATCCTTACTATTTTAGTCTTTTTATTATCATCTATCTCCACTTATAATCACCTAATTTTCAATAACTTGAAATTTTATTTTATCAATTTCGTTTGAAAAAATAATGTAAATTTTCCGACCTTATCTTTTAATAAAGCCTTTCCATTCTAAACTTCATATTACAATTATAAAGGCTAAGCCAGGTTATGAAACACCTGCTGGACATCTTCATCTTGTTCCAGCTTGGCTACTAACTTCAGTACTTCTTCAGCCTGGTCTTCGGGAAGTGTCACTGGGGTGGATGGGATCCATTCCAGCTCTGAACTCATGACCGTTATATTTTTCTCCTCCAGTGCTTTCTGCATATTACCGAAATCGGAAAATCCACATCGGACTACTATAACTTCTTTTCCATCTTCTGTAGTCCCCTCTCCCATTTCCTGTAGTCCAAAGTCGATGAGCTCCAATTCAAGTGAATCCGGATCAAGACCTTCCGGATTGAGATTGAATACGCCCATTTTATTGAATTGGAAACTCACGCTTCCGCTTGTACTTAAGGCACCATTGCCTTTATTAAAAATGGAACGGACATTCGCTACAGTACGGACGATGTTATCGGTAGCAGCCTCTACAAGGATAGCTATACCGTGAGGGCCGTAGCCTTCATACATGACCTGCTCGTAGTTTTCCATGTCCTTGCCCATGGCGCGCTTGATCGCGGCTTCCACTTTGTCCTTGGGCATATTGACCGCTTTGGCGTTTTGGACGGCCCTTCGAAGGGAGGGATTATAATCCACTTCGGGTCCACCGGCTTTTACGGCAATAGCGATTTCCTTGCCGATGCGGGTAAATTGCTTGGCCATGCGGTCATAGCGGGCAAACATGGTAGACTTGCGTACTTCAAATATCCGACCCATCCTTTTCTATTTTTTGGAGTGCAAAAGTACAGACAATCGACCTAGTTTAATCCTTAGGTGGAATGTTTGGATTTTTTACTCAGGACTAAAGTCCTTAAAAAATACTCTTAGTCTCTGCCCCCTGGCCTAAAGGCCAGGGTTAATCGGCATTACTCTTGTTAATGACTCCTCTATAACTAAGGCCAAGGTTAATCGGCATTACTCTTGTTAATGACTCCTCTATAACTAAG
>Ga0068851_10000233_pt1 | contig 26436 bp, 23 predicted proteins | sample KBSCornC12_FD_66588 | JGI IMG/M metagenome (GOLD analysis project Ga0068851, IMG submission 66588) | Corn rhizosphere microbial communities from Kellogg Biological Station, Michigan, USA - KBS Corn C1-2 | ecosystem: Host-associated > Plants > Roots > Rhizosphere > Soil ...
GTCGACGACGACCGCGTCGATCTGTTCGTTCTTCAGCGCCGTGACGACGTCGTTGGAGCTGTTGAAGACTTCCGGTTTGCTGCTCGGTTCGATCTCTTCTTCGGCCGCTTCGAGGCTGGTGGTGCCAATCTGGACACCGAGCTGGGCGTCCTGCAGTTCTGCCAGCGATTTCGCCTTGGCCGCATCCGAGTCCTTCAGCGCCACCACCGCCTGGTTGGCGGTGTAGTAGGGCGCCGAGAAGTCGACCGCTTTTTCACGCACCGGGGTGATCGAGATCTGGTTGACGTCGAAGTCGAAGCTCTTCGGCCCCGGCGCGTAGGAGGAGTTGAACGGCTCGACCGTCCATTCCACCTTCGCCGGCGGGTAGCCGAGCTGTTTGGCGACCGCGTAGGCGACGGCGCTCTCGAAGCCTTCGCCGTTGGTCGGGTCGTCGTCTTCGAAGTAGGGCGGGTAGGCCGGCTTGTCGGTCGCCACCGTCAGCACGCCCTGCTTCTCGGTCGGCAGCTTCCCCGGCTTGCATTCGCTCGCCGCCGCGCTCGTGGTCGAGCTCGAATCGCTGGTGCTGCCGCAGCCGAACAGGGCAAGCGCGACCAGCAGGAGGAGCGTCAGCGAGAGTCTCTTCATCGGGGTGGCAGAACCGGAAGGATGCGCCACCCTACCGCCTCGGACGGATCGTTCACCCGAAGCGCTGGCCTTTACGAATGCCTGAGTATTAGAGTTCGACTCAGCCACCCCATAGGTGCGCCCTACTGCCCCCCAGCGTTCTGCCCTGGCTGGGGGGCAGTTCCTACTCTGAGGTCCAGTTCTTCGGCCAGGGCCGCCAGCTCTGACAGCCGCACGTCAAGCACTCTTGCGATCGCCTTGACGTTCCCCCATTTCGGGTTGATCTGCCCCGACTCGATGCGGGAGATCCAGGTTGGATGGACGCCGGCGTCGAGCCCGAGCTGTTCCTGGCTCATCTGACGCTTTATGCGAAAGCGGTAGATGGCCTCGGCCAGGCCCGGTTGAGGTTCAACTTGATTCGACATCTAAGAAAGGAAATGCGCCTCCCGCCCCCGCGTCCATAGAGCTGAACTCAAGTCAGCTCCTTTTCGGCGCGCGACCGGCCTGTTTGCGAACGCCGGAATCCGGCGGCGTCGCCCGTGAGGACCCTGTTCAAGGGGGCGGTCTCTCATCGAAGCGAACACGAACATATGTTCGCATACATTGCCCTTCGGCGAAAGGGCACTTCTGCTTCAGGTTTCGGCCCGCGCCGCTTCCAGCTCCTCTTCGACCGTCGAAGTCTGGTTGGGGATCGCCAGCCGCTGTTCGAGGATCGGGATCGCCGCTTCCGGATCGCCGCTGCGGCGCAGGGCGCTGCCGAGGTTGAACAGCGCGTAGGCGTAGTCGAGGTCTTCGCTCCCTTCCGGGAAGGCGCTGACCGCTTCTTCGAGCACCGGCACGGCGGCGGCGTATTCGCCCGCCTGCATCAGGGCATAGCCCTGTTCATTGAGTTCCGCGCCGCGGCTCGGGTTGGCTTCCGCGGGCGGCGGGACCGAGGCGGTCGTTTCCGTCGCTTCCGTCGCTTCCGTCGCTTCCGTGGTTTCGGGTTTCTTTTCGGTCTTCGCACCTGCCGTCTTCTTCGCCTTCGCCTGCTTGCCGGCCCTCTCCCCTCCCTGCCCTTCGTCGCCGGCGCCGCTGAGCACGACCACGGCCGCGACCAGCACGGCGGCGAGCACGCCGAGGATGGCGGCAGCGGCACCGAATCGGCTGCGGCGCGAGCCGGCGCGGGTGAAAGTCTGGGTCGGCGGTGGCGCGGGCTCCGCCTGTGGTCGCACAAACTCCGGCTCGAAGACCTGCGTCGGTTCGCCGGCGCCCTCGCCTCGCTCGAGCCGCGCCAGAGCCTGTCGCGCTGAGCTGGGCCTACCCCTCGGGTCGGGGTTGGTCATCCACTCGATCAGCGAGCCGAGCGCCGGCGAGCACCGCCCTTCGCAGGCGCGCAGGAGGACGCCGGCCGAATAAAGGTCGGAGCGCTCGGTCGCCGGCTGCCCTTCCATCACCTCCGGCGCCGCGTAGCGCTCGGTGCCGAGGACGAGGCCGGTACTGGTCAGGGCGGTGGCATCGCGCGGCAGCGCGATGCCGAAGTCGATCAGCTTCGCCGTCCCGCCCGGTTCGATGATGACGTTGGCGGGCTTGACGTCGCGGTGCAGGATCCCCGCCGCGTGAATGTGATCGAGCGCCTCCAGCAGTTCCCGCGCCAGCTGGTCGCGATCGACTCCTTCCCCCCGCTCCTTCAGCGCCGCCAGGTTCTCCCCCGGCACGAACTGCATCACCAGGTAGGGGCGTTCGCCCTCTTCGGAATAGTCGTAGACGCCGACCAGGTTGGGATGCGAGAGCCCCGCCGCGGTCCGCGCCTCGCGCCGAAAGCGCGCCACGAAGCCGGGGTCGCCGGCGATCGTGTCCGAGAGCACCTTCACCGCCACCGGTCGATCGAGCACCTCGTCGTGCCCGAGCCAGACCGCAGCCATGCCGCCGCGCCCGAGCGTGCGCTCGAGCCGGTAACGGCCCTTCAGGATCTCCCCACTGCCGATTGCCGCGGCCACGGGGTTCCCCTACCCGTTTGCCGCTGCTTTCGCATCGATCCACTACCAGCCGAGGTAATACTCCTGCGGCAGCCATTCAGGGCGCTGCAGATCGAAGTACCGCTGCAGCACCAACTCCGCCGTCGTCAGCGCTCCCTCCACCCACCCCTGGCAGCCGGAGTAGCTCTCGCCGGCGACGTACACCCGGCGATCCTCGCCCAGCGGTGCCTTTACCGCTGTCATCGTGTCGCGCACGTCCACCTGCGGCTGCCAGAAGTTCCAACCGCCTCCGTAAGGGTCGAACCCCCAGTCCGCGAAGGCGGCGAGCGACGGCTCGGGGATCTCTTTGAGCTTTTTGGCATGGAGCAGCGCCAGCTGTTCTCTCGCCTGCAGGATCATCTCCGGCGTCGCCTTGTTGAGCTCCGGAGGCGGCTCAGGAATGCTGCTCTCTTTCCAATCTTTGAGTTCCCTGACGAGTTCGGCCATCTTCTCGCGCAATTCGACCCGCCCCTGCTTCCGCTGCTGCCGCGGTGGCACCATCCCCTGCCAGAAGTCGACCGAGCGAGCATCGCCGTAAGAAGCCATCAACAACCCCCACGGCGGCACCGGCTTCTCTGGGTCTTCCTCGTAGAGGGCGTCCGGTCCCAGGTAGTAGGTCTGGCGGATCGGCAGGTCGCAGACGGAGCGCCCACGGTCGATCCCGAGGTCTTCCCACCACCGCTCTGCGTAGAAGAGGAAGAACTTGAAGGCCGGGATGGGAAGAACCGACTCGACCAGGCGCCTGAGCCGGTCGTCGCCCTGCAGGTCGAAGTCCCGGCTCGGGGCCAGCAGTTCGAGCGATCGCCGCGGGAGGCCGAGCACCAGCGACCCCGCCTCCACCTGGAACGTCGCGTGGGGGCAGGTGAAGGTGGCCCTGACGTCGTCGCCGCGTGGGGCTTCGAAGGAGACGAGCCGGGTTTCCGTGAGGATCTTCCCGCCGAGGGCTTCGACCTTCTCCGCGAGCGCTTCCGGCAACGCCTCGAAGCCCTGTCGCAGAGTCCAGTACTCCGGTTCCCCGTTAGACGACGGGGCCGTGAAGTCGAGTGAGATGAACTGCATCGCCTCCGCCGCGTTCCAATTCGAGGCGAGGCTGTAGTAGCCGAAAGCATCGGTCATGTACTGGTAGGTCTCTGCGTCTCGCAGTTCGAAAAGCAGGTCCCAGAAGCCGATGTCCCAGAGGCGGCGATCCCCCCGTTTCAGGTGCGGCTTCACTATGTCCCACGCTTCGCGGGTCGTCGGAAACCCGCCCTTGAGCCATTGTGCGTTGTCTTCGCCTGTGACCACCTCTTTGATCACAGCCTCGATCAGTTCGCCCGCATCCTTGCCCCGCTCTTTGCGCGGCAGCCCGTAGCGATCGGTCCGCCTCGGATCATTGAGTCTCGTGCTTTTGCCACGCAGCAGCAGACGGAGCTTTTCCTGCCTGGGAGACTTTCCTCCCTGAACGTAGAACCGCAGGTAGTCCTGCTGGGCGAAGCCCATCTCTGAGAGCAACCCGCAGAGGAGTTCCTGGTCTTTGAGGAACCGCATCCCGCCGAGCTCGGCCCGCAGGCCACCCTCGGGCCCCTGTGGCAGCCAGGTCAGCAGCCGCCCGCCGACCCGGTCGCTCCTCTCGAAGACGGTGACATTCAGCTCACGGCACTGCTCGCGCGCGGCTGTGAGTAGCCGCCAGGCGGTATAGAGCCCCGAGACCCCGCCACCGACAACGGCAACGTCGAGCCGGTCGGAGTGAAAAGCCGGAGCCATGAACGGGCGCGTTTATAACAAGGTCTGAGTACTGAGATGTAGCGCCAGGTTCCTCCACAGCGGCCAAGGGGTACCGGGTTCGCCCGTGGACGTGATCGCCTACATCTTCCTGCTCGCCGTCAGCGGCCTCCTGATCGGGGCGCTCGCCCGCCTGCTCCTGATCGGCCCCGACCCGATGAGCATTCTCGAGACGATGCTCGCCGGCATCGGCGGCTCCCTGATCGCCGGCTTGATCGCCTATTACGTCTTCGACCGCAACACCGGCCCCGGCCTGCTCATCTCGGTGATCTGCACGATGGGCATCGTCTATGCCGTCCGCAAGTACCGCCAGCGCACCGCGACCGAGCGGCCCTTCGGCGAGCGCCCGATCGGCTTCGGCAGCAGCAACGTCCACACCCAGGTCCACTTCTTCCCCGGCTGCCTCGTCTTCTCCCTCCTCGCCTCGATCATCCTCACGGTCCTACTGAACCTGATCGTGCGCGCGTTCTAGCGCCGCCGGTCCTCTCGCAAGACTCTTCGGCGTGCCGCTTCTCTACGTCGACATGCTGGGCATGAAGGCCCGGTACCACCGCGGGGGGACTCGTGCCGCCCAAAGCGGCTACCGCCTTCTCGCCGAGCTCGTCCAGCAAGGGCTCGAGGCCCTGCCGGATGGACATGCCGTGCGCGGAGGAGTCCAGTCCGACGCCGTCTGCCTGCAGTTCGCCTCAGCCGTCGACGCCGTCGTGGTGGGTCGGAAGCTGTTCGCGGACACGTTCAGGCGAAGCAACCGCTCGAACCTGCTCTGGGTTCGAGGCGTGATCGTCGACGAAGGCGATCCCGATTCGCCGATCGAGACGATGAGGAAACTTCAGGAGTCCACCCCCGAGGTCTTCGTCCGCGAGTTCGCGCCGCCCCTCGTGCGCGCCATCCACGCAGAGCAATCGGGATTCCACGGCCAGCGCCTGCTGATCGAGAGCAAACTCGCGAGCCGGGAGAAGGTGGACCAGGCCCTGCGGCAAGAGATCGGCAACGGCCATCTCTCCCCCACCCATCGCCTCAGGTACAGCAAATATCCGCCCCCGACGGGCCGATACCGCGACGTGCTCTGGCCCGTGCCCGAAGACCTCAAGGACTGGCCATCTCTCTGCAGGCGGATGCTGGACCGCCTTCGCTGGGCGAGCGACGGCGGCGACCTCGCCTTCCTCCACGCATCGGCCACCCATCTCCTCTTCGAGGAGGTCAGCTCGATCCTTCACAGCCTGACCAAACCAGGCGAGCCGGGCTGAGCGGCAGCTATCCGCCGCCCTCGCCCCAAGCGGTGGCGACGAGGGTGCGCGAGCCGCCGTGGTCGCGATGCTCGCAGAGGTAGATGCCCTGCCAGGTGCCGAGCGCAAGGCGACCGTCACTGATCGGCAGGGTCAGCGACGGGCCGAGCAGGGCGGCCTTGATGTGGGCCGGCATGTCGTCGTCGCCCTCCAAGGTGTGGGTCCAGTACGGCGCGCCTTCCGGGACCGCCTGGCTGAACCAGCTCTCGAAGTCGTGGCGCACTTCCGGCGAGGCGTTCTCGTTGAGGGCAAGTGAGGCCGAGGTGTGCTGGATCAGCAGGTGGAGCAGGCCGACGGAGACCTCTTGCAGCTCCGGCACCGCGTCGAGCACCTCCGCGGTGACGAGGTGGAAGCCGCGTGGCCTCGCCTGCAGGTGAATCTCTCGCTGAACCCACATCGGCCGCAGCATCGTACGGGCGGGTTAGGCTCGCTGGGGTGAGGCTCGTCGCTCGGTTGGTATGCGGATTGCTGGTCGCCTTCGCGGTGGCTGCGCCGGCGGCCGCTTTGGGCGCTGGCGGGCCAGTTGGTCTGATCAGGGAGATACCGCTGCACGGCAACGCCGGCGGCATCGCGGCAGGGCCGGAAGGCAACCTCTGGTTCACGCAGAACCTGCCGGCGCGCTCAGTCGCGATCGGGCGGATCACGCCGCAGGGGAAGGTGACCAGATTCAGGCAGGGCCTGTCCAGCGGAACGCAACCGTCCAAGATCACCGCCGGCCCCGACGGCAACCTCTGGTTCACCTACGACGGCGGCATCCGCTCCATGACCGGCGGCGGGATCGGCCGGATTACGCCGGCGGGGCAGATCACCCTCTTCCCCGAGCCGCCCGACCTGCACGGCGTGCCGTTCGAGATCGTCGCCGGGCCCGATGGCAACCTCTGGTTCAACCACGCCGCGATCCTCACCCCGACCGGACAGGCAATCGGCCGGATCACGCCAAGCGGCGAAATCACCGAGTTCTCCGCCGGGCTGCGCGAAAGTGCCGCCGTCGGCAACCTCACCCCCGGCCCGGGAGGCGTCTGGTTTGCCGACGAATCCCCGACGCCGTCGATCGGGCGGATCACCTCGAGCGGGGAAATCACCGAGTTCCCCGGCCTGCGCCCGCACGAATTCCCGATCGTCTACGGCCCGACCCCGGGTCCGGAAGGCAACCTCTGGTTCAGCGACAACGAGCACAAACCGGCGCTGATCGAACGGATCACGCCAGACGGGACGATCGAACGCTTCGGAACCGGCATCGATCCCCGCGCCGAATACGCCGGACCCTTTGCGGTCGGCAGCGACGGCAACGTCTGGTTCCGGCTCGAGAAGCGGCGCCTCGCGGGGAGCCCGAACCCGGAAGTGAGCTCGACCGCGATCGGGCGCATCACCCCCAGCGGCAAGATCACCGAATTCAACGACTGCCTGCGGCCGATGCCTGACTACGCCGGACCGAACTTCCTCACCCTCGGCCCCGACGGGAACGTCTGGTTCACGACCTGGCCCTCCGGCGAATCGGCGCACCCCAGCCGCGCTTCGACTCCCTCGATCGGGCGTATCACCCCGAGCGGCAAGATCACCGAATTCCGCCTCGGCCTCTACCCGAGCAGCTCTCCCGAAGAGATGGTCTCGGGCGGCGGCCGCCTCTGGTTCATCGACCGCGAAACCAACGCGATCGGCACGATCGCTCCGCCGCGCAAGACGCCGAACACCTTCCTCGTACTCGGCAGCGAACCTCTGCCTGGCGCGACCGGCGGTCGCCTGCGCCTGGCCATTCCCGGTCCGGGCAAGCTGACCGTGAGCGGCGCCGGCTTGCGCCCGCTCGAGACCCACGCCCCGGCGTGCCGAGCAAGGGCCGCGATCACGCTGATCCCGGATCCGCGACTGCGGCGAACCCTCGCCTCCGGCCACTCCCGGCACCTGAGCGTCCGCATCACCTACAAGCCAGACGGCGGATCGCCGTTCACCCAGCGCGTCAAAGTGACGCTGCGGGCGCGGTAGCGAGCTCAGGGAGGCGGAATCGGGCCGCTCCCGATCCCGCCGAATTCGTTGCCGCGGTAACGGCTGTCGCCGATGCCGGTCGCGAACGCTTCCGTTGCCGATTCGGAGCTCTCGAGGGGCCAGTCCATGCCGTTGCCGAGGTTCTCGAACCACAGCAGGGCGCGGATCTTCGGATAGCTGGTGGGCAGCGCTTCGAACATTTCTTCGATCCACGCCGCCTTCGAGCCCCCGTACTCGCTCGCCGCCATCTCCCCGATCGCCATCGGCTTCGAGGGAGCGACGGTTTCGGTGACCTTGGCGTAGGCGTTGCCGAAGAGGTTGTCGAACGTCCTCCAGCCGTACGGCGCCGCGGGGTTGGTGCCCCAGTTGTAACCGTCGAGGCAGGTCCAGTCGACGTAGGAATCCCCCGGATAGAGGGAGGCGTAGAGGTTGAGGTGGTTGACGTATGGGCACCAGACCCAGGTCGCGTTGGTCGCCCCGACCGAGGTGAAGATGTCGTGCACGTGGCGCCATGCCGCGGCGAATTCCCCCGGCTGGTTGCCGTTGATGCCTTCGCCCCACGGGAACCAGTCGCCGTTCATCTCCCAGTCGAAGCGGAGGAAGAACGGGTGCCCCCATTCAGCCGCGCGCGTGGCCCAGGCGCTGATGTAGCTGTCGTAGGTGCCGGCGAGGATGTCGGCGAGCTGGAAGTCGGGCTGGGTGGCGCTGCCGGGAATCGACTGCGAGCCCCAGCTGAAGAACGGGATCGCTCCGTGAGCGCGGATCGCGTCGAACGGATCCCAGGGGAAGCCGTAGTAGGAGCAGGGCGAACTCGAGCAGTCGGCGAAGGGGGAGCTGAACTCGATCATCGAGAGCGGCTTCCCGGTCAGCTGCTCGAACTCCGAGACCGCGTTCATGTCCCAGGGCGCGGCCGTCCCCGTCAGCTGGGGGCCGATCCAGGCGCCCCAGTAGGCGTCGCCCGGCGGAGGGGTTTCGAGCGGGGGTTCTTCCCCCGGCGGAAAGGCTTCTTCAGGCGGGACTTCACCCGAGGAAGCCGTCGTGCCGGTCGCGCCAGAGGAACCGGGCAGCTGGACGATGGCTCCGGGCAGCGAGGGTTCCCGGTTCGCCAGACGTATCCGCACCCTCTCGACAGTCGAGATCGCGACCTGGCGCTGTCCCTGCATCAGGGCGGCGCGCAGCCGCGCCTGCGACGGGAGCGGCCGGGGGAGGAAGAGGATCCGGAAACGGCCGCTGCGGACTTTTCCGGCCGCCACCAGGCGCCAGGCACCGGCCTTCCTGAACTGGAGCAAGATCCGGCCGCGCTGCGGAGGCGTCACCCTTCCCGTCGCGAGAGCCGGGGCTTCGCGCGTGAGCTCTGGCGGCATCGACAGCGAGACCCGCGGCGGTTGCGCCTCCGCCCCAGCACTGCTACTGAAAAACGCCAGCGCCATGACGAGCACGCCGAGCCTCATCGAGCCAGAACCCCGTAGCGCTCGCCGGCGGGCATTCGCGCGGCGGGATGAAGGCGGACGGCGTCCGGCCAGAACCGGCTGCCGACGCGCAGCTGAAGCAGGGTCGATCGCAGCAGGGCCTCGCGGGCCGGGTCCCAGCTGAACCCGAGAAGGGCGCGGATTTGCGGCGGCAGCAACCCGACCGAGATCAGCTTCACCGTCTCCGTGACCGGGATCGCGGCCGCGCGCTGCCAGCCGGTGAAGGGCGGCTCGAGGATCATCCGCACGGCCTGCTCGCGGCGCTCGTCGGAGATCCAGAGGCTGCCGTCGCGAAGGCGCCCGTCGACGTAGAGCTCGAGGTCTCGGTGCGTGGCGGGCATTGAGTCCGGCGGCAGGCCGAGCAGTTCGCCGACCCGGCGGTATTCGCTCCAGTAGCGCTTCCGCTCGGGCGCGGCGAGCGAGCCGAAGATGCGCTCGTAGTAGACGAGCGCCGAGTCCGCCAGGCTCGCGAGCACCCAGAGCCCGAGCTCCGGGTCAGAGGCGTCGTAGGGCGTTCCCTTCGGGATCGGCCCGTACGTGGCCGGCACCTTTCCCCTCACCCGGCGGTGCATCGCCTGGACGATCCGCCCGGTCTCCTCGGCTTCCTCTTGGGCCCCGAAGTAGATCCGGGACATTCGCTCGTCGGTGCGCTGCAGGCGCACCTGGGGGTCATCGAAGATGATCGAGTGGCGCTGGAAGCCCACGACCGCGAGCGGATCGCAGGCCTGCATCAGCAGCGCCCGCACCCCGGAGAAGAGGACCAGGCGCTCCCGGTGCAGCCGGCGCACCATCGAGTCCGAGCCGAAGAACCCATCGACCTCCTCGGCCTGCGGCGCCCTCCCCTGTGGCAGCCCAGGGACCAGCGACAGCATGTCGGTGGGACGAAACACACCTCAAAGGTAGCCACCCGAGGGGGCGGGCTCGGCGGCTAGCTGCTGGTCTCGAGGTTCTCGAGGACGAGCCGGCGGAACTCCTCCGGCGCTTCCAGCGGGGCGAGGTGCCCGCAGTCGGGGATCAGCGCAGTGGTCGCTTGCGGCAGGCTCGAGCCGAGTTCCCCGACCGCGTTCTTGAAGTCGACCATGTCTTCCTCGCCGGCGGCGACCAACGAGGGACAGTCGATGTTCGCCAGCAGAGCGGGATCCTCCTCCAGTGGGTCGGGCGCCTGCTCCAGCTCCTGCTCGGAGGCATGGAGCTCGTAATTCCAGCGTTGCATCGCTGCGATCCGCGGCCGCACCTCCTCGGGAGCATCCGGCCGGACCCAGGCGGAGACGACCGCCTCGACCGCCTTCTCGACGTCTCCCTCCTCCAGCGCCCCCTCCTCCGCTTCCCAGACGGCGAGGAGTTCGGGCGAGGGATCGGGTTCGGGCGCGGCCGACCCGGAGAAGAGGAGCAGCGAGGAAACCCGCTCCGGGTGGAGGGCGGCGACGCGGAGCGCGACCGCCGCACCGAACGAGCTGCCGACCAGCGCGGCCCGCTCGATCCCCAGCCCGTCCATCGTCTCCACCACGTCCTCCCAGTGCGCCACCGGCCCTTGTTCCAGAGCGGCCTCGCCGAAGCCCGGCAGGTCCACGGCCACCACTCGACGCCCTGCCGCGCCGAGCGGCTCCAGGTGCTCGTCCCACATCCGCCGATCGGCGATGCCGGCGTGCAGCAGAAGCACCGCGGGACCGTCGCCGTGCTCGCTGTGCGGGAGCTTCATCGCCGAGCTTGCTCGGCGCGATCGAGCTGCTCGGCCGCGAGCAGGTCATGGACGAGCCGGATCGCGATCGATCCCTCGCCAACCGCGGAGGCGACGCGGTTTATCGAGCCGTGCCGGACATCTCCCGCGGCGAAGACGCCGGGCATGCTGGTCTCAAGCGAGAGCGGGCTGCGGGCGAGCGACCAGTCGCCGTGGGCCTCGACGTCGGCCCCGGTGCAGATGAACCCGCCGGGTCCGAGCGCGATCTCCGGCGGCAGCCAGTCCGTGTTCGGGTCGGCGCCGATCATCAGGAACAGGCCGTCCGAGGGCACGGTCTCCATCTCCCCGTCGGAGCGCAGGACCAGGCTCTGTAACCACCCGTCGTCCCCGCTGCTCCCACCGACCACCTCGGTCTCGAGGCGCACCTCGACGTTGGGCGTGGCTTCGATCTGGCGCACCAGGTAATGGGACATCCCCTTTTCGAGCGAGTCGGCGCGGACGACGAGGGTGACCTCGCGGGCGTATTCGGCCAGGTTCAGCGCCGCCTGACCGGCCGAGTTGGCGCCGCCGACGACGTGCACCTGCTCGTCGACCGTCGTCGGCGCCTCGTGGGCGGGGCCACCGTAGAAGACGCCCGCCCCGACCAGGTCCTCGATCTCCTCGATCCCGAGCCGGCGATAGGTGGCGCCGTTGGCGAGGATGACGGCGCGGGCGCTGACCTCGCCGCCGTCGGAGAGGCTGACGTAAAGACGGTCGCCGTCGCGCCGGATCGCCATCGCGTCGTGCATGAAGGCGAACTTGGCCCCGAATACCCACGCCTGCTCGTAGGCGCTCTCCGCCAGCCGGCGCCCGCCGATGCCGCGCGGAAAGCCGAGGTAGTTGCGGATTAGCGAGCTCGAGGTCGCCTGCCCGCCGATCCCACCCTCGTCGACGACCAGCGTCCGCAGGCCCTCGGAGGCACCGTAGACGGCCGCCGAGAGCCCGGCCGGCCCGGCGCCGACGATGGCGACGTCGAACTCGCGCCGTTTGGGGTCGATCGTGGCGCCGGTCGCGCTCGCCAGCTCCAGATCGGTCGGGTTGGTCAGGACCATCCCGTTCGAGAAGACCACCAGGGGCAGCGGCTCTTCGGCCCCCGTCTCCTCGACCAGCGCCCGGCCTTCCGGCGAGTCGGCGAGGAGGAATGCGTGCGGGACCGCGCAGCGGCCCAGCACCTCTTTCAGCTCCTGAGCCCGGCCGATCCACGACTCGCCGACGATGCGTACGGTGTGCGGCGAGACCCGCCGCGCGTTGGCCCACTCGAGCAGGAAGGTCGAGACGGATTGGTGGAACAGCTCGTCGGGCGTCTGCGAGGGCCTGATCACGTAGTACTCGATGTGCCGCCGGGCCATCGCTTCGAAGATTTCCTCGGCGGTATGGCCGTCCCCCCAGCTGCCCCAGTCAATCAACAGCCCCCGCTGTACATGCGCATGGATTTCCCGCGCCCTGCCCAGCAACTCGCCCCCGCTCATGGCCTCGAACGACTGAGCGGCGAGCACCAACGCCACGTCCTCGCCCGCCTCCCTCAGCGCCCGCAGTTCCGCCATCGCCTCCTCCGCCGACGACGAGCAGACGACCCGGTAGCTCCGCGAGTACCGATCGACCAGCTCGCGTTCGACCTCGCTCAGCGCCTGCGGGTCTTCGTCGACGGCGAGAAGGACTGGAACCGACACACCACGCAAATTAGTCGATCCAACTCAACGATCTCCACGCACCCATCGAAGGATCGCCCGCGACTGCACGAGGACGGTGCCGTCGGGGAGCTTCAGCGTCGGCAGCTTGTCGGTGCCGGTCTCGGCTTCGAGAGCCTCCCGCGACCCTTTGCGGAGAAACGGAAGCGGATTGCCGTGCCCCGCGATCACCTTCTCGTAAGCGATTCCTTTCTCCTTGAGGGCTTCCTGGACGCGCCGACAGGGGTGGATCCGAGGTCCCCCTTCGTCGCCGTGACAGACGTAGAGCGTCGGTAACTCGGGCATAAGCCACTCCTTTTCTGGTCAATGAAGGCTGGGTCGATAAATGAGCTCTTGAATGTGACCGTCGAGCGTCCGCTCCTCGATCAGCTCCAGGTCGAAGTCAAGCGCACCCTGGAAGACCGGGTCCAGCCCAGTCTGACCGGTGATCACCGGAAAGAGGGTGACCTGCAGTCGGTCCACCAGGCCGGCGGCCATCAGCGCCCGGTTCATCGCCAGACTGCCGTGCGAGCGCAACGGCACGTCCGACTCCTCCTTCAGCCGGGCGACGACGTCGACAGCGTCACCGCTCTCCACCGTCGCGTCCGGCCAGTCAAGCGTGCCTTCCAGCGTCGTCGACACCACCGTCGCCGGCAGGCTCCTCATCCGACTGACCCAAGGATCGCGAACCTCGGACTCCTCGGTGCTAGAGGCGAGCATCCGCGCAAATAGCCGATACGTGTGAGCCCCAAAAACCATCCGCTGCTCCTCGCCATACAAGGCAAGGCGATGGTCCAACAACTCGGGCCCCTGCTTCCCCCAATAGCCGCTCCAGTCACCACCAGCCGCGCCATAACCGTCAAGGCTGGAAAAGACGTCGAAGGTGTAAGTGACGCTCATGTCGTCCTCCTCGTTTAGAGAATTGCGATTTGCCTAAGCGACGAACGAGCAGAGTGAAAATCGACAAGCGGGCGATGTCCTGTTTGAAGTCGCAATCTGCGACCTCAAAGCGCCGCCTTCTTGTTGAGCTGGCACATGAAGTCTTCGGGGAGCGGTCTAGATCCGCTTCACCTGCTCGACCAACTCGAACATCACCTGGTGTCCCCGTACGACAATGATCCTCTTCTCGATCGCAGGCGCCGCCGAGCCCGCGCCGGTGAGACGGCCCGAGTCTCGCACGGCCGTCTGATTACTGCCGCTTTCATGCGGGAGCAGTTGTGTCAGGATCGCCGCATGGCGGATAAATCGGTCGCGGACCAACTCCGCGAGCTCGGCGTGAAAAACGCAAATGTCCTCGTGCGGATGGCCGAGTGCGGCCAGCTCCTCGCCCTGAGGTGCGAGATGCCGCAGTGCTACCACCACAAGGGGCGCGGCGCTTTCGATCCGGTCGGGACCCCGGGCGACAAGTGGACGCCCTCGCGCGACCACTACCCGAAGCTCAAATCGGATGGCGGCAGGTTCGTCGCCGAGAACGTTCGACTCTCCCACTCTTGGTGCAACAAGCGGGACTGGGGCTGGCGGGCGCAAGTCCGGACGCAGCTCGCGAAGGGAAAGTCCCTCGCCGACATCGCCGAGTTCCTGAACCGCAAGGGTGTTCCCCCCGCACACGGCACGAACCAATGGACGGCCGCCATGGTGCGCAAGGCCTACGTGTCCTAGTCCGGGTTCGGCGCTGGGTGCCGCTTCGCGCGAGATGCGGGAGCGCGTCTACGGGAATTGCCACCATCGCTTCGTGCTGATCGTGGCGGTCGACTGGTCCGGCAAGGCAAAAGGGGCCGCAGAGTCCCTCTGGCGAGCCGAGGTTCGCGACGGCAGGCTGACGGAGCTGAGAAACGGGCTCAGCCGTGGTGAGCTCATTGCAAGGCTGATCGAGCTTGCCGATGAGGAGCCCGACGTGGTCATCGGGATCGATTTCGCCTTCTCTTTCCCTGCGTGGTGGTGTGAGGAGAAAGGCTGGTCCAGCGGCGAGGACATCTGGACGGCGATGGGAGAGCAGGGCGAGAGCCTGCTGGCGACATGCGAAGACCCGTTCTGGGGGCGCCCAGGCAAGAAGAACCCCCGTTCGAAAGCACGGCTCTACAGGCACGCCGAGAGGAACGACGACGTGGTGCGCCCGAAGTCCGTCTTTCAGATCGGTGGAGCCGGCGCCGTGGGCACGGGATCGATTCGGGGGATGCCGTACCTGCTCACACTTGCCGAGAGCGGCTTCGGCATCTGGCCGTTTTCCGAGAGATGGCCGCGGGTGGTGGAGATCTATCCGCGGGCGCTGACCGGCTCGGTCAACAAGAGCAGGTGGTCGACGCGACACGCCTATCTGCTTCAGCGCTTTCCCGAAGAGCCGATGGACCTCCTTGAGCGGGCCGCTGGCTCCGAAGACGCCTTCGACGCGGCAGTCTCCGCCCTGGCCATGAGCGAACACGAAGCAGAGCTGCGAACCCTCGACCCGCCCGCCGATCCTGTGTATGCGATCGAGGGGAAGATCTGGCAACCCGAACGCCTTTGGCGATGATCCCGGCATCGCCGCTTCGCGCGAATAGCAGGTGCTCATAGGTCCGAAGCCAGCGACGGCGCGTATCACTCTCACGCCGAGCCCCGTATCACTCTCGCATCACGGATCACCCCGCATTCCTCCGCATAACCTCGCGCGACTCGCTCGATCAGCCCCAGTGCGTGGCTATACGAAGCCATGCGGGGCGAAGGTCTGCATCGGGGAGACAGGATTTGAACCTGCGACCGCTCGGCCCCCAGCCGAGTGCGCTACCAGACTGCGCCACTCCCCGTGGGGCTTTCATTTTGACGGATTGGCGGGCTGAATGCCTATGGGAACGTCTGTTCGACTTCATATGCTCTGGCTCATGGGGAGATGCTCGCGCTGCAAGACGGAGAAGCTGGACGAGGAATTCGCCTGGCGGCGGCGAGCGCGCGGGCAGAGGGACACCTACTGTCGTCCCTGCCGCGCCGAGTACAAGCAGGAGCATTACCGGGCAAACAAACAGCGCTACATCGCCTCCGCTCGACAGCGCAAGATTGCGCTGCTCGAAGAGCGAACCCAGTACCTGGTCGCTTTCCTGCGGGAGCATCCCTGCGTCGACTGCGGTGAGGACGACCCAGTCGTCCTCGAGTTCGACCATCTGCGGGACAAGAAATTCTCGATTTCGGAGGGCCTACAAGGCCGCCGCTGGCAGGACGTCCTCGACGAGATTGCAAAGTGCGAGGTAGTTTGTGCAAACTGTCATCGGCGCCGCACCGCAAAGCGGGGCGGCTTCCGCCGCGCGGCGGTAGCTCAACGGTAGAGCCTCGCCCTTCCAAGGCGATGACGCGGGTTCAAGTCCCGTCCGCCGCTTAAAGCGTTTCCGCTCGCTGCCGATCAAAGGACGGATGCGCGCCTCGAATTCGGGACGTGTCGACTTTGTCTCCCTATGGGCGACAAAAGCGACACTGGGAATCTTGATCGCCGGTTTGGCGGTGGTTTGCGTGCTCGCGGGCTGCGGTGGCTCCAGCGATTCGGGGGCGACCGCGGCGAACTCCGAAGCCGCCAATGGCTACGTCGACTGGCCGATGTTCGGGCGCGTGCCAGCTCGCACGCACTACCTGCCGGACCAGAAGCGGGCGCTGGATCCGCCGCTGAGGCAGGCGTGGTCGATCAATACGCACGCGCTGATCGAGTTTCCGCCGGCGATTTATGGCGGGGTCGCCTACGTGATCAACAAGTACGGCAACGGCAAAGCGGTGCGGCTGCGGGACCGCAAGGTCCTCTGGGAAATCAACATTCGCCCCAGCGACAAGGGCAAGCCGAACTTCGTCACCGCGCCCGTCTATTACGACAACGCCATCTATGGCGCCTTCCTCGACGGCCATGTTGCCGCCGGCGACGCGGAAACGGGGAAGAAACTCTGGGTCCGCAAGCTGGACGCGCACCTCGAATCCTCGCCGCTCGCGGTTGACGGGACGCTCTACCTCGGCACCGACACGACCAACCTGGTCGCCCTCGACGCCAAGACCGGCAAGACCGTCTGGAGCTTCAACTCGCCCGCCGCGATCAAAGCCAGCCCCAGCTACGACGGCGGCGACGTCTTCGCCGCCGACTACCAGAGCTCGATGTACGCGCTCGACGCGAAGACCGGCAAGCTGGCCTGGCGGACCAACACGAGCAAGGCGCCGCCCTACGGTCGCGGCGGCTTCTTCTCCTCCCCCGCGATCGCCTTCGGCCGCGTCTACGCCGCCCGCGACGACGGCACCGTCTTCGCCCTCGACGAGAAGACCGGCAAGGTCGACTGGGCCTTCGACACCGGCGGCTACGTCTACGGCTCGCCCGCCGTCGCCCGCGTCCCCGGCACCCCGCCGACCGTCTATATCGGCGCCGAAAACGGCCGCTTCTTCGCCCTCGACGCCCGCACCGGCACGCGGCGCTGGCGCTACGACGTCGGCGGCCCGATCCCCGGCACCGCCACCGTGATCGGCCACACCGTCTACACCTCCAGCTTCAAGACCCAGGAAACGACCGGCCTCGACGCCCGCAGCGGCAAGCCCGTCTTCCACATCAAGCAGGCCGGCTACACGCCGATGGTCTCCGACGGCAAACGCCTCTACCTGGTCGGCTACTACGACCTGATCGGCCTCGAACCAAGCAAGCGCTGAGCGAGTGGTGCGAGTTATCCCCCTATAGCGGTGATAACTCGCACCACGCTCACCTGATCGGGCTGTGCGCCTCGCTGGCGTCGAGCTCGAAGAAGCGGAAGTCGGTGCCGAGCAGCGGCTGGGAGACGTTGTGGACCGGCGTCTCGCCAATCAAGCCGTCGGGTGAGCCGGCGTGCGCGTGACCGTGCAGAACCAGGTCAGGCCCGTGCTCGAGGATCGGCGCCGCCAGCCGATCGCTGCCGAGGAAGACCCAGATCTCCCGCGGCTCCCCCTCCAGCGTCGCTTCGACCGGCGCGTAGTGGAGGAGGACGATCCGCACCGGGCAGGTCGCGACCTCGTGCAGCCCCTGCTCGAGCGCTTCCACTTCTTCGGTCGCCTCGTGGTAGACCGCCCGCAACGAGGGCTCGCCGAAGTCGGGCAGGTGGCGCGGCGCGAAGCCGCCGACGAAGCCCTTGACGCCCACGATCCCGACCTCGACCTCGCCGACCTGGCAGACGGCGGAGCGGCGGTCGAGCATGTGCACCCCGCCTGCCTGCAGCCGTTCGAGGATCGCCTCGGCTTCGTCGGCGTGCCAGTCGTGGTTGCCGAGCACCGCGTAGACCGGCGCCGCCGTCGCGGCGGCCGCCTCGCAGAGGATTTCCGCCTCCTCCAGGCGGCCGTGGCTGGTCAGGTCACCGGCGACGAGGACCAAGTCGACGTCCTCGCCCAACTGCGCGAAGGACTCGACCACCGCCTCGCGATTGGAGTCGCGACAGTGGACGTCGCCGGTGGCCGCAATCCGCAGCCGCTTCTCCCCCCGTGGGCTCCTCTCCCCGCCTAGACGTCCGTCGCCGTTTCGCGAAGCCATCGCCCGTTCCCTACCCGGCCGCACGCACGTTTACCGCCGCCCGCCCCGGGGCAGCGAAAGGGGGCATGGCGGAGGGACTGGGCAAGAACGAGGTCGCCGAGGAGCTGATCGAGAGCCTCAAGCGCTCGGTCGCGGCGCTGGAGGGACAGGGCATCCCCTACCTGCTCGGCGGCGGGCTCGGCTGCTGGGCCCGTGGGGGACCGCCCTCCTCCAATGACATCGACCTGATGATCAAGCCCGAGGACGCCGAGCGCGCCCAGGAGGCGCTGGCCGAAACCGGGATGCGGCCGGAGACGCCGCCGGAGCAATGGCTGCGCAAGGCCTGGGACGGCGACATCCTCGTCGACCTGATCTTCGAACCCTCGGGAATGCGAATCGACGACGAGGCGATCGCCCGCGGCGAGGAGATGAGCGTGGAGGCGATGCAGGTCCGCGTCATGGACCTCGACGACATCATCACCACCAAGCTGCTCGCCCTCGACGAGCACAGCGCCGACTTCCGCGACATGCTCCTCATCACCCGCTCCCTGCGCGAGCAGATCGGCTGGGCGAAGCTGCGCGAGCGCACCGCCGAGAGCGCCTTCGCCGCCGCCTTCTTCACCCTCGCCGACGGGCTCGAAATCAGCCCGATGCCCGTCGGCGAGGAACGGTCCTCAGTGCCCTGAGCCGGACCCGACCTGCGTCGTCAGGTTCACCTTCGGTTCGCCCGAGCCGACTTTGGCGGCGGTGACAGCGAAGCGCAGCGTCCCCTTGCGTAGGCCGGTGACTTTGGCGATGGCGAAGGTTTCCCCGCCCGTTTTCTTCACCTTCAGTTTCGCGACTTTCGGCCGCGCCGCGGCGACGACTTTGCCTTTAACGATCAGCTTCAGGTGGCCGAGCTTGAAGCGGTCCAGCGGGCTCGCCCAACTGAGCGCGATCTGCAGGACTTTGGTCGAAGCGCCGACGGCGATGACATGCGTCTTGCTCTGACCCTGCTTGAGCAGATCGTTGAATTCACGCGGCGGCGTCTGGCAGGTGAGGGCGGCGCCGATTTTGTTCATCACCGCCTGCAACTGGCTGTTGTCTTCGAGTTGGTAGAGCTGACCGCCAGTGTCAGTGGCGATTTTCTGCAGGCGCGCCTGATCTTCCGGCAGCGCCAGGCCGGAGCCGAAGCCGATCACGTAGGTCGGCACGTTGTGGGCCAGGTGCGCTTCGTTGTAGGTGCCTTCGTTGTGCCCGCCGTCGGTGAGGAAGATCCGCGCCTGCGCGTTCGGGTTGTCGGCATCGGCCTTGGCAAAGGCAGAGTTGTAGTCGGTAGAGCCGTTGTCGGCGTTGATCACGCTGGAGAGTGCCGAGCGCATCGTTCCGGCGTTCGGCCCGATCGGCTCCGGCGGGAAGACGGTGTCTGCGGCCGGCTGGGTTTCGAACAACGAGGAGCCAAACTCGACGGCGCCGAGCTGGGTCTTCGCCGGCAGCGTGTTGATCAGCAGGTCCATCGCCTGCACCCGCAGCCGGCTTTCGTCGGTGATGGCCATCGAACCCGAGTCGTCGATGATCGCCTCGATGTTCGTCGCCGCCGTGCAGCCCGCCGACGCGGTGCCGCTACTCGCCGCCCCGCTCGGCGCGGCCCACACCGCCGCCGTGAGCAGCGCGACCATCATCGATGCCAACAAGACCTTCCAGCTACGCAACATGCGATTCCCTCCAGTTGAAGTTCCTTGTGGTGCAAGCTAACGGCGGCACCGGATCACCGCAACGGGGGCCGTACGAGCGTCCGCTACTTCAGCGCCGCGAGGATCTCGCCGGCCGCGCGTTCGCCCGATTCGACCGCGCCGTTGAGGTAGCCCTGGAAGTCGATCGAAGTGTGCTCGCCGGCGAAGTGGCAGTTGCCCTCGGCTTCGCGTTCGGCGCCGGCGAACTTCGTGTACTGGCCGGTCTTCCAGTAGGAGTAGGAGCCCTTGGTCCACGGGTAGCCGGCCCAGAAGTCGACCGTGGCTTTGCCGTTCCAGCGCGAGGAGATCCCCGGCAGCACCGGCTCGATCTGGGTCAGGAACTGGGCGGCGCGTTCGGCCGGGGTGCCGGTGCCAAAGCTGGCGCCGATATTGCCGCCCGTGTAGTCGACGAGGATCCCGCCGGCGCCCGCCTGGGCCCGGGTCACCTCCCAAGTGTTCTGGTAGCCGGTGTCGGCGTAAGTCTCGCCGTTGCAGCCGAGCGAGTTCCAGAGCCGGTCTTTGAACTGGACGTGCAGCTTCGAGTTGGTCCCCATCCCCAGCTCCTCGATCGCGGTCGTCTTCACCGCCGAGAAGCCGGCTTTGGCGTAGTCGAGCGTGCGCAGGATCGAGAACGGCAGCGCGAGGACGACCTGGTCGGCGGTGACGGTCGAGGTGCTGCTGCCTGAGGCGAAGGCGAGCCGGTAGCTGCCGTCAGCGTTGCGGCGGATCGAGGTCAGGGCCGAGCCGGTCGTGATCTGCCCCTGCAGGGCGGCGGCGAGCCGGGTCGGGATCTGGTCGTTGCCGCCGCGCACGTGGTACTTCTCGTTCGAGGGGCCGAAAATCCGCAGCTGCCCCTGGCCGGAATAGGCGAGCAGGTAGAGCATGTTGAGCGAGCTCTGGACGCTGGTCTCGGCGCCGTACTCGATGTTGTAGGCGACGTCGAGCAACTGGCCGAGCTTCGATTTCAGCCCGCCCGGCACATACGCCTTGATCCAGTCGGCGATCGACATCGCATCGAGTTCGCGCCCGCGCTGGGTCGAGCTGTTGTAGAGCGTCGGATAGCTCGCGGCGGAGACGTCCTTGTGCAACTGCTGCCAGATGACCTTGAGGTCGTCGGTCGCTTCTTCGAACGAATAGGGCTGCCCATCGAAGTAATAGAAGGGGTCGGTCCCGTTGACCTCGGCCGCCACCAGGTTGTCGAGGTCGAGCCCCAGTTCCTGCGCCAGCTGGCGGATTTCGGTGTGACCCTGGTCGATCAGCTCGCCGCCGTGCTCGGCGATCTGGCCTTCAGCGAAGTCGCCGCGCCGGGTCCAGCAGCGGCCCCCGAGCCGGTCAGAAGCCTCATACAGCTGCGCCCGCACCCCCGCCTGCTTCAGCCGATAAGTGGCGGTGAGCCCGGCAAGCCCGCCGCCGACCACGACCACCCGCGGCGCCGTCGCGGCCAAGGCGCGCGAGATCGGCCCGCTGAGCATCGCCGCCGCGGCGAGTCCAGCACCGCCGGCAAGCACCTCACGCCGCCGCAGCCCAGGATCGGAAAGCACCTCCTCGGCCGAGGCTTCGCGCGCAGCCGCCTGCGCCGCCACCGAAGCGGCTTCCCCCAACCTCCGGGCCAATGGCGTCCTCCCCATCGCGCCAGACTCGCACGGCAACTTCCACTCGGCAAGTGACAAAACGTCCAAGCCGAGACAGCTTCTGTCGGACAGGTGGGGGTACGGAACTACCGACGATCTGGGTCGTAGGACTCGGCGAAGGACATCTCGGCCAGCCAGCGCTTGAACTCGGGATCGTCGCTGAAACGCTTGAACAACTCGGTGTTATCTCGCAGGAGCGCCTGCATCGCCCGGTTGAGCGCCTGGTCATGCTCAATGCGGGCGTTCTGTCGATCACTATTGGCCATCGCGTTGCGGTACGCGGGATCCGCGGCGACCTTGCCGGGTAATTCGGCGACGGTGCGTCTGACCCGATCGGCGTCGTCCCATTCGATGTCCCCGAACATGTCGTTGAAGGTCTTGACGATGCTGGAGAGGCGATCCAGCTCGGGTTCAGGCCTACCGCCGCCCCCATCCGCCGGCACGGGCCCCACCTCAGCGTCCTCGTCCTCCAGTGCAATCGCGATCGTCTCGCGCTTTTCGGCCCGGTAGCTCTCCATGTCGACCGTCTCCAGAATCCCCCGCGAGAGGTCTTCTTCTTTCGGCGCCGGCAACTTCGGGATCAGCAGGTTGAGGAAGATCGAGAGTTCCTCCCACTCGGGGTTCGCGTAGGGGAGGATCGAGCTGAGGAAGCCGTAGCTGCGCACGAACGCCTTCGCGTCTCCTTTGAACCCCACCTGCTCGCCCTCGTCAAGCTGCTCGTTATAGATGGCGACGCAGGCGTCGAGGATGAAGTCGATCTGCTCCCGCGGGACGCCGTCGAGGAAGAGGCGGACTAGCTCGCGCATCTCGGCATCGCCGAAAACCTCGGCCATGTAGAGCCGTGCGCGCAGGTCGTGCAGTCTGTTCGGATCGGTCTCCTCGCTGAGGATCGTCGTCCGGTAGTAGTCGGAGAACGCCGCCTCGATCGTCTCAGCGTCGTTGGCGAAGTCGAGGACGAAGGCGTCGTACTTGCCAGGGTGGGCGCGATTGAGGCGGGATAGCGTCTGCACCGCCTGCACCCCACTGAGAACCTTGTCGACGTACATCGTGTGCAGCAACGGCTCGTCGTATCCGGTCTGGAATTTGTCGGCGCAGACGAGCAGCCGGTAAGGGTCCTCGCGGATCTTCTCGACGATCGAGTTCGAGGGAAAGCCGTTGAGCGAGGCCTCAGTCACAGACTTGCCGCCGTACTCGTGCTCGCCGGAGAAGGCGACGATCGCCTCGACGCTGCTGCGGCGCTCGCGCAGGTAGGCCTTGATCGCATGGAAGTACTCCAGCGCCCGTTCAATGCTGCCGGTGACCACCATCGCCCGAGCCTGTCCACCGATCTTCCGAGTTCCCAGGACCTCGTCATGGAGATGGTCGACGATGATCTTCGCCTTGAGCCCGATCGCGTGGTCGTTGCCCTCGACGAATGCCCGCAGCTTGCTGCTCGCCTTACGGGTGTCGAACAGCGGATCGTCGTCGACCGTGGTGACCAGCCGGTAGTAGCTGGCGACCGTGGTGTAGTGGGCGAGGACGTCGACAATGAACCGCTCCTCGATCGCCTGCTTCATCGTGTAGGCGTGGAACGGGCGGTGCTTGGTCTCGCCGTCCTCATCGAAGGGCTCGCCGAAGATCTCCAGCGTCTTGTTCTTGGGCGTGGCGGTGAAGGCGAAGTAGCTGGCGTTGGGGAGCATCTTCTGCGCCTCGATCAGACGGTTGATCCGGTCCTCGTAGGTTTCCTCCGCGCCCTTCTCGTCGGCTTGACCGGAAAGTGCTCTGCTCATCGCCCTGGTGGTCTTCACCCCCTGGCTCGAGTGCGCCTCGTCGATCACGATCGCGAACGAGCCGTTAGCGTGGACCGTGCCGATGTCTTTGAGGATGACTGGGAATTTCTGCACGGTCGAGACGATGATCTTCTTGCCGCTTTCGATGAATTGGCGCAGGTCGCCAGAGCGCCGAGCGTGACCAACCGTCGCGCCAACCTGAGAGAACTGCTTGATCGTCGCGTCGATCTGCCGGTCTAGGACGCGCCGGTCGGTAACAACGATGATCGAGTCAAAGACAGATTCGCCGTTGCGCTTAAGCTCGATCAGGCCATGGGCAAGCCAGGCGATCGAGTTCGACTTGCCGCTTCCAGCCGAGTGCTGAACGAGATAACGATGGCCGGCGCCGCGCTCTCCAGCATCGGCTAGCAACTTGCGAACCACATCGAGTTGGTGGTATCGCGGGAAGATCTGGGTCGAGGATTTCCGCCCGGTCCGCGGGTCCTTCGTGGTGAGCAGCGCCGCGTAGTGCTCGATGATCTCGGTGAGACTGTCGCGGGAGAGCGTCTGGCGCCAGAGGTAGTCGGTCTTCAGCCCCTCGGGGTTAGGAGGGTTGCCGGCCCCCCCTTTGTAGCCACGGTTGAAAGGGAGAAACCACGATTTGTCCCCGTCGAGCGTGGTGCAGAAGCGAACCTCAGCGTCGTCGACGGCGAAGTGGGCGAGGCAACGACCGGAGCGGAAGATCAGCTCCTTGGGGCTGCGGTCACGTTTGTACTGCGCAACCGCGTCCTCCACGGTCTGCTTGGTAAGGCTGTTCTTCAGCTCGAAGGTGGCAACAGGCAAACCGTTGACAAAGAGTGCTAGGTCAAGGGCAAGCCGCGTCGCATCGCTGCTGTAGCGCAGCTGGCGAGTGACAACAAAGCGGTTTGCCCCGTACCGCTCGACCGCGGTGGGGTTGCCGGCCGAGGGCACCCCATAGAACAGGTCGATGCTCAGTGGCCCGTGCTTGACGCCATTGCGCAACACGTCGACGATCCCACGCGACGTGATCTCGCCTTGGAGTCGAGCGAGAAAGCGACGACGCGTCGTCCCGTCCTCGCGAATCTCAGCAGCCTCGGCGACCTCAGGTTGCGTCGCCTCCAGAAAAGTTGCGAGCTGAGTCAGGTCGAGCGCAAACTCGCGGTCATAGTCAGCCGGATCCCCTTCGACCCAACCCACCTCGGGCGCCGTCATCTGCGCAACGATCGTCGCCTCGAGCCCCGCCTCGCTGATATCCGTACTCACCCCGCTGCGACCTCCTCCAACTGCTCATCCAACGCCGGGTCGTCTGCATCAGGATCATCCGGAAGCTTCGCAGCCGCCTCGCGAACGTCAAGCTTGCCGGTGACAACGTCGGAGATTAGGCGGGTGCGGAACTCGCGAAGGAGGGCAATCTGACTGCGGGCGGTCGCGACAGCGCTCTCTCGCTTCTTCAACTCCCCATCCAGCTGTTTTGCGATCGCTCCCTGCTCGTAAGCCGGTGGAAACGGCACTCGAAGGCGACGCAGCTTTTCGGCCGTAAGGTGAGCGATCGTGTTCTCGTTCCCATCGGCCTTGAAGAGGCCAAGGTCTGCCATCGCCCGGAGCACGTAGTAGAGGAATCTGGGATTGTCGCGCCCCCCGTCGTACGGCCGCAGGCGATGAAGAGCCTTCTGGTACCCCACCCTCTCCGGTTGATTCCAGATCGCCGCTCGGCCAACCTCACCCCCCTCGCAGACCAGGAGGTCTCCCGGTTTGACCGTGTACCGATCCCGCTCGTCGGGCGATATGTCCATTTCGGGAAGACCCTCTGCGTTGATCCGACCCCACTGCACGTCGGTGTTCCGCAGGTAGGGGAGAAGCGAGGTCCCGGTGATCCGCTTAGCGTCGAGCATCTTTCCAAGCCTTACTGAGTAGCGCAGTCGGAGCGGGATGATCTCCCAGTTGCAGGGCACATCGCCAAGCCACGAAACACCGGACGGCTCTAATCGCGCGTAAGAGTCGAGGCCGCTAGTGACGGTGCGGTGAACGATTGCTCGTTGCTCTGCGCTCAGCAGCTCGATCAGGCGCCCCTTCTTCGCAGCTACTTGCTGAATCCGGGCATCAACGTTAATGAGAAACTGAGAGGCTGAAATTTGTTCAGCCAGAGGTGGAAACGGCATGAATTGTTGGCCAAAGGTCTCGAAACGGAAGTCGGTGGATCGCTCGCGCACGCCCTTTCCGAGGGCGGCAATCCAACCGCTTGTTGCCATCTGCCGTACGACATACTGGTAATAGTCCGCAACGGCGTCCGAACGAGGCACGCAAACTGAGTAAACAGGACTCGCCTTTCCGTCAGCATCCGACACTCCGATCGCGCCAGCGAAAGCATCCATTTGGTGGATGACGAGATCACCCCGCCTGACCCCTTGGTATCCAAACTCTTGAACTGCCTCCGTGAATCCAGTCGTTCGTCGTCTCCGCCTCAGAGTTACAGTCCCATCGCGGAAGCAGGTGACTACCTCATCCGCGTCTCGAACTGGTCGGTCTATTTTGCGGAAGAGGCTCTTTCCGCGACGAATGTCCCATCCATACGGAACCCTGCCCAGCCACTCAACGCCTGAATCTTTATATGCCGGATACGGCTTGAGGCCATCGATCATGTCTTAGCTTATTCCGGTCCGACGATCCCTTTGATCAGGCCCTCGGTTTCGCGCTCGACAACGAGAATGTCAGCGCGGATCTCCTCTAGGGGGCGGAGCTCGACCGGCTTGTAGAAGTGGCGGGTGAAGTTGATCTCGTAACCGACCTTGATCGAGGTGGGGACGACCCAGGCGTCGGGTGCGTAGGGCAGCACCTCGCGACGGATGAAGCCCTCCACCCCGCCCTCTTCCAGCAGCGGCACCTGCTCGGTGTCGCGCATGTCACTGTCGGGCTCGTACTCGATGACCAACGTCTCCCCATCAATCTCCCGCTCGAAGCGCCCGTGTATCGGGTCTGCCTTGGCGCTGCGGGCTTTGTGGATTTTGCGAATCACCGACTCGCCGCTCACGCCCGGCTCGGCACCAGACGCGCGTAGTGCCTTGATCTCTTTGGCGGAATAGGCCCGCTCGGGGTCGATGCCGGCGAGCCGCAGTGGTCGCTCGACCGTCACTCGGCGGTAGCCGAATGCCTCGTTGGGGAAAATCTTCGACTGCTCGCTCTCCTCGAAGGCGACTAGCGTCTCGACTACCCGCTTGATGTCCTCGCCAGAGAGCTCGCAGTTCTTCTTGCCGAGGTTCTTGCGCAGCGGCTTGACCCACGCCGTGGCGTCGATGAGCTGCACCTTCCCACGCCGGTGCGCGGGCTTGCGGTTGGTCAGCACCCAGACGTAGGTGGCAATGCCGGTGTTGTAGAACATGTTG
>Ga0068851_10000234_pt1 | contig 26299 bp, 25 predicted proteins | sample KBSCornC12_FD_66588 | JGI IMG/M metagenome (GOLD analysis project Ga0068851, IMG submission 66588) | Corn rhizosphere microbial communities from Kellogg Biological Station, Michigan, USA - KBS Corn C1-2 | ecosystem: Host-associated > Plants > Roots > Rhizosphere > Soil ...
CGATCTGCGCCAGCGACGTACGGATGCCGGTACCCAGGTCCACATGGCCGTTGAACGCATACACCAGGCCGTCATCGTTGACCGCAATAAACAGCCCAAGCTCCTTGGGCTTGACCGTGGGCGTGCCCCCCTTGGCCACTGGCCCCGAGGGCGGCAGCACATCATCGACGATCAACAGGACACCGGCCTTGGCCAGCCATTGGTCACGGGAAAGCGGAATGTTCGACATGGTCATCACTCCACGGTCATCAGGCGGGCCGCACGCAGCACGGCGCGCAGGATTTCGATATGGGTGCCGCAGCGGCAGAGGTTGCCCGACAGCTCGTTGCGCACCTGGGCTTCGCTGGGGTTGGGGTTACGGTCGAGCAAGGCCTTGGCGGTCATGATCATGCCGTTGAGGCAGTAGCCACATTGCGCGGCCTGCTCGTCGATAAAGGCTTGTTGCACCGGGTGCGGCGCCTGGCGCGTGCCCAGGCCTTCGAGGGTGACAATCTCGCGGCCCACAGTCCCCGACAACGGAAACACGCAGGCGCGCGCCGCCACCCCATCGATGATCACAGTGCAGGCACCGCACTCCCCCAGGCCACAGCCATATTTGGGACCATTGAGTTCCAGGTCATTGCGCAGCACCAGCAACAGCGGCGTGTCCGCCATGGCGCTGACTTCGTGTGTTTGCCCGTTGACCTCAAGCGCTACTGTGATGTGCTGGCTGATCATGTGCTTCGCCCGTAACAGTTGATGAAGTACCCACTACATGAAACAGTCAAAAAAAAGCGTCGCGGACCTGGGGCCTCGCGACACACTTGACTGGTGAAGTGATTACTACACGAACTTAGAGCAAGATCGGTGCCAGGGAATGCTGTGGCGAGCGGGGATATTGTGGTGAGGGGGGGCGACCACCCCAATCAGTCCTGGGGATCGTCAATCATCTTGCGCAGCAGGAACAGCACCGCCACCCGTTCGGCGGGGTTGAGATTGCTCATGGTCAATTCGCTGATCTGGGCGGCACGGGGCGTGGTCTGGGCGACCAGTTCGGCGCCTGCCGGGGACAGATCCACCACCACCTTGCGCTTGTCCTGCGGGTCCGGTTCCAGGCTGATCAGTGCCTTGGCCTTGAGCCGCTCGACGATCCCACGGATGGTCGCCTGGTCCACCGCAGTCGCCTTGACCAACTCGGTCAGCGAACTTGCACCGTGATCGCGCAGTGCGCACAGGGTCACGAACTGCACGGCGGTGAGCTGGGAGTCGCCGACATTCTGCTGAAAGATCGCCAGGTGGCGCTGGTAGGCCTTGCGCAGCAGGTGGCCAACTTGTTCAGAAAAGACGTAGGAATCAGGCACGGCTTGGCTCGGTGGATGGTTAAGGTGGGGACGCATGATACTCCATCCCCACACCGGTGATCAGCGCGCGCGCGAAGCTTGCGGCGCAACCACATCCCCTGCAATCACGACGGCCTCATCATCCAGGTACACATCGCAATTGCGCAGCGGAATGTCCATATGGCACGGCGTCTTGCGTGTCCCGCCCACCTCGGTGTTCGGCCCGGTGGAGAACAGGAAATTGCCATAGAACGCCCGCGCATCCATGCACATGCCGTCGTTCTTGTCGTGCAGGCCCATGGCGGTCCACTGCGCCCGTGGCTGCAGGCCCCAGCCGATATGGGAGATGCCGTACACCTCGGGGTCGTTGAAGTACTTCATGTAGTCACGCAGGTACTCGGCCTCGAACCCCCCGTGGATCTTTGTGATGAAGCCCTTCTCGATCTCCAGGGTGATCTTCTCGCGGGTGTAGGTCTTGAAGGGCAGCAGGATGTCGCCGATGTCCAGCACCAGCACGCCCTCGGCGGTTTCTTCGTTGGGCCAGGAAAACAGGAAACCGCTGGGCCAGTGGTCCCAGCGCCCCGGTTCATCGGCAAAGCCGTATTCGGTCACGGAGGGGTATTGCCCCAGGGCGGCACGGAAGTCACTGCCGGCGCGGGATTTGACATGGATCGAACGCGCCTTCTTCAACAACTGCTCGGCCGCCAGCACACGCACCTTGTCCTCTTCGGTGGGCAGCATGCGCGCCAGTACTTCCGGAGGTTCCACGGCCAGCAGGATGCGCGTGCCGGTCTTGAGGATCTGCTCCTGCTCCGGCGAGTGCAGCAGCATCATGGTGTCGACGATCAGATCCGCCGCCTCCAGGGCGCGCTGGGCGGCGATATTACCGGTGAGCGCGGTGTCGCCGCAGTAGGCGGTCATGTCGTTGCCCATGGCCTTGGGATGGTTGAACGATGGCAACTCCACCGCATACACCTTGGCCCCCAGGCGCTGCGCGGCGTCCATCGCGGCGCGCACGGTGCGCGGGTCGGAATAATGGCTCTTGAGCACGGCGACGCTCTGGGTCGGGTCGACCCTGGACAGCTTCAACACGTGCTCGAACATCTGGGTCAATTCGCAATCGCTTACCGGCATTTTCCTGTCTCCTGTGGGCCCGCACCAAGTTCAGGCACTGCGCTTCACTCTAGTGCACTTTTATAGCGTATACGCCATTTAATAACGATAAGACCCGAATTGCGAACAGACTGCAAGCGGCGCGCCATAACGTTACCTATCGGAACAACTCCAATATTAATTGGCTACATCTCGTTACACAGGAGCCGTACGTCCAGAAAATAATTTTTCAGAGACAGGCTTCCCATTTCAAAAAATGAGCGTATACACTTTGAAAACCTTGCGGACAGACGCCGCCGAAAATCACAAAGACAGAGGAATACGCCCCATGGGAAGCACGCAAAAAATCGCCATCGTCGGCGCAGGCCTGGGCGGTGCCGCCGCTGCCACCCTGTTGCAGCAAGCCGGCTTCGACGTGAATGTATATGAGCAGGCGCCGGAGTTTTCCCGATTGGGCGCGGGGATCCACATGGGCCCCAATATCATGAAAATCTTTCGCCGCATGGGCATCGAAAAGCAGTTGGACCTGATGGGCTCGCACCCCGAGCACTGGTTCAGCCGCTGCGGCGAAACCGGCGACTACCTCTCGCGCATCCCGCTCACCGGCTACGGCGCGTCCTACATCACGGTGCACCGTGGCGACCTGCATGCGCTGCAAATGTCCACCCTCAAGCCCGGCACCCTGCACTTCAACAAGCGCCTGGAAAGCCTCGAGGAAACCGACACCCAGGTGCGCCTGACCTTCGCCGACGGCCAGGTGACCTACGCCGACATCGTGATCGGCGCCGACGGCATCAATTCCAAGATCCGCGAAGAACTGCTGGGCGTGGAAAAACCGCTGTACAGCGGCTGGGTCGCGCACCGCGCACTGATCCGTGGCGACCAGCTCGCCAAGTACGACTTGAAGTTCGAAGACTGCATCAAGTGGTGGACCGAGGACCGCCACATGATGGTCTACTACACCACCGGCAAACGCGACGAGTACTACTACGTGACCGGCGTACCCCACGCTGAATGGGACTTCCAGGGCGCGTTCGTCGACAGCAGCCGCGAAGAGATGTTCGATGCCTTCAAGGGCTACCACCCCACTGTGCAAGCCTTGATCGAATCCACCGACAGCGTGACCAAATGGCCGCTGCGCAACCGCAACCCACTGCCGCTGTGGAGCCGTGGTCGCCTGGTACTGCTCGGCGACGCCTGCCACCCGATGAAACCGCATATGGCCCAGGGCGCCGGCATGGCCATCGAAGACGCCGCCATGCTCACCCGCTGCCTGCAGGAAACCGGTATCAGCGACTACCGCACCGCCTTCGAGCTGTACGAAGCCAACCGCAAGGAACGTGCCTCCCGGGTGCAGGCAGTGTCCAACGCCAACACCTGGCTGCGCACCCAGGAAGACCCGGCCTGGGTCTACGGCTATGACCTGTACGCCCAGGAACTGAAATCGGGGGTGGCCGCGTGAGCACCTTCCTCTACGGCGGCAACGTGCAGGCCAACGGCATTCGCCAGCATTACTTGCGTTACGGCGGCAAAGGCCCGGCGTTGATCCTGATCCCGGGCATCACCAGCCCGGCGATCACCTGGGGGTTCGTCGCGGAGCGCCTGGGCGCACAGTTCGACACCTATGTGCTGGACGTGCGCGGTCGCGGGCTGTCCTCCACCGGCCCCGAACTCGACTACAGCGCGGACACCTGCGCCGACGACATCGGTGCCTTTGCCGATGCGCTGAACCTGGACAGCTACCACCTGATGGGCCATTCCATGGGCGCCCGTTTTGCCGTACGCAGTGCGGTCAAACATCCCCTGGGCGTGAAGCGCGTGGTGCTGATCGACCCGCCGGTGTCTGGCCCGGGTCGGCGTGAGTACCCGAGCAGACTGCCGTGGTACGTGGATTCGATCCGCCAATCCCTGGTCGGCATGGATGCCGAGGCGATGCGCGCCTTCTGCGCCACCTGGACCGACGAACAACTGCAACTGCGTGCCGAATGGCTGCACACCTGTTTTGAGCCCGCCATCGTGCGCGCCTTCAATGATTTCCACACCGTGGATTTCCACCAGGACCTGCCCCACCTCAAGACGCCTGCCCTGTTGATGGTGGCCGGTCGCGGCGGGGTGATCCTCGATGAGGACATTGCAGAAATCCAGGGCCTGCAACCGCGCATCCAGGTCGCCCGCGTACCCAACGCCGGGCACATGATTCCGTGGGATGACTTCGACGGTTTCTTCCACGCCCTCGGCGACTTCCTCACACAATAAAAACGGAGACCACCATGCAGAAGCCTTACCGCATCGGCCAGATCGTGCCGAGCTCCAACACCACCATGGAAACCGAAATCCCGGCGATGCTCACCGCGCGCCAGGCGATCCGTCCCGAGCGTTTTACCTTTCACTCCAGCCGCATGCGCATGAAGCAGGTACGCAAGGAAGAACTGGCGGCCATGGACGGTGAGTCCGACCGTTGCGCCGTCGAGTTGTCCGACGCCAAGGTAGACGTGCTGGGTTATGCGTGCCTGGTGGCGATCATGGCCATGGGGCTGGGGTATCACCGCAACTCCGAACAACGCCTGCGCAAGGCCACTGCCGACAACGATGCCAACGCCCCGGTCATCACCAGCGCCGGTGCCTTGATCGAGGGCCTGAAAGTCATGGGCGCCAAGCGCATCGCGATTGTTGCACCGTACATGAAGCCGTTGACCGAACTGGTGGTGAACTACATCCGCGAAGAAGGCTTTGACGTGGTGGACTGGCGCGCCCTGGAGATCCCCGACAACCTCGAAGTGGCCCGCCACGACCCGGCCAACCTGCCGGCCATCGTCGCCGGCATGAACCTGGAAGGTGTCGACGTGATCGTGCTGTCCGCCTGCGTGCAGATGCAGTCGCTGCCGGTGGTGGCCAAGGTCGAGGCGCAAACCGGCAAGCCGGTGCTCACCGCCGCTATCGCGACGACCTACGCCATGCTCAAGGCCCTGGACCTGGAACCCATCGTGCCCGGCGCGGGTGCCCTGCTCTCCGGCGCCTATTAATGTGTGGCGAGCGGGCTTCTGTGGCAAGCGGGCTAGTTGTGGCGAGCGGGCTTGCCCCGCGTTGGGCTGCGAAGCGGCCCAAAAAAAAGCGGGAGCGCTACGCACTCCAACGCGGGACAAGCCCGCTCGCCACAAGGTAAGTGCACTGTCCAGAAATGAGGGGGTTAAACGATGAGCGAACAATCCGCCGACGCCAATTACCAGGGCGTATGGGGCAACCGCATCGGCTTTGGCAAAAAGGCCGCGCTGTTGATGATCGACTTCATGCAAGGCTACACCACCGAAGGCGCGCCGCTGTTCGCGCCGGGTGTGGTCACGGCCGTGGCTGAAAGCGTGGAGCTGCTGGCCAGCGCACGCCAGCACGGGATTGCAGTCGTCCACACCAATATCCGCTACCATCCCGGCCATTTCCTGGATGGAGGCATATGGGTCAAGAAGGCCCCGGTGATGAAAGACATGGTCGAAGGCAACCCACTGGCCGCGTTCTGCGCCGAGGTACTGCCCCAGGCCGATGAAGTGGTGATCACCAAACAGTACGCCAGTGCGTTTTTCGGCAGCAGCCTGGCGCCGATGCTGCATGCACAGGGCATCGACACCGTGGTACTGGCCGGTTGTTCCACCAGTGGCTGCATCCGCGCCACGGCGGTGGATGCAGTGCAACACGGGTTTCGCACCATCGTCGTGCGCGAATGCGTCGGCGACCGGCACCCGGCCCCCCATGAAGCCAATCTGTTCGATATCGACAGCAAGTATGGCGACGTGGTGAGCAAGCAGGAGGCGATGCGCAAATTCAGGGAGCAATAAACGGTACCGAGAATCGCGCCATAGAGTGCGGTCTCGCCTAAAACTGGGGTACACGCCCCAGTCTTCTGACACTGCCTTTGGACGTCGCTTCTACAGCACTCCGAAGTGCTGGAACAAAAGCGGCTGTATAAAAACCATAAGTCACCGCCAGGAGACACCCCATGCCCATTGCGAATGCAGCGCCGGCGACCACGGTCGCCGATCCCGTCAACACGCTTTACCACAAGATCACCTGGAAACTGATTCCGTTCCTGTGCTTCTGTTATCTGGCCGCCTATCTGGACCGGATCAATATCGGTTTCGCCAAATTGCAGATGCTCGACCAGTTGCAGTTCAGCGAAACCGCGTTCGGCCTCGGTGCCGGCCTGTTCTTTGTCGGCTACATCATCTTTGAAGTGCCAAGCAACCTGGTGCTGGAACGGGTCGGCGCGAAGATCTGGATCGCGCGCATCATGATCACCTGGGGCCTGCTCTCGGCCTGCACCATGCTGGTCACCTCCACCACCCAGTTCTACATCCTGCGCTTTCTGCTCGGCGCGGCCGAAGCGGGCTTTCTGCCGGGCGTGCTGTACTACCTGACCACCTGGTTCCCCACCCACCGACGGGGGCGCATCATCGCGCTGTTCATGATCGGCCTGCCGCTGTCCAGCGTGATCGGCGGCCCGCTGTCCGGCTGGATCATGGGCCACTTCGACCACATCGGCGGTCTGCGCGGCTGGCAGTGGCTGTTCCTGATCGAGGCGGTGCCCAGCGTATTGCTCGGCGTACTGACCTTCTGGGCGCTGCCCAACACCTACCAGCAAGCCAAATGGCTGTCGGACGAGGAAAAGGCCCTGCTGGAAACCGAACTGCACAAGGACGACGCCGATGGCACCGCCAGCAAGCACAGCTTCCGCGACGGGTTCTTCAACCTCAAGGTGTGGATGCTCGGCGGTATCGACTTCTCGATCCTGCTCAGCGCCTACGCCATGGGTTTCTGGATGCCGACGTTCATCCGCAACGCCGGGGTCACCGACACCTTCCATATCGGTGTGCTCACCGCCTTGCCGAGCGTCGCCGCCCTGCTCGGCATGCTGTTGATCGGCGCCAGTTCCGACAAACACCGCGAACGCCGCTGGCACATCATCGTGCCGTTTTTCATCGGCGCGGCGGCGATGGCCACCAGCACCTTCTTCACCCATAACGTAGCGGCCACCGTGGCGCTGTTCGCGATTGCCTCGGCGGCGATCATCGGCGCGGTGCCGGTGTTTTTCAGCCTGCCGGCGACGTTCCTCAAAGGCACCGCGGCGGCCACCGGCTTTGCCCTGGCCTGTTCAGTGGCGAATATTGCCGGTCTGGTGAGCAACTCGTTGATGGGCGTTGCGATTGACGTCACAGGCAGCAGCGCGGGTGCCTTGTGGTTTTTCGCCGGCTGCCTGATTCTCAGCAGCTTCCTGGTCATCGCCTTGCCGGCGAAACTGGTGAACCGTTGATAACCCCAATTATTCCGGATGAACCACCATGCAAGGCTTCTTGAAACGCTGTGCGTTGCTTGTGGCGGTCGGCCTGTGTGCCGGCACCGCGCAGGCGGCGGAAAAGGTCATCTTCGACACCGACTTCAATGTGCTCAACGATGACGGCCAGGCCTTCATCATGCTCACCCAGCTGCATGCGCAAAAACGCATCGAGCTGCTGGGCATGACCCTGGTCAGCGGCAATGCCTGGGTCGACCAGGAACAGGTCGACGCCCTCAAGGCCGTGGAACGCATGGGCGTGGAGAAAGAGGTGGGCGTCTACTCCGGTGCCGCCTACCCGCTGCTGCACGACTACGCCACCTTTGATGCGCAACAGGCGCTGTTCGGCGCCGGCTGGCCGGGGGCGTTCAAACACCCTCGCCCTACGTCGCCTTCGCAGTTGGTCGCACCACCGGACGGCCTGGCCACCCACACCCCATTGCGCAAGGAAACCGCCGCGCAGTTCATCGTCGACAGCGTGCGCGCCAACCCGCACCAGGTGACGATCCTGGCGGTCGGCCCGCTGACCAACGTCGCCCTGGCGATTCGCTCGGCGCCGGATATCGTGCCGCTGATCAGGCGCATCGTGTACATGGGTGGCGCCCTGGAGATTCCGGGCAACACTACGCCGGCAGCGGAGTTCAACTGGTGGTTCGACCCGGAGGCGGCAAAGATCGTGTTGCGCTCACCCATCGAGCACGTGATTTTCCCCAACGATGTGTGCGAGAAAGTCACCTTCGACAAGGCGGTGTACCAGCGCGTGATCGCCCAGAAAGGCCCGATTGCCGACCTGTACAAGCATGAATTCGGCCCGCTGTTCGACAAGGACCCGAGCTACCACAGCTTTACCTGGGACAGCTTGCCGGCGCTGTACCTGGTCAACCCCGGGATCGTCACCGAGTCCCGCGACCTGTGGGTGGATGTGGACGCCACGTTCGGCGCCGACTACGGCCGCGCACTGGGCTACGCCAAAGGTGCCCCGGTAGGCACGCAGAAGGCCAAGGTGGTGTTCGGTGTCGACCAGAAAAAATTCTGGGATGGCTACGTCAACCTCGTGACCCTGCCGACGCCGGTCAAGCACTGACCGGCCAGCGCAAAGACGAACACTGCACCTGTGGCGAGCGGGCTTGCCACAGGGTATATATCGTCGGTTCTACCTGAAGACCTTGAAAGGGCTGATGCCAAGAGTGGAACCATAAGCCGCCATTACCTAAATAACGGATATGCACCCATCAATCACCTCACGCAAAACCACTACAATACCCACCGCATCCGACATAGACGCCACATTGGTAAACCCCATCAACACCCCCTGCCCCCGCCCAGCCTCAAGCGTCCAGGAAGACAGTGCCTGCACGGCCAACCCCGCTCTACCAGCGGCCTCAGCCACGACAAGGTCCGGCACATCCACCACCAACCGCGCCAGCAAATTAATCCCGCCCGCCTGCTCATCCACCCGCAGATACCCCGCACAATGCACGCGCAACGCCTCCACCAGATATGCCCTGCGCTGCGCATACAACTGGCGCATCTTCTTCAAATGCCGGGTGAAATGCCCCTGCTCGAGAAAATCCGCCGCCGTCAATTGCAACAGCTGCGCCCCACGCTGCTGCAACGCCTCGGCCGCACGCTCAAACGCTGACACCAACGACACAGGCACCACCAGATACCCCAAGCGCAACCCCGGGAACAGCATCTTGCTGAAGCTTCCGGCATAGATCACTCGGTCATTCGTATCCTGGCTCTTGAGCGCCGCCAACGGCTGCCCGCGATAGCGAAATTCACTGTCATAGTCATCCTCTACCACCCAACTGTCCTGCTCTCGCGCCCATTCCAGCAAGGCCTGCCGCCGCAGCGGGCTCAACGCCACACCCAAGGGGCTCTGGTGCGCCGGGGTGACTATCGCCAGTCGCGCCCCACGCCCCCGTGCAATGCCCTGCGCGACATCCAGCCCATCGCGATCCACCGGCACCGGCACCAGTTCCACACCGCGATGCCTCAACAACTGCCGCGCATGCAAGTACCCGGGGTCTTCGAACCAGCAGCGCTGCCCCGCCATCGCCAGCGTTTCGCAGACCAGGGTGAGGCCACCCGCATACCCGGCACACACAACCACCTGCTGGGGCGTGCACTCCACGCCGCGATACAACGCCAGGTAGCTGGCAATCGCCACACGCAGCGCCTGGGTGCCGCGCACGTCGCCCATCGCCAGGCTGTCCGCATCGGTGCGGCGCACTTGCTGGGTCACCAGGCGCGCCCACAATTTGCGGGGGAACGCATCCAGGGCGGGCAGGCCCATTTGCAACGGCCGAGGGCCTGAAGTCACCGGCAGCGCAACCGGCATGGGTTTCACCGACACCTGCGGCAGCGCCTCGGCAATCACGGTCCCCGCTTGCCCGCGCGCCTCGAAGAAACCTTCGCTGACCAGCAGTTGATACGCCGCCTCCACCGTGCCCCGCGCCACCTTGAGCTCCTGGGCCAGCGCCCGCACCGAGGGCACGCGCTCGCCGGCGCGCAATTGGCCCTGGTCGATGGCCTGGCGAAAACGCCGGTAGATTTCCTGGTATTTGGGCAGTGACGACATCGCAAGTGGCTCGGCGGGAAGACAGGCCGAAGTCTGATCATGTCCCAACCCACTTGTCCAATCATGCCCCTGTCAGGCCACCCGGCCAGCCACGAAAATGGCGCATCTCTTCACCGCAATAAGGATCGCCCATGAAACACCGTCTCGACTACGCCCTGGCCGCCCCCGCCGGTTATAAAGCCCTGGGCTCGGTGCACAGCTATATCCACGGCTGCGGCTTGGAAAAAGAACTGATCGACCTGGTGTACCTGCGAGTCTCGCAACTCAACGGCTGCGCCTATTGCCTGGATAGCCATTCCCGCGACCTGCTCAAGCTGGGCGTAAGCCTGGAAAAAATCATGCTGCTGGCCGCCTGGCGCGAAGGTCTGCCGCTGTACACCCCGCGTGAGCAGGCCGCCCTGGCCTGGGCCGAAGTGGTGACGCCGGTCGCGCAAACCCAGGTGCCGGATGCGGATTACGCACAGGTCGCGGCGGTGTTCAGCGACAAGGAAGTCGCCGACCTGACCCTGGCCATCGGCTTGATGAACGCCCTCAATCGTGTCGCCATCAGCTTTCGCAAAGTGCCGGCGGCAATCAAGGCTCACCTGGAGAACCACGGCCATGAATGAACACGTCGAGTTCGTCCAGATGGAAACCGAGGCCGATTGCGTCGCCAGCTTTGCAGTGATGCAGCAGCTGCGCCCGCACCTCACCGACGCCAAGGCGTTCGCCGAGCAAGTCCAGCGCCAACGGCAAAACGGCTATCGCCTGCTCGCCGCGCGGGAACACGGCCAGGTGATCGGCCTGGCCGGCTACCGGTTGACCGAGAACACCCTGTATGGCCGCTTTATCTACGTCGATGACCTGGTGGTAGACACCACGTTGCAGCGGCGCCGCCTCGGTGAACGACTGCTTGACCACGTGCGTGACGAAACCCGCACCCACGGCTATCGCTGGCTGGTGCTGGACACCGGCATGCACATGGCCCTGGCCCAACGTTTCTATTTCCGCCAGGGCCTGTTGCCCCTGGGCATGCACTTTTCCCAGGACCTCAGCCAATGACTCGCGCCCTGCTCCTCGGTTTCAGCCCCCACGGTAAAGCCGCGCAGACTTTCAAACTGGCCCGTGCCCTGTTGCGCGACCTGGTGCCGCACGCCACGGTGACCGAGCGTGACTACGGCGGCCAGGCGCTGCCGCCGCTGACCCGTGAATATGCCAACGCACTCACCACAGCGGGGGGCTTGAGCGGCAAGGCGACGGCACTCTCGGAACAGTTGATCGTGGAACTGGAAGCCTGCGACCTGCTGATCCTGTGCACCCCGGTGCACAATTTCACCGTGCCGGCGGCGCTCAAGGCCTGGATCGACCACGTGGTACGCATCCAGCGCAGCTTTACGGTGAATGCGCAATTGGCCAAGGTCGGCTTGCTGGAGGACCGGCGCACCTTTGTGCTGGTCAGCTCGGGTAACGCCCGCAAAGGCCATGAACCGGACTTCCTTACCCCGTACATGACCGCGATCCTGGCGACGGTGGGTATTGAGTCGGTAGATTTTGTATACCTGCCGGCCATGGTGCGCGGTGAAGAAGCGGTCAATCGCGCGCTGGAACAGGCCCATCGACAACTGTCGCTCGCAATCAGCTCTGGCCTATAAAAATAATGGCGCTAGAATCAGCGCCATTCCTGCGCCTGACGCCCTGATACGAGCCCCCCATGAGCTTTGATTTCGACACGATCCACCCACGCCTCGGCACCGGCAGCACCAAGTGGAACCGCTACCCGCAAGACGTTTTGCCGATGTGGATCGCCGACATGGACATCGCCGCCCCACCCGCCGTGCTGAAGGCCCTGCACGCACGCCTCGACCAACAGGTGCTGGGCTACAGCGTCGCGGGGCCGGATGTGCGCGAGGCGATCATTGCCGACCTGTGGAACAAGTACGCCTGGCGCGTGCAGCCGGATGAGTTGCTGTTTTTGCCGGGTGTGGAGCCGGGTTTCAATATGGCGCTGCATGCATTTGTAGAGCCGGGCCAGCCGGTGGTGCTGCAAACCCCCAACTACCGGCCGATCCGCCTCGCGCCGGGGCACTGGAACCTGCCGCGCATCGAAGTGCCGTTCGAGTTGGTCAACGGCGAATACCTCACGCCACTGCCAGCAATGCGCCAGGCACTGACCGGCGCCGGCGCGCTGTTGTTGAGCAACCCGCACAACCCCATGGGCAAAGTCTTCCCTCGCGATGAACTGCTGGCCGTGGCCAATGCCTGCCTGGAACAGGGTGCGCTGATCATCTCCGACGAAATCCACGCCGAGCTGTGCTTCGACGGTCGCCGCCATATCCCCACCGCCAGCCTCAGCCCCGAGATTGCCCAGCGCACCATCACGCTGATGTCGGCGAGCAAGGCCTATAACGTCGCCGGCCTGAAGACCTGCTTTGCCGTGGTGCAGAACGCCGAGATCCGCGAGCGTTTCAACCAGGCCCGTTGCGGCATGGTCGACAGCGTCAGCCCCCTGGGCCTGGAAGCCACCCGCGCCGCCTACAGCGAATGCGCCGACTGGCTCGATGCCTTGGTGCAGTACCTGCAAGCCAACCGCGACTACCTGCTCGACGCCGTGCAGACCCGCCTGCCCGGCGTGGTCATGCATGCGCCGCAAGGCACCTTCCTGGCCTGGCTGGATTGCAGCGCGTTGGGCCTGGATGACCCGCAGCAGTTCTTCCTGGAACAGGCCAAGGTTGGCTTGAGCGCAGGGATCGAATTCGGTGACGACAGCCAGCAATTCGTGCGCCTTAACTTCGGCTGCCCACGGGCGATGCTGGAGGAAGGCTTGCAGCGCATGGAGCGCGCCCTGCGTCACCGCCAAGCCTAATTCACAATTTTTCGCAACGCGTGCCGAACGCCTGCTGTTACTGTTTTTGCCGATACGCCCCACCGGTAACAGCAGGAGTTTCATGGCATGACGACCCAGCCCCTCGATCGCTCGTCCGACCCCAAAGTCCTCCCCCGCACGCCGCCCAAGTCCGGCGCGCAGTTCCATGCGTTGCTCAAGCAAAGCGCCAACAACAAGAAGGTCGAGGCCCAGGACAAGACACCATCGGGGCTGGAGGCCAGTAAAAAAGACGGCTATGAGCTGGCCGCCAAGGATGCCACGCCGCCAGAGACGTTGGCCGACTACAAGGCCATCGGCCCGCCCGATGAAGTCGGCCCCGGGTTGATCCGTTATGAAACCCAGGACGGCAAGAAAGTCATCGTCAGCGAACAGGACAGCCCCGAGCTGTTCAAGCAGGTCAGCCAGGATTTCAAGGCACTGACCGGCGTGGTCGCCAGCCAGAATGCCGGCTACCAGAGCCTCGGCGCCGACGGCACTGCGCCGGGCAAACTCGCCGATTACAAATCCCTCGGCCCACCGGATGAAACCGGACCGGGTGTGATCCGCTACGAGACCCAGGACGGCACCAAGGTCGTCATCAGCCAGCGTGACAACCCCGAAGCCTTCCAGAAAGCCAAGGACGCCTATGCCAGCTTTACCGGCCTGTCCAGCAGTGAAGACGCCGGATACAAGCGCGCCAGCGACAATGAAGTGTGGCCACCCTACGCGGGCACCACGGTGGGCCCTGTGGATGAAGTCGGCCCGGGCCTGATCCGCTTTGAAAGCAACGGCCAGAAAATGGTGGTGGCCCGCGACGACAACCCCAAGCTGTTCGACTACCTGGCAGGCCTGCACGCGGTCTACACCGACCCCGGCAAGAAAGCCGTGGTGGAAGGCGAACTGAACAACGGCGCGGTACTGGCCGATGCCAACACCCCGTTGCCGGGCCTGAACGACTACAAGAACTTCAGTTGGAACAACGACCAGAAAGACCACATCCTCACCTACGAGCTGCATGACGGCACCAAGGTGGTGGTGTCGTCCGACGTCAGCCCCGAGCTGTTCAAGAGCGTCGCCACCGCCAATGACACCTGGGCCAAGATCCACACCAGCGAGGGCGAAGGCTACAAGCTGGCCGGGCCGAATGACTTCCTGAAAAACACCGATATCACCTTCGGCTCCCCGGATGAACTGGGCGACGGCCTGATCCGCTATGAAACCAGCGAAGGCAAGGTGATCGTCTCCAAGGAGCTCAGCCCGCAGCTCTACGACGACGTGGCGGCCAAGTGGGAAGCCTGGAGCGCCAGCTCGGTGGACGACACCCGCGCCAAGCACAACCTGCCCAAGGCCGACGACCTGGATGTGCTGAACCTGGACACCGGCGTGCACGCCGATGAAAAGGACGATAAATCGCCGACCCTCAGCGTCAGCGAGCTGGCCACCACGCAACTGATCGACACCTACCGCGAAGGTGTGAAGAACGGCTCGATCCCCAAGGACGACCCGCGTGCGAAGCTGGTCCGGGCCCTCGAAGCGCAAGCCGCGTACCAGAACGGCCATGGCATCACCGGCTACGAGGAAGCCAAGCGTCCATTCGGCACGACTTGGCGCGAGTTCGATGACAAGCAGACCGAGCTGACCTCGGCCGACATGCACGACATCATCGACGGCAAGGCCGTGCAGAAGCAGATCGGCGAACTGTTCAACGACCCCACCGTGCAGGCCGACTACAAGTCGAAGATGGACGAGGCGATCAACAAGCTGCCGAACAAGGACGAGATCAAACAGAAGCTGCTGGACCTCACCTCCAACCCGGACTACGTGCTGTACCTCAAAGACCTGCAAAGCCAGGGCAAGACCTACGAGGCGCAGAAAGACCTCAGCGACACCCTGACGTCGCTGTCGCTGTTCGACCCGGCGGCCGCCAGCAAAGCCGCGCAGAACATCCAGGCGGACGGCTTGACCACCGACCTGAATGCCATTCTGTCGGACCCGAGCAAAATCTCCGACGAGAACAAGGAGCTGGCGACCAAGGACCTGTTCGGCCTGCTCAAAGGCGTGCTCAAGGGCAACGTGCTGGACTTGCCGCGCCGCACCCAGGAAACCCTGGAGAAATTCCTCAACGAAGGCCTGCAAGGCAAGGAAAAATCTGCCGCCGTCACCAAGGCCCTGGAAGAGCTGGGCGCCGTGTATCAGAAAAACGGCGTGATCAGCGAAGCCGACCTGAAAACCGCCCTGAGCAAACCCTACATCCCGGTGGCCGATCGCGGCATGCTCGGCGAGGTGTTCAACACCCTCAACAGCAAAGGCATCCTCGGTTCACTGGGCGCCGGTGTGAGCCTGTTTTCCGGGATTTACCAACTGGTGGGCAAAGGCGGCAAGCTCGGCGAAACCCCAGCGCAACGCATGACCATCGCCAAGGACTTCCTGAGTTTTGCCGGCGGCTCCAGCCACTTTGTGCGCCTGGGCGACAAGATCGGCGAGAGCCTGGGCAAAGGCGGCCTGGTGGATTTCCTCGGGCTGGACAAGACCCTGCCGGAGATCTGGGGCAAGACCGGCATGCAGGAGCCGAACTTCGAATTCCGCGTCAGCGAACTGCCCTCGGATGTCAAAGCCAAGATCGCCACGGCCCTCGATGCGGTGCCGGACAGCCAGTACGACGGCATCGCCAAGATGTTCGGCGAGGGCGACAAGGCCGTCACCGAGGCCACCGAAGGCCTGGCCACCCACCTGGATGACGGCCTGGCCGCTGCGGGCGCGGCCAAGCTCGGCGCGTCCAAATCGGCAAAGATCGCCGGTTCCGTGATCAAGGTGCTGGGCCCGGCCACGGACATTGCCGGCGGTTTTGCCGACATCGTACTGGGCGCACTGGCGATCAAGAGCGGCGTGAAGGACAAAGACCCCTTGGCCCAGGCGGCCGGCGGCCTGCAAGTGGCCGGCGGTGCGTTCGGTGCATCGGCCGGGGTACTGGGGGCTGCGGCGCTGTTTGGCGCGGGCACGGCGGCGGCGTTGACCGGGCCGTTGTTCCTGGTGGGTGTGGTGCTGGCGGTGGTCGGCGGGATCATCGGCTACTTTGTCGACCACAACAAAAAGCAGAAGGCCACCGAGAAGGAAAACGACTGGTACCGCGACCTGGCGGGCGACGGTCTGTTGCAGGACAACTGGGCCGACAAGGTCGAATACGCCCACTACGAAATCCACCATTACGGTGGCCGTGACGCGCCGACCGACGACAGCATCTTCCGCTTCCAGCAATCGGAGTGGGAACACTTCGACCAGACGCCACAAAAAGGCGGCTCGTCGAGCAACCGCCTGGATGGCGGCTTGCACAAGGGCTACAAGGACCCGAACGAGAAACCCAAGAGCCTGCCGACGGATGCGCCGCCGGAGAGACCGCAGCCGCATCCACCGGGTGGCAGTGGACCGAAGATCGCTTGAGTCATGCCAGCCCCCGCCTGAGTGCGGGGGCTGTCATTTACAACTTGGCGATGGACACTTCGGTGGACTTCACAAAGGCAATCACTTCACTGCCCACTTTCAATTCCAGATCACGCACCGAACGGGTGGTGATCACCGATGTGACGATGCCGGACGCGGTCTGCACGTCGATTTCCGACACCACTTCCCCTTGCAGGATTTCCTTGATCACGCCCTTGAACTGGTTGCGCACATTGATGGCTTTAATGGTCATGTCGGCTTTCCTTCAGGCTGTTGGGTCAATCCGCACGAATGCGCAGGCCCTCAAAATGCGCCATCGACGAAGATATTAAAAGGAATATATATCTCTTTATTTATTCTTTATTGATATATAAAAGCTGTTGCACCATAAACAGCTGATCAACAGTTTGCCCTCTCCCACCACACCCCTTCCCCCTCGAAGCCCCCGTGATTACGCGTCCGAAGCCAATGGCACAGAGACTGCATATTCTTTAAAAGCATGATGGAGCATGCAGTTTTATTTTTCTGAATATAAGAAAAGCCTTCTCTCAACGCCTTGCCGGAGCTGTTCCATGACCCCCTTCACCCAACGTCTATTAGGCGCCTGCGCCCTTGCCCTGTGCCTGCAACCGCTGGCCCACGCCACCGAAACCGATCCAGCCGAAGTCAACCTGGACTACGCGTACTACTCGCCTGTCAGCCTGGTGCTCAAGCATTTCGGCTGGCTCGAACAAGCCTTGCCGGACTCCAAAGTGGGCTGGGTATTGAGCCAGGGCAGTAACCGGTCCCTGGAATACCTCAACAGTGGTGGCGTGGATTTCGCTTCTTCCGCCAGCCTGTCCGCAGTACTGAGCCGCGCCAACGGCAGCCCGATCAAATCGGTGTACGTCTACAGCCGCGCCGAATGGACCGCCCTGGTGGTGCGCAAGGATTCACCGCTCAACAGCGTCACCGACCTCAAGGGCAAGAAAATCGCCGCCACCAAAGGCACCGACCCGTACCTGTTCACCTTGCGCAGCCTGCAAAAGGCCGGGCTGAAAAAGGACGACGTGGAACTGGTGCACCTGCAACACCCGGACGGCCGCACCGCCCTGGAAAAAGGTGACGTGGATGCCTGGGCCGGTCTCGACCCGCACATGGCCGCCAGTGAAATCCAGGCTGGTTCGCGCCTGCTGTACCGCAACAAGGACTTCAACAGCTACGGCGTGGTGAGCGTCACCGAGAAGTTCGCCAAGGCTCATCCGCAAACCATCACCAAGGTCATCGGCGCCTATGAAAAAGCCCGGGACTGGGCGGTCAAGCACCCGGATGAATTTGCCAGGCTACTGGCCGACGAGTCCGGCTTGCCGTTGGAAGTGGCCAGGCTGCAACTCTCGCGTACCGACCTGAGCACGCCGTTCTTGAGCAGCAAGGACGTGGTGTCGTCCAAGGCCGCCGCACCGATCCTGGTGTCCGAAGAGTTGGTGCGCAAAGGCGTGAATGTGGACCAGGTGATCGACCAGTTGATCGACACTTCGTTCGGCCACTGAGGAGCACGTGATGACCAGCAAAACCCAAGCAGTGCCTCTTGCCACGCCCTTGGCGATCAATCGCAGTGCCTGGCCGAGGCGCCTCAAGGGCCTGGTGTTGCCGGTGCTGATCCTGCTGGTGTTGGAGGTAGTGGTTCGGGTGGGCTGGCTGCCGTCCTACCAGATGCCGGCGCCCAGCGAAATTGCGCTGACCCTCACCGACCTGGCCGAAGGTGCACTGTGGAAACACATCAGCGCCAGCCTCGGCCGGGTAGTGCTGGGGTTCGTCATTGGTGCCAGCCTGGCGTTGGTGTTTGCCGCCTGGGTGGGGTTGAGCCGTGAAGCCGAGGCCTATCTGGAACCGACCTTCGCCGGCTTGCGCTCGATCCCCAGCCTGGCCTGGGTGCCGCTGTTGCTACTGTGGTTGGGCATCGACGAAACCTCGAAGATCGTACTGATCGCAATCGGCGCGTTTTTCCCGGTGTACCTCAACGGCGTGGCGGCCATCCGCGACATCGACCGCAAGCTGGTGGAAGTGGGGCAGATGTACGGTTTCAGTCGGCGGCGCCTGGTGCGTCGTATCCTGTTGCCGGCCGCCCTGCCCGGCCTGTTCACCGGGTTGCGCAGCGGCTTGAGCCTGGCGTGGATGTTTCTGGTGGCGGCCGAGTTGATCGCGGCCACCAAAGGCTTGGGTTACCTGCTCAGCGATGGGCGGGAGACCTCGCGGCCGGACATCGTGCTGGCGGCGATCATCGTGTTGGCGCTGCTGGGCAAGGTCAGCGATGGCCTGCTCGCCGCGCTGGAAAAACGTTGCCTGGCCTGGCGCGATACCTTCCAGGGAGCAGGGCAATGAGCGTGCGAGCGTTGTTGGATATTCATGTAGCCCGCAAGCGTTTCGCCGACACCACCGTGCTGAAAGACGTACGCCTGGCCCTGCAACCTCGCGAAGCCGTGAGCCTGCTGGGCCCCAGTGGTTGCGGCAAAAGCACCTTGCTGCGCATCGTCGCCGGCCTGGAACAGGACTTCCAGGGCGAACTGCGCAGGCCCGACGGCGAAGTCGCCTTTGTGTTCCAGGAACCCCGACTGATGCCCTGGCTCACAGTGGAACAGAACATCGGTTTCAGCGACGACAACCATTACGACAGGGCCTGGGTCACGCAACTGATAGAGGAAGTCGGCCTCAAGGGCTTTGCCCAGGCGTTGCCCAAGGCATTGTCCGGCGGCATGGCGCAGCGAGTGGCCATCGCACGCGGTTTGTACTCACGCCCACAGGTATTGCTGCTGGATGAACCGTTCAGCGCGGTGGACGCGTTTACCCGCATGAAGCTGCAGGACCTGCTGCTGCAACTGGCCGAACACCATGCCATCGCCTTGTTGCTGGTGACCCATGATGTCGACGAGGCGTTATATTTGAGTGATCGGGTGCTGGTGATGGATAACCGGCCGAGCAGCATTCGCCAGGCGCTTGCAGTGGAATTGCCACACCCCAGGGACCGGCGTGATCCGCGGCTGGCGCAACTGAAAGCGCTGTCACTGACGGCGTTGCAGCAGGCACACGTGATCTAGGCGATCTTGCGCAAGGTCACCCAGTACCGCGTCCGCGCCTGCACCTCGAGCCCCAGGGTCTGGGCCAGCAGGTTGAGGATGCGGTCAGTGTCGTCCAGGCGAAAACTGCCGGTCACTCGCAATGTTTCCAGGCTCGGATCCCAGCGCAACACACCGGGACGATAACGTTCCAACTCCCGTAAAAAGTCGCCCAGTGTCTGGTTCTGTGCGGTCAGCACGCCGTCGCGCCAGCCCGGTTGCAACACATCGAACGGAGCCCAGGCGCCGAGCCCGTCGGCTTGCAGCGAGGCTTGCCGACCACCCGGCAACGTCACCATTTGCCCGTTCAAGTCGCGTACCTGAACCGAGCCCTGGAGCACCGACACCAGACAACCCTTGGCCATCTGACGGACACACACCTCAGCCTGGCTGACCCGCAACTCGCCATAGCGGGTCTGCACCGTCATCGCCGCTGGCCCTGGCACATTCAGCGCCAGCTCACCGTCCACCAGTGTGATGCGCCGCTGTGCAAGGTCCATGTCCACCGCTGTCGCCGTGTTGAGCTGCAAGCTGCCGCCATCGGCCAGGGGCATGCGCCTGCGCTCGCCGGTGGCGGTGTGCAGGTCGGCGCGCCACGCTTCGATGGGCAACTGGCGGCTGACCAGCCAGGCCGTCGGCACCAAGGCTGCGATACCCAATGCACGCTTGAGCACCGCGCGCCGCCCCGGTTGCGGACGGTCGAGGCTGGCCATCGCCAGGGCCTGGGGCAAGTCACTGAAACGCTGGCGCAGGGTCTGGGCTTTTTGCCAGGTCTGCTCGTGCTGGGGGTGGCTGTCTCGCCAGTGCTGCAACGCGGCGTGGTCACGCTCGGTGGCCGCGCCGGATTCGAGCAGCGCCAGCCATTGGGCAGCGGCGCGGGCGACGTCACGGCTCACAGGTCCACCAGCAGGCAATGTTCGTAGGCCTGGGCCATGTAGCGTTTGACCGTGCGCTCAGACACCTCGAGCCGATCGGCGATGGCCCGATAGCCCAGGCCTTCCAGCTGGCTCCACAGGAAGGCACGGCGCACCAGCACCGGCAAGCCATCGAGCAACTCGTCCAGGGCTTGCAGGGTCTCGAGCACCAGCCAGCGCTGTTCGGGCGATGGCACGCAGGCTTCCGGCAGGCTCGCCAGGGCGTTCAAATAGGCCTGCTCAAGGCTGCGTCGCTGATGGAAATTGACCAGCAGGCGTTTGCCGACGGTCACCAGATAAGCACGCGGCTCCTGCATCTGCGCAATCGGCTGGGCGCTGGCGAGTACGCGCAGGAACGTATCCTGGCTCAGGTCGGCAGCATCCCAGGCATTGCCCAGGCGCCGGCGCAGCCAGCTTTCCAGCCAACTGCGATGGTCGCGGTACAGGCTCGACAAGGTCAGTTCGGGGGCGTGGGTCGGAACAACAGCATCATTCATGGCAAGCGACCTGCACGGCGCGAGTGAGTCTCAAATGAGATTCATTCTATTTAATATCGCGCTGACTGACCATGATCTTTTCAACACTGTGTTTATAGGGAGGCTTCAGCATCGAACACCTGCCCACGCCCCACCACACTCCCCGGCTTGAGCACCGCACCCGGCGCCAACACCCCATTGGCGCCGATACGGCACTGGTCGCCGAGCAACGCGCCAAACTTGTCGCAACCGGTACGCTGCAAGGTGCCGTCGACCCGCACTCGCACCTCCTTGTCATCACGCTCGTTACGGTAGTTGGCGACGATGCTTCCCGCCTCCAGGTTGATGCCGTGCCCCAGCACCGAATCACCGACGAAATTGAAGTGCGCCAGCTTGCTGCCGCTGAACATGAAGGAGGTCTTCAACTCGGCACCCGGGCCGATGATGCAGTGTTCCTCCAGCCAGCAGCCGCCGCGCAGCAGCGAACCGCTGGCGATAAAGCAATGGGCGCCGATGATCAGGGGTGGCTTGAGCAGCGCACCCGGTTCGACGGTGGCGGTACGGTGGATGGCGATCTCATCCTGGATGACGTACTGGTCTGTCGGCAATTCGGCCAGGAGTTGGCGAACAACGGCAGGCGCCTGGGCGGCCAGCGCCCAGGGCGCGAGGTCAGCCCAGGGTGCAAGAGGAGATTGGGCGAAGTCTGAAATATAGTCGGTGAGGCGGATCAATGCTGAATCCTCCGGCGGTCAGAGAAGTGCAAAACGCTAACATGCGCACACCAGGCTTTACTGTTTGTCTTGTTATGGATATTTTATCCAGATCAGTCAATGAGGTCCGTCCCATGCCATTGCCGACTTACCAAGATGTCGTCGCCGCCGCCCAACGCCTTGACGGTGTCGCCCATCACACCCCTGTGTTCACCTCGCGCACCCTCGACGCACTGACCGGCGCCCAAGTGTTCATCAAGTGCGAAAACCTGCAACGCGCCGGTTCCTTCAAGTTCCGGGGTGCGTTCAATGCCCTGTCGCAGTTCGATGCACAGCAGCGCAAGGCCGGGGTGGTGGCGTTCTCGTCCGGCAACCACGCCCAGGGCATTGCCCTGGCGGCGCAGATGCTGGGCATGCCGGCAACCATCGTGATGCCCAACGATGCGCCGGCGGCCAAGGTCGCGGCGACCCGTGGCTACGGTGCCAGTGTGGTGCTGTATGACCGCTTCACCGAAGACCGCGAACAGATCGGCCGCGACCTGGCTACCGAGCAGGGCCTGACCCTGATCCCGCCCTACGACCACCCGCATATCCTTGCCGGGCAAGGCACCGCCGCCAAGGAACTGCTGGAGTTCACCGGCCCGCTGGATGGATTGTTCGTTGGCCTGGGTGGTGGCGGCATGCTCTCGGGCACGGCGTTGTCGACCCGTGCCCTGGCGCCGGATTGCCAGCTGTACGGCGTGGAACCCGAAGCCGGCAATGACGGCCAGCGCTCGTTCCGCAGCGGCAGCATCGTGCACATCGATACGCCGGCGACCATTGCCGATGGTGCCCAGACCCAGCACCTGGGCAACTGCACCTTCCCGATCATCCGCGACCAGGTCAACGACATCCTCACCGTGTCGGATGCCGAGTTGGTCGGCGCCATGAAGTTCTTTATGCAACGCATGAAAATGGTGGTCGAGCCCACCGGCTGCCTGGGCCTGGCCGCGTTGCTCAACGAGGGTGAACGTTTCAAGGGCCAGCGCGTGGGCATTATCGTCACCGGTGGCAACGTCGATATCGAAAAGTACGCCGCCCTGCTCTGCGAGGCCTCATGAACATCATCCAGACCGCCCATGCGGCACAGCCTGCCGGCCATTACTCGCAAGCCATCCGCCACGGCGACACGCTCTATATCTCCGGCCAATTGCCGGTGAGCCCGGATGGGCGGCACAACCTGGCAGCGTCATTTGCCGAACAGGCGCGGATTGCCCTGGATAATCTATTGGCCATCCTCAACGCCGCCGGCGGAACCGCGCAGGACCTGGTGAAGGTCACCGTGTACGTAGCCGGCGTCGAGCATTGGCCGGCCTTCGATGGCCTTTATGCTGCCGCGCTGGGCGAGCACCGCCCTGCCCGTGCGGTGGTGCCGGTGCCGGAGTTGCACCACGGTTACCTGATCGAGATCGAGGCCATGGCGCGCTACTTGGCGTAGGTGTAGACCGCCGCACGCGACACGCCCAGATGGGACGCTACCGTTTCCATGGCCCGGCGGATGTCCAGGCAACCCGAGTCCTTGAGTTCCTGCATCAGCACACGCCGGTCGGCCGTCTTCAGCGCGCGCGGAGTGGTGGCCAGGCGTGCGGCGAACTGATCGATGCGCGCACGGATCACGTCGGCGCCGGAAGGGTCCAGGGACTCGATGAGCTTGTCGCCGCTGACCGAGCCGAACTGTTCGAGCATGCCTTGCAAGCCCCGGAACAAAGAGAGGTCGACGTTCATGCACAAGGCCGCGACGTACTCGCCGCCGGCGCCCTTGATGCCGATCGACGTGCTCTTGACCTGGCGGCCGTCGCTGAACTGGTTCTGGTAGTTGGCGATGACTTGCGGGTAGTCGGGGTCGGCAATGCGCGCCAGGCCCAGCTCGGTGGTCGGGTCGCCCGGTGCACGCCCGGACAAGTTGTTGTGGATGGCCAGGATCGAGTGCCGGGGGTCGCGCAGGTCGTGCAGCACCACTTCGCAGAAGGGGCTGAAGGTCTTGCTCAGGCCTTCGGCGATCTGTTCGAGCTGGCTGATCAAGTGAGTATCGTCGGGAGAGGTGGTTTTCATGCAAGACAACATATCCAGTCCTGGACAGGGCGTCAATTTACCCCCTGCCCCTCAGTGTGGCGCCCGTACCCGAGGCGTGCGCGGTCAGAGACCACGCTGGCGCAACCACTGCAGAAAGCCTTTCTTGACAGGCACCACCGGTGCCTCTTGCGTCAGCGCCTGCGCGGCGTGCACACGGAAATCCAGCAAGGCCTTCATCGCCTCGCCGATGTCGTGGCGCGCATCCAGGCACGGCTTCAAGTATTCCTTCTCGATGCGGTACAGGGTGCAGAACGTCTTGGCCGAGAAATCCGCCAGCGTCGCCTGGTCCGACAGGATCCCGGCTTCGCCGATCACCTCGCCCGGCCCCATGCGCCCGGCTTCGAATTTGTGCCCGCCCTTGGTCAGCATCACCGAGACCACACCGGACTCAACGATGAACAAATGATCGCTGACCTCCCCGGCCGGCAGGATCATCTCGCCGGCGCGATAGGTGTGCAGGGTCATGTTCTGGCTGAAGGTGTCTTTCTCTTCCTGGCGCAGGGTGGAAAAAATCGACGAACGCTCCAATAAAGCGCGCGCTGCGGACATGGCCGGTGGCGCGCTGCTTTCAGTGGCCGACAGCACGCCGACGCCCGCCGCCTGCAAATGCCGGAAAGCCAGGTCGTAAAGCTGGTTGCGCACTTCGCGCTTGAGGGCCATGGCCGGTACGAATCCGCTGATTTCATACTCGACGCCACCACTGGCCGACGTCTTGAACGCCACACTTGGCGCCGGCGTGCCCAGCAGCGGCCGACACCCTTGCATCGCCCGCTCCAGGGCTTCGATCACCGTTTGCGGCCGCGCATGGGGGCTGACCTGCAGGCTGACCGCCAGGCCGAACATGTCCGCCGGGCGCGAGAAATTGATGATCTTGGCCTTGGCCGCCAGGGAGTTGGGAATCACCGCCATGCTGCCCTGGGAGGTTTGCAGGCGCGTGGCGCGCCAATCGATGTCCGTCACCCGGCCTTCGGTGCCGTCGATGGAGATCCAGTCATCGATTTGATAAGGCTTGGTGGTGTTGAGGACGATCCCGGAGAACACGTCACTCAAGGTACTTTGCAGCGCCAAGCCGACAATGATCGCTACCGCGCCGGAGGTGGCGAGCACACCCTTGACCGGCAAGTCGAGCACGTAGGCCATGGCGGCAATGATCGCGATCAGGAAGATCACCGCCCCCATCAGGTCCTGCAACAGGCGGCCGGTATGCCCGACCCTTTGCATCATGAGCGTGCCGAGCAACACCGTCAGCGTACGCGCCGCGAACAGCCACCAGCCGATCTGCAAGGCCGTGGCGGCCAGGTGCAAGGCGGTGTTGTCCGCATAGGGCGCCAGTTGCATGGGGTTCATGCCATCGTTGAACAGCACCGCGCTGAACACCGCAAAGATCACCAACCGCGCCGCCAGCTTCCAGTTGGCGAGGTTGGCGGAAATCAGGCGCCACACGGCGATGTCGATCAAGATCAGCGCCAGGGCGCACAGCATCGGGTGATCAGCGATAAATGAGGGCATCCAGGCGACTCCAGAGCGAATGCCGTGAAGATCGCATGAAATGCCGCGCCAGGGTATAGCGGGTGTGCTTACATCTGCCCGAAACGACCCGACTGAAAGTCCACGAACGCCTGGTGAATCTCCTGCTCGGTATTCATCACAAACGGCCCGTGCCCGACGATCGGCTCGTCAATCGGCTCACCGCTGAGCAGCAGCACCTTGGCGTCATCATTGGACTCCAGCGTCAGTTGGCTACCCTCGCGCTCGAACAACCCCAATTGCCCCTGCCGCGCAACTTGCTCGCCATTGACCAGTACCGTGCCGCGCAGGATCACCAGGGCGGTGTTGCGCCCTTCGTGCAGGTCCAGGGTGACGGGCTTGCCGGGGTTCAGGCGCAGGTCCCACACGTCAATCGGCGTAAAGGTACGGGCCGGGCCCTGGGTGCCGGCAAACTCACCGGCAATCAGGCGCAGTTGCCCGGCGTCGTCGGCCAAGGGCAGTACCGGAATGTCGCCATCCACAATCGTCTGGTAACCGGCATCGGCCATTTTGTCCTTGGCCGGCAGGTTGACCCACAGTTGCACCATCTCCAGCGCGCCGCCCTGGCGGGCGAAGGCGGCGGAGTGGAACTCTTCGTGGAGGATGCCTTTGGCGGCGGTCATCCATTGCACGTCGCCGGGGCCGATGGTGCCGCCGGCACCCGTGGAATCGCGGTGTTCGACTTCGCCGTCGTAGACGATGGTCACGGTTTCAAAGCCGCGATGGGGGTGTTGGCCGACGCCGCGACGCTGCTCGGTCGGGGTGAAATCGGCCGGGCCGGCGTGGTCCAGCAACAGGAATGGGCTGATGTGCTTGCCCATGGCGTCGTAGGAAAACAACGTGCGCACCGGG